>Ga0164318_10007842_pt1 | contig 10358 bp, 12 predicted proteins | sample GuaBasSedimGuay9_FD_113734 | JGI IMG/M metagenome (GOLD analysis project Ga0164318, IMG submission 113734) | Subseafloor sediment microbial communities from Guaymas Basin, Gulf of California, Mexico - Guay9, Core 4571-4, 0-3 cm | ecosystem: Environmental > Aquatic > Marine > Hydrothermal vents...
AGACTTTGGAGGTTTCCACTATGAGATTCTACCTATCATAGAATATTGGAGATTCACCCCTAGATAGATTATCGATTTAGAAGTGATTTGACTAAATTGAGACATTAAAAATCTTAGCTTTGTGTTAGCCTTGGAGGCTTGAGCTAATATAAGGTGAAATTTGATCAACCTTATCTAAACATGTAGACGCTAATTAAAGTTGTTTTAAGACTAGAGTTCAATTCTCTACGACTCCACCAATTAGTAATAATTTTAAAAGCCTTATATAATCAGCTATGTAGCTATTTATATAAGGCTTTTTTATTTGTTTATAAAAAGCTATTCCAACCTATTTCCAACTATATAAAGTAATAATAGAATAATTATTTTAGTATAGCACTTAGATATTAACAGTAACAGAGAAAAATTAAAAGTTACAGTATTGAATTATAAAGTTACAATACTTTTGATAGAAGTTACATCATTTTAAACCATAGTTACAAGTAAAAAATAGAAAAATTGTATAAAAAACGGAATTTTTGTAGAATTAGTCTAAAAAACTATGTTTTTAAGACTGGCAAGATAGGGAATTTGTATGACAAATTCCCCCGACCGACTTTTAATTTTTAATTTATTTTGCTATAATTAGTTGTAAAAACAACTAATTAAAGAGTGGAGCTTAATGAGTAAAGAGAAGAGATTACAAGCAAGAGTAGATAATAAACTATTATTGCAAATTCAGAAAAAGCTACTACTAAAAAAGAATAATAAAAATACTAGCAAATTTATAAGAGCTGCTATTGATAATTTTTTAGATAAGGAACTCTTTCATTATATAGATAATATAAATGTAATTATTGATATTCTACATGATATTAGAATTAATCTATCTGGTGTACCAGCAAATATTACACAATTAATTAATCATCTTCATGGTGATGAAGAAGATAAACTTATATCTAGTTTACAAGCTCTTAGTAAAAGAAATGAAAAGTATATAAAAGAAATAGATGATTTAGTATCACTATTAAAACCTTTTATTGATAAAAAGAAAAAAAAGCATATTATAATGTCTAGAATAGATAATACAATATATTTAGATATTATTAAAAAACTTGATCTATATACAAATCTAAAATTAGATATAAGTAAGTTTATTAGAGCTGCTTTAAAATACTATATGGATAAAAAGTATTATGCAATATCAAATAAGCAGTTAGAACTAGCAAGAGAGCTTATTGATAATTCTAATCTAATTGGTGAAGTTACTAATACATTAAATAAAATCGCCTTTACTCAAAATGTAAATATTGCAGTTCCTGTAAATGATATTATTAATGCTGCTAATGAGTTTAGTGAGTTTAGTGAGAAAACTCATCATACAGTTATTAAACTATATGATGAGAGTGTTAAGATTATTTAGTTATATCTTTCAATGTATAGCGAAATAGTAATATAATAGCAGCAACTTTTAAATTTATAAAAAGTATCTCAAAAAAATCTGCATTAAATATTTTAGTTATTACTATTGATAGTATGCATATCAATAGAGCAACTTTTAATTGTAAAATATATTCTTTTTTTATAAGTTGTCCTGTACTCATATTCACTCCAAATTTTTATTTTCTAAATTTACTTATTAAATTACCTGCAGCCTTACCTGCCGCTACTGTATTTTGTACACCAGTTTTTCCATAACCCACACCAGTTGGCATATCTCCACCACCACTAGACATTGAGGACATAACACCATTAGCTAGTTCTGGAATCATTTTTACCATTACTAATAATGCTCCAGCAACAAAAATAGAAAAGAATATAGATAATGGATTTTCATTTATAGTAGCGACTACGATTTTAGTAGAATAAAATATAAAAATCATCATAATAGATGCTATAGGACCATATAACAAGTATGTAATTGTAATTTTAAACCAACTACTAGTAATTCCTTTTGTACCTTCAAATGCATACATAGCTAAAGGAATTGCTCCAGCCATAAAAAATAGATTAGGTATTACTAAACTAATAATATAAAAAGAACCAATGGCTATATATAGTAATCCATACATAAAATATAATAATAAAGATAATGCCATATCAATAAGATTTATGTCCCACCAAGACTTATTAACAACACGACTTGCTGCAAACTTAAACATAGTTATAAACATATCATCTAGAGCTTTAAATGCATTTGCATCTGATTCATTACTAATCATTGATATACCACTCATTAGATAACTTTTAATAGAAAGTAATGGATTTATAATATAATATGTATATGAACCATAGTCTAATACTATAAGAATTATGAATGGAAATATAATCATAAATCTAACTAGATTCTTTTGTGAAGTTTCTACTTCGCCCAGCATAATTTTATAACCAAGTATTAATATATATAGATGTATAACTGGTAATAAAAAAGGTGTTAATGTATCTAAAAATACTTTATATACTGCATTATTAATAAGTAATAATGCTTCTTGGAATATTTGGGATAATCTTTCAATCATTTTATAATCTAAATCCAGTTCCATTAGGATCTGCTTTTTTCAGATTCTCATATAGCCTATTATTTTTATTTAATTTTAATAGTATTTTTTGAGTTAATCTTGAATTTTCTCTAACATTCTGTAGTTCTTTATTCTTATTAACTAATTCTAAAAACTTTTCATTATTTGAATTCTGTAAATATAAAGATACTATTCCATTTCTATATTCAACTGCTGACTTATATTGTTTAATTGTTACTCTTAGTAGTTCTGCTAATAATAAATTAGTTGTTTTATTCTGTTGCATTAAATCTTTACTTGCTGTAATGCCTTGAACTAATGAATTGATTCTTGCTTCATCCTCTGCTTGTTCTTCTTGAACTTTTTCACTTGGATTAAATAAATCATTATAAGTTTTATGTACATTTGATAGAGCTAGTTGTTGTGCATCCTTTCTTGTTAGTTGAGATACTTTTTTAACATACTCTTCTACTCTTCTTGTGTTTTTTACTTCTTCATAATCTATTTTTGTTCCCATAACAGACTTAAAACCATTTAAGGTAGTTTTACCTAGAGCCTTATTTAATTTATAAAGTTTTAGTTCAGGTTTCTTCATATTTTCTCTACCACCATGAGCATCTATTATTTTTTGATCAGCAGCTTTAAAATAATAGTTCATTTTTTCAGATATATCTCCATACATAATACCACCTGAACTATTACCTATAGAATCTCTTCTCATAGAAAATAGTGATTTTACTTCAACACTTTTGGTAGCCTTATTTAATCTTTTCATACTACTTTTTACATTTTCTACAGAACCTTCTAATGTATCTTTTGTATTATAGACATCTCTTTTCATATCATCAACAGATGAACGAATACCCCCTAAACTTTCTATTTGTTTAGTTGCATTATCTATTAATTGTATAGTTTGATTCATCATACTTACATAGTATGCATATGAACCCAAATCTGTAACTGGCATAGCCATAAGTGATAATTGGCAACTTCCTATAAGTATAATAATTCTTTTTAACATTGTATAATCCTTTTATTTTAATATTAATTGTAGTTTTCTTTTTCTATCAATGTAGCTAAGATATTGTTTATTAATATACTTTGATTTAAAGCACCTTTATTTCTTTCAAGCATTAAAAGTTGGAGTTCTTGCTCAATCTCTTTTAAAATATTTCTATAATATTCTGGTTCCCATGAAATACTAAGACGAATAGTAATTTTTTTACTATTTAATTTATAATTATTTATATAGCAATTATGTAATAAATTTTTTTGATAAAGAGTAATAGCATTATGAAATTCATCTTTATATTTAGCTAATTCTGGATATATTTTTACACTTATTTTAAATTGTTTTCTTTTCATACTAAAATAATCCTAATCTTTGAATATTCTTCCGAAGATACCAATCTTTAGGTAAATTATTAACAACACTATCTAATGTATTGATATATGTATTTATATTAGATTTTTTAATAAATGCATATTTTATTAAATCAGCTTTTTTTATATATAGTAAGCCGTGAACTATAATTCTATCTATAATGATATCTTTTTTTCTTAATACATAAAGCTCACCATGGATACTACCGTAAGTTTTATTGTATAAAATCATTGCTTCACTAACTGTAATCCAATCTGATGAATATATAATATTGTCTTTTTTAAAGTATTTCTCTCTCATATATATTATTAATTGACTAGTATTAAGCTTATTTAATTTAAGCATGGGTACATAGTATGTTAGTAAAACTTTATGTTTAGTTTTATGTATTGAGTATTTGAGAAACTCAACAATATTTGCATGATGTTTATCTATAGTAATATTAAGATATTCTGCTATTAAAGATTCTTCAAATTTATTTTCTAACTCAAAGTATAAATTATTAAATCTATTTTGTAATTTAATAGGCGTAATATTAAACCAATGAAGTAGTTTCTTTTTATTAATAAATAATCTATTAGTAGGCATCTTAAATGTATTAATATCCATAGAAGAGCTTTTTTGATAATTATAATAATGTAAATAAAGGCTTCCTTTACTTATGATTATTCCTTGTTCTTGTTTAATTCTTATAGCTTCAGAAATAGTAAGCCATTCTATACTATTAAGATAATATTGAGTAGAGTATTCTTTAGGTTTTAATAATAACTTTTCCATTGTTTTTACAATATCTTTTTTAATATTTACTAAACCTATATCTTTATATTGTAAGTATGAAAGAATATATCTATATGAAATCTTATTATAAATTTTAAATTTAAGATAAAAATTTAAATCTTTTGATAAACTTACATCATCTGGATAAATAGTTTCTAATTTTTTATATATCTTTTGGAATTGTTTGTTAAGCTTTAAATCAACTTCATAATTATAAAACTTAAAATAGTTTTTATAATGAGAATATATAATTGGATAATTATCATGTCTTCTATGAATTACATTAAAAGTATCTTCATTGTTTTTTAATAGTTTATAAGCATCATTCATTAATTTATTAACACTAATACCAGTTAAATTAGATACATCAGAAGCTTTAAGCCATACTTCATCATAATTCATTTAATCCACCAATCCCTGTACAAATTCATCAAAGAAATCAAACTTAATAAATACTACTTCCTTATGATGATTATCAGATATCCCATATACTAGATATCTTTCATTTGCTTTATTAATTCCTAGTACCTGGTACTTAGTATTTTCAAAATAAAAAGACTTATATTTAAGATGCTTAAATTGTGGATCATACTTATTTATATCAGAGCCTATCTCTTTAGTCTTTAACCATAGTTCCATATTCTTTAAAGTAATTTTATGACCATTTAGTGCATTTCTTATAATCTTTAATTTGTAACTTTCAGCATTTGGTACACCTTGTTGGCTACTCATAATCTTTGCATATTCTATTATTGTTTGTTCGTCTACTATTGTAATATCTTTGTTAGCTTGTTTATCTTGATATTTAATTTCATCTTCTTGAGCTTCTTGTTCTAATGCATCTTGATTTTTCATTGATGCAGCACAATCAATAGTTTCATTTGCAACTGCATCAAAGAACTGGATTACATTATCCCAATCTATTGTATAGTGTGAAGTTTTATTGATTATTGATTTAGGAAAATTACGATTAAATTTTGCTTCAAATTTCCATAAGCCTAATTCAACTCCTAACTCTCTAGCTTTTCTTTGATGATAGTAACTAATACTATGTTCTTCAAAACAATCAAGTGTTGTATACCAGAACTCTTTATCTGTACTATTATTAAATTTATCATTTAGAGCTAGACTTTGATACTTAGTTAATATTGCAGATACAAACATAGAAAACCAAATACCATATTTTTTAGATACTTTATTGTTTACTATTAAATACCCATCTTTAACTAATGCATCTGTAGGTTGTGTTATCTTATTTTGTTTTGATAGTGTTTGAGCTAATAAAGATTTAAACTCCATAATAAGCTATGCTACTTTAATAGTTTGGTTAGTCATAAATAATGCTATTTCTAATATAGGAAAATAGACTCTAGAACCATTACTTTTAGTTCCTTTAATATATTCAGGTATTCCATATCCACTTGCGATTGCTCTATTAATCGAAGCACTACTAGTATTTAATACTATTGCTAATTCTTTTTTATCAAGTACAGTTTTAGCACTTGGTATAACTTCTTTTATTTGTGAAATGTAAAATTTGATTTTTTCATCTTGTGTCATTTTCTATCCTTTAGTTTATTTCAAAGTTAAAAAGATAGAAAGCGACCAAGCATCTATCTTAAAAACACTTGGAGCTAATCAAGAGATTAGCTCAGGATTAAAAATCCATAGATGCTTGGTCAGCTCCAAATGTTTGATATGCTATTCTTGTATATAAGAATAGCATATATATTTATTGTATAAAGTATTGTATTTAAGATTATATAAAATATAGCTTAATTTTCTTATAATAGAGAAATTAAATAATTAAGATATTTAACACTTCTCATATATAGGATTATTAATGAACATATCAGTTGCACATGTATATTCAAAAATTTTAGAAACTTCTGAAAAAAGTTATTATAGATGGAAATCAAAAGACCATACTATTTTAGTAAAACTTTTAGAAAAGTATTTTTCCAAAGAAGACTTGGGAGAATTTTTAGATACCAATAAAATAACTAAGATGGAATCTATGAAATATTATAATGAAAGAATAGAACAAGATTTTGCAGATTTTTATTTAAATTATCCAGGGAAAGAAAAGGTATTTTTACTTACTTTCTTTTTATCAATTGATTATGAACAGTTTACAAGAGATATTAAAGAGCGAGATATTGCATATGCATTATCTATATGGACATTTAAATTTTATAAACAAATGAGAGCTATAGAATATGATCATGAAAATAATGATAAACTTGATGATGAACTACTTAATGAAATAAGCATATTACATGTTTACATGGATTCATTAACACACAATATTATGGATTATGTTGTTTTAAATTCTAAATGTAATTTTAAACTATTTGTAGACTACCTATTAAAAAAAGAATACTATGAATCTGCTACTTATTTTATAATATATTATACACTTGTTAAGATACCCAATGAAAATATGTCAGATACTATTGAACAATTAAAAGAAAAAGTAAGTAAATATATAATTGATACTTCAAAACTAATAAGAAATACAGATAATAAGACACCACCTAAAAGAGATGAATATTTTAAATTTATAATTAATTATACAGATTTACCAAGTGATAATATGGATAAAATAATAGAATGTTTAGAAGAAATTATATTTATAAAAGGAAAATAGATGACAATAGATAAAATTAGAATAAAAAACTATAAATCAATAGAAGATATAGAGTTTAATTTAAAGAAATATGGAAATAGCTATACAACTATGTTGCTAGGATTAAATGAAGTTGGTAAAAGTAATATACTAGAAGCAATGATGTTGTTTGAAGTTGATACAGAAGAAGAATTTGATTTTAATATATTACATAATCAAAAAATTGATTCAAAATATATAGATATATATTTTAATTTAAGCTTTGAAAATAATAATACATATATTAATGAATTAAAAAAAACTATTATTAATGGAGAAGAATTAGATTTTAAATTGTCAAATATAGAAAAAAATATTTATTTACACAAGGGTAGTAGTACATTTAATATTAAATATAATTATAAACTTAATCTAAATAAACCATTATTTATTAAACTGAATACGGAAAAGAAAATTGAGGCTAGTAATAAAAATGATACAGATGAAACTTTTATAGAAGTAACTAATGATGATATCCCAGAAATACTACTAAAAGAAATAAATAGTGTGATTAATTCATGGGAACCACTTGTGTCATTTTGGAAACCTGAAACAAAATATCTAATTTCTTCATCTATAGATTTGGATATATTTAAAGAAAAGGTATACACAAATATACCATTAAAAAATATTTTTTCATTAGCTGGATATAAAACTAGAGATGATATTAAAAGTGTAATAGATGAAATATCAAGCCCTCAAAAAAGAAGTAAATTAGCAAGTATACTTTCTGAAAGAACTACAAAATATATCAAAAGTATTTGGAAACACAAGATTGATATTATTATAGATATTAGTGAAACTGCTAATTTAGATATATCAGTTAAAGATGAAGGTAAAAACAATACACATGATAGACATGCTATGAATGTAAGAAGTGAAGGCTTTAAACAATTTATATCTTTTATTTTATCAATATCAGTAGAAACAGGTGTACTTAAAGAGAGTCGTAGATTAATTCTGATTGATGAGCCAGAAAATCATCTACATCCATCAGGAGCAAGAGATCTTGGAAAAGAATTACTTAAAATAGGAGAAATGAATTATTTATTTGTTTCTACACATTCGCCATTTTTAATAGATCATAAAAATCAAGAACGAAATATTATAATAAAAAAAGATAGTTCAGCAAATACAATTAAAAAAGAAATTAAAGAATATAATGATCTTAGAGATGATGAAGTATTAAGTGAAGCTTTTGGAATTAGTATTTATAAAGATTTAATGAATCCTCAAAGTATATTAGTAGAAGGTTTTTCGGATAAATTATTATTGCAAAAAACATTGAATGTATCAGGTTTGGTATATGGAATAACAAATGGACATGGTAGTAATATTAGTCAAATAGCTACAAGATTAGATAATGATGATATTAAAATGTTAGTTATAGTAGATGCTGATGAAGAAGGAGAAAAATATAAAAAAAGTATTCTAAAGCTAAGTGGAAATTATACAAATGAAAATGTTTTTACTATAAGAGATTTAGTAGCTGAAGTTGTAAGTGGTGGTACAATAGAAGATTTATTAGGAAAAGAATATGTAGAAAGTCAATTTAAAAAATTATATACTGAAATATTTGGAAATGAAAGTACTTTTATATTATTGGAAAATAGTGCCTTTATAGATCAAATAAAAATAGTTTTATTAAAAGATGAGAAAACAAAAAAAGAAGTTAGTGATTTTCTAGATAAATTAAAAATTAATATATCTAATAATTTTCAATTATCATCTGCTAGTAATTTAAAAACAAAGTTTCCATTACTTAAAAAGTTAGTTGATAGAATAAAAGAAGTGGTTTAAATGTCTAGTATAGGAATAGTTAAAGCAGAAGCAGAAAAGAGAATGTGTCCTTTTATGCAAGCTAGTACTGAAAAAGTTGATAAAACAACAACAGCAATATATAATAAAAATTGTAAAACATCTTTTTGTATGGCATGGACATATATAAATTTAAAAGATGGTGAAGAGCTAGATGAAAATAGTAAAGGCTACTGTTTGCTAATTGGAATGTATTCAGGTCCAAAAGTAAAAAAATATATAGAAAATTAATAGACTAGTAATATTATTATTACCACCCCAAATAAACATAATAAAACATCTATAAACACCTTAGACGTCCAGTTCTTAAAAAATTAACTTATATAAAGTAAATAAATAATCTATACAATTTAAAATATAAATCTATACAGTTGAAAGATTAAACAGTAAATAATATAACTCCAATAGTAAGTTAAAGACAAGATTTATTCTTCAATAAAGTTGATAATAGTAGATATGTAGTAAGCTTAGATAACTAACTCTTAGAATCAATTCTAACGCACTCTCGTTTGTTTACCCAATTTTTCTAATAGTTGTAAGTTTTTCTATCGTAATGAAGTTGTAGCCTTTCGCAAGGCTCAATAGGGTGGTTTGTTTCGTGTGTAGTGAAAAATTGTGTTATTAATATAAAACGGTTCTTGATCCATCTTGTGGTTCATGATGCTTTTTAATGTATTTATGTTATACTATTACATAAAGTTTCTATCACAAAGTATATTTAGGTATATTTTGTGACAGAAATGTCTCTCATGTCGTGAAGCGAGGTTACGACCAGTACTTGATTTATCAAGTTAGCCCTAGATGGTTTTTAACTGCTATCGTCTTGCTTCCATTTTTTATATTTTTCTATATGCAGTCACAACTAATTTATCACTATTTATTTCATTAATAATTAATTTATGTCTTCTTTGATTAGATATATTCATATATACTGTTAAAGCATTATTAGATACACCATTATTTGTAAGTTCTATAGCTTGTTTAAATAGAACTGGTAAATCTAGTATATCCATTGTTTCAAGATCATTTGGTTTATAGTGTTCTTCTAGTATATGAATAAAACCTTTTTTACTATCACCTTTTTCAAGAACCCTACATTCAACTCATAAGTGCAACACACTCACATAAAATTATGCCACCATTTTCCTTGAAACTTCATTCATAAATACTTCAAATGGAGTTTTATACCCTAAAGCCTTTCTAGGACGATGAT
>Ga0164318_10007843_pt1 | contig 10358 bp, 13 predicted proteins | sample GuaBasSedimGuay9_FD_113734 | JGI IMG/M metagenome (GOLD analysis project Ga0164318, IMG submission 113734) | Subseafloor sediment microbial communities from Guaymas Basin, Gulf of California, Mexico - Guay9, Core 4571-4, 0-3 cm | ecosystem: Environmental > Aquatic > Marine > Hydrothermal vents...
ACCCCTTGAAGAGATATGGAGAGATTCTTCTGTTTTTAATGATCTCAGAGATTATGATAAATTAAAAGGCAAATGTGGTATCTGTGAATACCGAAAGGTATGTGGAGGATGTAGAGCAAGGGCTTATACCATGCTTGGTGATTATCTTGCCGAAGAGCCATTTTGTACTTACCAACCTTATGCTTTAAATTCTTAAAAAATTTTTTTAAACCTTTTTTTCTTTTCACTGTCTAATAAGGCAAAACAAAGAGGTAATTAATGGATGAAGATATACAACTTATTGAGTGCTATCTTTCAGGTGATGACTCTGCTATGGCAAAATTAATAGATAAATATCAAAAAGAGGTTTATTTCTTTGTCTATCGCTTTTTAGGAGACAAAGAAGATGCAAAAGATGTAACGCAAACAATTTTTATAAAGCTTTTTAGAAAAATAAAACAATTTAAAAGAAAATCAAGCTTTAAAACCTGGCTATTTAGTATTGCTGTAAATAGTTGCAAAAATTTTAAAAAACATAAGTATATCTCTATTTCCTCTGAAGATATGAGCAGAATACCTGATTCAAAAGATATTCAGACAGAAGTTATCAAAAAAGAACAAAAAGAGATGATAAAAAGAGGACTTCTATCTTTACCTAAAAAGCAGAGAATAACCTTGATTTTAAGGATTTTTCATGAACTTCCATATAAAGATATATCAAAGATTATGAGATGCTCTGAATCAACTGCTAAATCCAATTTTTTCTTTGGGATAGAAAGGCTCAAAGAGATAATAGGAGAAAAGTATGAATTGTAAAACAACAAGAAAGCTTTTAGCTGATTATATAATAGGAGATGTTACTCCTTTAGAAAAAGCTCAAATTGATGAGCATCTTAAAAGATGTTTATCATGTAAAAAGAAGGCTAAAGAGATTTCATCACTATTTAAAATGATCTCATCTTATACGGTTGAAGAGATAGAATCAGGGGTTTTTCTTGAGATTAAAAATAATATTATAAAAGAACTTCAAACAAAAAGAAGATTTTATCTAAAAATCTGGGATTGGCTATGGTTAAAACCTATACGTCCAGCTTTTGTAAGCCTTATAATTCTAACTCTTTTATTCTTCCTTGCTTATCCTTCTATTGTGAACCATTTTTCTAATACCAATAACTACTCCATTATAATATCTTCCTATATCGATGTTGATTCAGATGAAATACAGGATTTAGATAAAGAAGATATAGACGATATCTTAGCAGTTATCCTTCCATCCTATGAAGATATTGCTACATTTTTACCTTTAGATAATGATTTATCTGACCTAAATGATAGCGATATTGATATTATATATCATGCACTGCTTTACCAGGATCAGCCTACTGTGGAGCATAGTACTATGCTTTAAAAAAACAAAACTTTAACGTAAAAAATTTTTAAAAAGGAGGAAACAATGAAAAAGAAATTTACGACTATCGTTGTTATTTTTGCCATCGCTTTTCTTTTTGGTATCGGGAACATAATCCTTGCTCAAACAGAACCTTTACCACCAGCCGGGGAAAAAGGTATTGCGCCACCACCCAGACCATACAGACAGGCTCCTTTTCGTAAATTCAAGAGATCAAAAGAGAGGATAAGTAAAAAAATTGAATTAATTAAGATGTGGAGACTTATAGATGAGCTGAACTTAGATGAAGAGACTGCTGTCAAACTATTTCCTAAATTAAAAGATATTGAAAAAAAGAGACAAGAGCTTGAGCAAAAAAAGAGGAAGATCCTTTTCTCGATCCGAAGAGAGTTAAGGGAGAAAAATCCTAATCCCCAAAAACTTTCAACTCTAATCACTGAATTTAGAAAGAACAGAATGGAGTTAGCAAATTTTCTTAATAGATCTGTTGATAAGCTTGATGGTATATTAACAGTAGAACAACAAGCAAAATATATTCTATTCATACAAGAGTTTCCAAGAGAGATTAAACGGATTCTTCAAGAGGCAAGAAGAGGTGAAAGAACTTATAGGCGTCGTTTTTTGCCTCCTGAGAGAAGGAGAGAACGCCCATGAGAGTTAAATGGTTAAAAAAATTATTAATGCTTAGTTTGATTATCTTCTTTCTAACAGGATGTGTTGTTGTAGCCCGTGCACCCAGAGGACGAGTAGTAGTTAGAGGAGGTGTAGTAGCTCCACCCCCACCACCTCCTCCAGTGGTAAGAGGTAGGGTAGTAGTTCCACCACCACCCCCTCCTGCTGTTATTGATATATACCCTTAATGGGGCTTAAAAAAGGACAGCACAACTCATAGAAGATTAAAAAAGAGTTTTTAGTAACCATATATTAATCGGTTGCCAAGCTCGGAGGGCAAGCCTGCATCTATAATCTTCTGGCGGCTTTTAAGATAATCATATTTGATTCTGTATAAACGGAAAATATTTTCATCTGTATCAAAGATAGCACAGCTTGCCCTATTATCCCCATCTCTGGGTTGCCCTACACTCCCCACATTAAAAATATACTTTGCTTTTTCCTCTATTTTTACCTCATAAGGATAATCCCTAATAAGTACCGGAGGTTTTTCTTCTGGTTTATAAATAAAAAGAGCTGGAATATGAGAATGCCCCAAAAAGGATATAGGATATTCTTTTGGCATAACAGAGATATGTTGCAAAGCATTTTCAGCAAAAAATATATAATTAAAATCTTGGGGATTAAAAAGAGAGCCATGAGAAAAGATAAAAGGATACAATAAAATAGTATAACCTAAACCTTCTAACCATTCTAAAAGCTCTTTTTCAATAACCTTTTTTGTCCATTCTATCGATTGCTGAGCAGCTAAATTAAATTCAAATGTATCAAACCTTCTTCTTACTGCATCATCATGATTGCCTAAAACCACAAAATTTGCTATTTTTTTAACCAACCGAATGGCTTCATTTGGATTAGCACCATAACCTATGGTATCTCCTAAACAGATATATTGATCGATATTTTCTTTCTCATAAAACTCTAAAACAGCTTCTAATGCCTCCACATTTCCATGCACATCTGAAAATATACCATATCTCATTAAATCAGCTCCAAATATTTATAAAATAAATGCAAAATCATTTATACAAAAATATCAAGGAAAAACAAACTCTTTTTTTATAACAGTAGAAAAATTTTGATCCTTTTTATATATAATAATCTCTTTTAAAAATTTAATAAAATCTATTTTTATTTTTATTAAATAAACTCCCATATTTGACGGAACCGATCATTGCGTTGACTGCTCTTTCTAATTGAGGATAAACAGGAATGCCAGCTGATTCTAAAACTTCTTTTTCTTTTTTACCTACCATTTTGACCTTTTCCCTAAAGACAAAGATAGGCTTTTTTAATTTTTTAGCAATTGATGCAACCTTTACCAACCCTTCTGCCATTGTTGAATCAAAAAAAGATGATACAGCACCAATTATAATAGAGTCAACTTTCTCATCTTCTATAATCTTTTTTACTATTAATTAAAGTTTATGAGAATCTGAGATAGACCATGAAATATCTAATGGATTATTTAAGTTTGAAAACATAATAATTTTGCTTACCTCATCAATTGTATGAGAAGAAAACTTTGCCAAAGGGAGGCCAGCATTTAGCCAGCTATCTGCCATAACAATACCTCCACCTGCTTGAGCAGTTAAGATAGCTAATCTATTTCCTTGAGCTGGGGGTTGCATCATTAATCCTTTTGCAATATCTATTACATCTATCAATGAATAAGCTTCAATAATACCAAACTGGCGAAAAGCTGCACTATATATCTTATAATCCCCTGCCATTGCACCAGTATGTGATAAAGCAGAAGAATTCATCTTTTTGTTCTTAGCAGCTTTAAAGATAATAATTGGCTTTTTTAAATTTATCCTACCAGCATTTTCTAAAAATAAGCGAGGATTATTTATACCTTCTATATATAAGCCAACAGCTTTTGTTGCGTGATCTTTTTCTAAAAAGTTAAGGATATCTTCAAAACCTATATTTAGCTGATTTCCTAAGCTAACCAATTTGCTAATCCCTATATCTTCCAAAATTGCCAGATGAGATAAATGTACTCCCATACCACCACTTTGGCTAACTATAGCTAATCCACCCTTTTTTATCATATTTAGATGAGGGACAAAGGTAGCATTTATTGGATGATAAGGATTTAATATCCCTAAGGCATTAGGTCCTATTACCTTTAATCCATAAATTGAAGCAAGCTTTGATATTTGTTGCTCAAGTCTTGAGCCAAAATCATCTCCTAATTCTTTAAAACCAGAGCTAATGATAATCGCACCTTTTATGTTTTTCTCTCCACACTCCTTTATAACCCTTGGGACATTTTTGGCAGGAACAACGATTATTGCAAGATCTATATCTTTAGATATCTCTGTTACAGAAGAAAAGGCAGGAATCCCATTAATAAAATCTTTTTTTGGACTTACAAGATAAAACTTGCCTTTAAATCCACTTTTTTTAATGCTTTCAATACATAAAAAACCAGGTTTATAAGCATTATCAGAAGCACCAATTATAACAACAGATTTGGGTGAGAAAAAAAATTGAAGGTCATCCAGAAGAAATGCCATAAAAATGAAGAGATAACAACAGTGAAATTTTTTGCTATTTTTTTAATAATATAATATGGTGCCGGAGGTCGGACTCGAACCGACATGGAGGCAAGCTCCGCGGGATTTTGAGTCCCGTGCGTCTACCAATTTCACCACTCCGGCATTTCTAATCTATCTCTATATTTTAAATATAATTAAAAACATAAAAAAATGTCAAGAAAAATAAAAATAGAAATTGGAAAAGATTTATCTCATCATAAAACAAAACAATAATGTTAAAAAATTACTTGTTAATAAAATCTTTTTTTGTTAACATTAAGAGCATTTTAATAGACAGATAAATCTTTTCTAAAATTAAAAAAATTGTTAATTAACTTTAAGCTGACCTTGTCAGCTTAAAATAAAAAATCTCCTTATTTTATATGATTTTAATCATCTTTTTAGTAGAAGCAATTCATGAATTGCCTCTACATGGTCTGGTGTAAAACCTAACTCTACAAGTTTTAACACAAAATTTTTTTAGTTTTAATTAGTTCACGCTTCATTTTTCAGTTTGAACTAATTAAACTCTTTAGAAAATAAGGGGAAGATATGAAGGTAAAATATTATGGAACTCGTGGCTCTATACCTACTCCGGGGAAGGATACTATTATTTATGGGGGGAATACCCCTTGTGTTAAAGTTGAAACAGAGACAACCCTCATTATTTTAGATTGTGGAACAGGGTTAAAAAAACTTGGTGATGAATTGATGTCAACTGAATTTAGTAAAGGCAAAGGAGAGGTTCATATTTTTATAAGCCATTTCCATTGGGACCATATTCAAGGAGTCCCTTTTTTTGCTCCAGCTTATCTTGCTGGCAACTCCATTTTCTTTTATGGTGGAAAAAATGTAAACCAAACAATAGAAGAAGTTCTTATCAAACAACAAGAATATATAAACTTCCCTGTGGAGTTGGGAGAACTACCTGCTATTATTAGATTTATCGAGCTTACAGATGGCCAAGAGATCAATATAAAAGATGTAAATATCAAAGCTCGAAAGCTTAATCATCCAGGAGGGGTATTTGGCTTTAGGATAGAAAACAAAGGAAAAGTTTTGGTTTATGCTACTGATACAGAACATTTCTCAGTTTTAGACTGGAGACTTCTTGATCTTGCTAAAGGAGCTGATATCTTGATATATGATTCTGCCTTTTCTCCTGAAGAATATGAAAAAGGGAAAAAGGTCGGATGGGGGCACAGCACCTATGCCGCTGGCATAGATATTGTAAAAGCTGCCAATGTAAAGGAATTTCATATGTTTCATCATGATCCTTCACATTCGGATCAATTTTTAGAATCTATGCTTGAAAAAGCAAAAAAGCTATTTAAAAATGTTAAATTAGCAAAAGAGGGGGATGAATATATCCTTTAGAAATCTAAGTTAGCCCGCACTTCATTTTTCCTTTTTCAAACTGATTATCTTTTTTTAAAAAATTCTGGCTTTCTTTTTTCAAAAAAGGCTTGGAGACCCTCTTTAAAGTCTGGATCTTTACCTGCTTCAGTTATTGCTTCACGTTCATACTCAAGCTGTTCCTCGAGTGATGAAAAAAGTGCTTTATTTATTAACTCTTTTGCTAAAGATAGGGCATGTGCTGGCCCATGTGATAGCTTTTTAGCCTCAATCATTGCTTCTTCAACAACCTTTTCATCTGGTACTACTTTGTTAACCAAATTTAATCTATATGCCTCAGTAGAATCTATCATCCTCCCTGTAAAGATAAGTTCACTTGCCTTTTGAATTCCTAAATTTCTGGTAAGAAAAAATGAACTACCGCAATCTGGAACCAATCCGACCAAGATATATGCCATGTTAAAACGTGTTGACTCTCCCGCAACAATCATATCACAGGCAAGAGCAATACCAAACCCCCCTCCTAAAGCTCCACCATTAACTGCAGCAATTACAGGTTTTCTTATTTTCCTGATAGCCATTATAACAGGATGAAAAAGTCCTGTTAATTCATGTAGTATCTTGCCTGTTTGAGGTGGTTTACTTTTTTGAACATGTTGCATCATAACCTTTACATCCCCCCCAGCAGAAAAGATACGTCCTATCCCAGTGATCACAATCGCTCTTATCTTATCATCCCAGAAACATTCATCCAATACAGCTAAAAAGTCTTTTGAGAATTGATGATCAATTGCATTTAAGGAATCAGGACGATTAAGTAAAATTTTTGCTACTGCAGCTTCCCTTTCTAAAATAACAGCCTTTCGTTCCATGATCTTCCTCCTAAGAGAATAAATCTATTAAAATAATTTTTTAAATATAAAAGATATCATCTGGTGTAATTGTTAAAGGTTTAACCCCATAATCAGTAACCAAATAATCATCCTCTACTCCAACTGCACCTATATTAGGAAAGACAATCTTCGGCTCAAAAGCAAAAACCATCCCTGGTTCTATCTCCATTGATATACCTTTAGCAATAAAAGGAGGTTCATTGATCTCTAATCCAAGGCCATGCCCAACAAATCTTACTCTATTATTACCAAACCCCATAAAATTTTCTTCATACCCCCTCTTTTTTGCTATATCTATTGCTCTTTTGTATATATCATAACATTTATCTCCTGGTCGGGTTTTTTCTTCCATATCTCTTTTTATCTCTCTTGTTACTTCATAAGCTTTGATTAAATCATCATTTAGCTTTCCAATGGCAAAAAGGCGTGTTTGATCTATAATATATCCATTATATGCTACCCCATAATCAATAATAATAGGTTCTCCTTTCTCTATTTGTTTTAAACTTGAACCATGTCCCATAGCAGGACTTGGTCCAGAACCACCAAGAGGTGTATCACCAAAAGAGGGATAAGCACCATTTTTGCCTGAAAGTACATATATATTTATCATCTCCTGATTGAATCCCCTCATCCTTAAGATTCCTTGATGACCCAGAGCCCTTCCTATACCTATTAATTTTCCATCAAGCTCTATCTCAGTAATCCCTGGCTTTAGAAAATCCTTTGCTTTGCTTATCACCCTATCAACGATCTTAGCTGCTCTCTCAAATTGTTTTATCTCGTAAGTTGACTTAATAACTCTAACCTTTTTTATCAATTCTGATATATCAACAAGATCAGACTCTTTAAAGATAAATTTATATCTTAAATATAGATTTGTTGGAATAACATCAAATTCCATACCAATTTGATTTAAAGTAAAACCTCTATCTGATATCATTTTAGGGAGATGTCTTGAGTTTTTTATCTCTACTATATTACTTAAAGGTGATTCATTAAGAGCTCTTTCATAACTTTTTTGAACCATAAAAAATGGTGAGCCTTCTTTAGGTATGTAAAGAAATCCTCGCTGAAATGTGCCAGTAAAATAAAAAAGATCTACACACTGGCTAATCAATGCCCCTTGAATATCCTCTTTTTTAAGAAAGCCTTGCATCTTTTCTATTCTATTTTCTATTTCATGCTTTGGAACCTTTTCTAACTCCATTTAGAACCCTCCATCTAATTTTTATTTTAAAAGCCTTTTTAGAAATCTTTATGTTAAAAAAATTAGAGGATAAATGTTACATCAATATATTTTTTATGACAATAAAAAAAGAAGGCAGGAGGTTGTTTGCAGAAAAAATATCTTAAAAGGCTATTATAAAAGGTTATATTTGAATTGCCAAATTACGGGAAAAGATAGAAGAAAATTTCATTAAGATTTTTTATAAACTTTTTTCTTCTCTTTAAACTAAAAAATGAGTTAATTAAATTTGGAGTGAATTTGTCAGGTTAAAAATAAAAAGAAAATTCTTTTTTATAATTTTTATTATAATTTTTTAACTATTTTAATCTTGTACAAATAAAATTTTTAGATTTAATTAGTTCGCACTTAAAAAGTGCGAACTAATTAATCATGAATTCACTTAAAGTGCTCTATATTTCTTCTTACCCTCAACGTAAAGATCTCTACCATGAATATCATTTACCACTATAACAGGAAAATTTTCAACTTCAAGTCTTCTTATAGCTTCAGGTCCTAAATCCTCGTAGGCAACAACTTCTGCTTTCTTAACTGCTTTAGATATTAAAGCTCCTGCTCCTCCTGTCGCACCAAAATATACTGCTTTAAATTTCTTTATCGCCTCTATAACATTTTCCCCTCTTGAACCTTTTCCTATCATATCTTTTAATCCCTTTTCCATCAATATAGGGGCATAGGGGTCCATTCTATAACTGGTAGTAGGCCCAGCAGATCCAATTGCCATCCCAGGCTTTGGAGGAGTTGGACCAACATAATATATAATTTGTCCTTTTATATCAAAAGGCAATTCCTCACCTTTTTCTACAAGTTCTACTAAACGCTTATGTGCTGCATCTCTTCCAGTATATATAATACCAGAAATTAGCACTCTATCCCCTATATTTAATTTTTCCAATATTTCATCAGTTAATGGTGTAGTTATACGAATACTCTCTTCCATTTTAACCTCCTTTTAAAGTACTGCTTCTTTATGGCGATCACAGTGACACTGAATATTTACTGCCACAGGGATACTTGCTATATGTGTAGGATAGGTCTCAATATGAACATCAAAAGCTGTAACCTTTCCTCCTAATCCTTGAGGTCCGATCCCAAGCTTGTTGATCTCTTCTAAAAGTTCAAGCTCTAATTTTGCAATATCAGGATTTGGGTTCCTCTGACCAAGAGGCCTTGTTATTGCTTTTTTTGCAATCAGTGCCGCTTTCTCAAATGTGCCTCCAATTCCCACTCCTACAACAACAGGTGGACAAGGATTAGGACCTGATTCATCTACTCTCTGAATAATATACTTTTTTACCCCTTCAACACCAACAGCAGGAGCAAATAGAACCACTCTGCTCATATTTTCACTACCAAAACCTTTGGGAGCAACTGTAAGTTTTAGCTTATCCCCTGGAACCATCTCTATATGCACTATTGCAGGGGTGTTATCTCCAAAATTTTTCCTTGTTAATGGATCAAGTGAGGAAGGTCTAAGATAACCATCTTTGTAACCCTGCCTAACTCCTTCATCAATCGCTTTATAAAGGTCTCCACCAACTATATGAACATCTTGTCCTAACTCTACAAAGACAACTGCCAAACCAGTATCCTGACATAAGGCAATACCTTCTTCTTTTGAAATTTTTGCATTTTCCAAATATTGGCGGAAGATATCTTTAGCTACAGGAGAGTCTTCTGTCTCTAATCCTTTTTTATAAGCCTCGATAACATCATCACCTAAGTCTGTATTGGACTCCATACAAAGCCTTCTGATTGTTTTTGTAATCTCATCAACCGATATCTCTCTTACACTCATAGAATACTCCTTTCTCTTTTATTTTTGTCAACAAAAATCATTTATTTTTTGATTAAATATCACCCCTAATCAATTTTAAATTTAATCAAATCAATAAACTTATTTTTTAATCTTATTTTATAACTTTTTGTTTGTTTTTATATAATAAAGATATTACATATATCATCTATTTCTTCTAAAGTCAAGATCTTGTTTAAAAGCACATCTGTCTTTTCTTTTAATTGTTTTTTTGACATATCCTTATATTTGTTTATTATTTCTTCCTTTGACATCGGATTTTCAGGGTCTCCTTTGGGATGGTCTACTCTTTTTTGATATGAACTCCCATCTTTTGTAACTATAGTAACAATTGCGCTCCATTTTTCTGGATAAAGATTGCTAAGCATTTCATCTCTTTTAACAAAGATCTTCTCCATCATTCTTAAAATAGATTGATCTTTTAAACGCTGCTCAGTAA
>Ga0164318_10007844_pt1 | contig 10357 bp, 10 predicted proteins | sample GuaBasSedimGuay9_FD_113734 | JGI IMG/M metagenome (GOLD analysis project Ga0164318, IMG submission 113734) | Subseafloor sediment microbial communities from Guaymas Basin, Gulf of California, Mexico - Guay9, Core 4571-4, 0-3 cm | ecosystem: Environmental > Aquatic > Marine > Hydrothermal vents...
CGACGGATAAGAAACACTCGCAGATCAATCTGATGCGGACCAGGGGCAAGAGGGTGACTGCCGAGGTGGTGATCCCCCGCGATGTTCTGGTTCAGCACATGCGAGTCGAGCCGGCAACGATCCATTATCAGGCCGGGGTTTCCAACGTCGGCTCGATGCTCTCGGGCGCCAACAACAATGGCTGCCATTCACCGAACGGCATTACGGCGATGTTCATCGCTACCGGCCAGGACGTCGCCAACGTCGCAGAATCGTCTTCGGCGATCGTCTATACAGAATTGACCCCTGAGGGCGGGCTCTATATCTCGATAACAATCCCGTCACTGATCGTAGCGACCTTCGGAGGGGGTACCGGGTTGCCCACGCAGTCCGAGTGCCTGGAGATCCTGGGCTGTAAGGGCAGGGACAAGGTCAAGAAACTGGCCGAGATCATCGGAGGCGTCGTGCTGGCTGGTGAGATTTCGTTGGCCTCGGCTATCTGCTCGCTCGACTGGGTGTCCAGCCACGAGAAATACGGTCGGAATCGCTGACGGCCGCGAGCACGGGGCCCAGCAATGACACTTGACCCACCCCTCAGGCTGGGCAGCAGATGATGGACGTCGATCCGGGTCATGCGCCGAAGGTTCTCGGGAATCGGGACCCGGGGGGCAGGCCCAGCAGAAGGGACCTGATCTCGATTCCCTCTCTGGCCCGGCGGGGTCGGGCGACCTTCAGGCAGTTTGTACTGTTGCTGGCCGGTGGCTTTATTGCCGTTGTCGAAGCCAGACGGCAAAAGACCGGCGGGAGAGGGCTGCTCTTCCGTTTGCAGGCGGGTTTGGCGTGGGTGTTCCGAATTTTCGTCGACTCGGAATACGCCGACCTGCCGTTTCCCGTTCAACTGCGGCGGCGTCTCGAGGAATTGGGTCCAACCTACGTTAAGCTGGGACAGATTCTCAGCCTTCGCAGCGATATCTTGCCATCGTCGGTCACACAGGAACTACAGAATCTCCTGTCTCGCCTGCCGGAGGTGGATTTTGAAGAGATCCTGACGATCATCGAGGCTGATCTCGGGCGGTCCCTTCCCGAGATGTTTGCCGAGGTTGAGGAGAAGCCATTGGCTTCCGCGTCGATCGCCCAAACACACAAGGCGGTGACCCTGGACGGGGAGAGAGTCATCCTCAAGGTCGTTAAACCCGGTATCCGTGAACTGTTGATCCGGGATGCAGCACTGCTGCGGATCTTCGGCAGGATCTTGCAGTGGATCATACCTCAATACCAGCCGCGCAGGATCGTTGACGAATTTTGCGAATTCACCCTCCGTGAAATCGAGATGCAACTGGAGGCGGAGAACACAGAGAATTTCATCGGGAATTTCAAGGATATGCCCGAGGTGGTGTTCCCTCAGATCTATCGGAAATTTACCGGTGATCGTGTCCTGTGCGAGGAATTCTTGGAAGGGGTGGCGCCTGACTCGGATTTGGCTTCTACGTTGTCCGAGAGCGAACGGCAGCAGTTGATCGATGTCGGGGCTTCGGCGATCATTCGGATGCTGTATGAAGACGGCTTCTTTCACGCGGACCTTCACCCCGGCAACATGATGGTTCTTCCGGGGATGAAGATTGGATTCATCGACCTCGGTATGGTCGGCCGAATCGAATCCGACGTCCGGCACCACCTTTTTTCGACCTACTACGGAATGGTGATGGGAAATTTCGACCAGGCGGCAAGGCACTTGGCGGAGGTCGCCCAGAAGGATGAGAGGAGTGACGTACCGGGTTTCAGGCGGGCCATGCGGGAGTTATGCCGCCGTTGGCGTCGTGGGTCGAAGTTTGAGCAGAAATCCTTGGCGCTGCTGATGCTGGAGTCGTTGCAATTGGGTGCGCGGTACCACATGTACTACCCGGTCGACATGGTCCTGATGGTCAAGGCCTTGATCACCTATGAGGGCGTCGGCTACATGATGGATCCAAAATTTGACGTGGCCGAGGTTTCCGAACGTCACGTCTACAGGCTTTTTCGTACCCAGTTGTCTCCTGCCAGCCTGATTCAGCAAGGACTTCGTGCTGCCCCAGATATGGTCGATGCCTTCGTTCGAATGCCTCAGCTTGTGACTGAAGGACTGCGAATTCTGGAACAGCAAACGCAGACGCCTCCAGAAAAACCTCTGGCCGGCCTCAGGGGTACGATCTTTGGCGGCTTTGCCCTGGTGTCCGGCGCCATCCTGGCGGCTTTTGACGGTCCGTGGCCGGTATGGAGCCTATTGATCATTCTGGGGCTGCTGGTGCCGTTGAGGAGAGGGCGGTAGGGAGGAGCTGTCAGCTGTCAGCTTTCAGCTCTCAGATTATCCCGACCGTTACAACGTGGGCCGAGTCCGCTCTCCCGGACAAAATGGTGGCAGTTCATCCGGTTTTTCTTATAGGATCCATTGTCGCGGCCTCGATGTGCTGATAGCTGAAAGCTGATAGCTGACGGCATTAACTCATGAATAATCAATCTCGAACCCCTGGGCTCTCCAGCCTGCCAGCCGGACGGCGATGGCGGCAACTCCCAGAATCAGTATGACCGCCAACCAACCCGGCATGTCTGATCCGGTGACTGCCAGAGGACCCAGGCTAGGCGGTACGGGCAGCAGCGCCTGGAGATGGCGGCCAACGCTGAAGACCCGGAGCGGCAGAGGGAGGAATGGGGCCAGAACCTCGAATCCCAGGTAGAGAGCTGCAGGCACCATCGGGTTTTTGAAAAAGAGGCCCGCAAGCAAGAACAGAGCGCCATATCCGACAGCAGCCAGGGCGGTGATGAAGACATAGGCGATCAGGTGTGCCATCCCCTGGGCGGAGGCCGTCGTTTGCAGAGTTTGCCAAGAGCCGTTTGCCAGGCGGTACACAATGACCAGAACGACGGTTGCAGGCAAGAACACGGCCAGGGAAACTGCCAATGCGCCGAAGTACTTACCGACAATCAAGTCCCGTCTCCGAATTGGGAGCAGAAGTCTCAAATGCAGTGTGTGTTGGAGGACTTCACCCCGAAAGCTCTTGACGAAGAGGAAGGCGCATCCGAAGAAAACGATGAACCGAAGGTGAAACAGCGAGAAAGCCTGAGCCAGCTCGTGGGTCGTTCGGCCAAGGTCCATTCGGGCCGCCTCCGGGAACATGACCATGCGAACAAGAGCAAGGGCAATCGGGAGGGAACAGAACAAAACCAGCGCCAGCATTCGTCGACCGCCCAAGGTTCGCCTGAAGTCAACGCTCGCTACAGTACGGATCTGCCGGAGTCGGAAGCCCGCACTCATCGCTGTCCTCCTTCGGGTCCGATGAGGTAGTCGTAGACAGCGCGTACATCCTCATCTGCCGGAAGAACCGTCTCGACCGCGAGATCTTCTTCGAGCACTATTGAGGGAAATTTAGAGAAAAAGGCCTGTCCGTCTCGGGTTGATACGACGACGCCATCCCCTTGATCAAGAATTTTGGCGCCAACGACATCAGCCATCTCGAAAGCTCGGGCTGCGACTCTCTGTGGCTTGTCGCAACGAATCAGGATCTGTACCGGTTGGTCGACGATCTCTTGCCGTACGTCTCTGATGGTTCCCTCCGCCACGACTCGACCACCGTGCATCATGACGATTGTGTCTGAGATCAGGTCGACCTCATGCAGGATGTGGCTGGATACCAACACATAGTGACCCTGCCCGGCCAAATCCTTGAGGATTTCGATGATTTCGGACCGACCCTGGGGATCCAGTCCGTTAAGAGGTTCGTCCAGAATCAGGACTTGAGGATTGTGGCAGAGAGCGTTGGCCAGCTTGACCCGTTGCTTCATGCCTTTGGAATAGGCATCGATTCTTCGGCCTGTTGCGGCCGCCAGGCCGACGGTTTCAAGGGCCGCCTTGGCACGTTCCTGAGTTGTTCTCCGGGCCAAACCGTGCATCATCAGTGTGTCCTCAAGAAGGGATTGACCTGTCGCGCCTGGAGGGAAGCTATCCCACTGTGTGCAAAATCCGACTTTTCTGAACAGATTCTCTGGATTCTCTGGGCTGATGCCCAGGATGCTGATCGTGCCCTGGGTCGGCCTGATCAGGCCGGTCACGAGGTTCATTAGCGTACTTTTGCCCGCGCCGTTGGGGCCGACCAAACCGGTCAGTCCAGGTCCGATCTTCAGATCGACATTGTTCACCCCAAGGACTTCTCCGTAGAACTTGGAGACACCCTCCAGCACGATGTGCTCCGTTGGGTTCATTTGATCTCCCCAACCGCGCGGAGCCTCAGGTTGAGAACCCACAGGGCGCCCAGCACAACCATTACCAGGGTCAACCAATTGGCCGGGGAAGGCAGGCCACTGGGCGGGGCCGCTCCGAAAAAGCGCAAGACAATACTTTCAATCGCCCTGCTGAGATGGAGGAGATCGCCTATTGACGATCGGGTCACAGTATTGACAAGGCGGCCGGCAACGGCCGAGATAATGAAGATCGCCAGGAGAGCGCCTCTGGAAAACGCTGCAAGGCGAATCCAGGCAGAAACCGCCAGGCAGAGCATCGTGACCACCAGAATCCAAACCACATGGCCGACAAAGAAGGCCACCGCAATTCGGAGATTCTCGGCGGTCCATTGTCCACCAGCCAGGATGGCTTGCAGGCCAAAGGTCAAGAGGCCCGGAATCCAGGTAATCGGCGAGAGCAGAAGGAAGACCACAACCATCTTGCCGAGCACGTACTCGCGGCGACCGATGGGGCGCGCCAGAATCACCTGCAACGCATTGTTGCCGATGTCGGCTGCAATCAACGGAGGTGTGGCTATTACGGCCACCAGAAACGCCGGCATTGCCTGCCAGCCGAAAAGATGAAGGAAAATCCAGTTCGGCGCCTTGGCAAACCAGGAGTCAATGCCTGCAAATTGTTCGAGGAACTGGGTGTTATGACTGAAATAAATCGCCAGAAGGGCCGCAGCCGATGGGATCAAACACAGGATGTAAAACGCAAGAAAAACCCGACTCTCGAAGACGTCCTTGAGCGCATAGCGGGTCAAAACCAGGAAGCGCCTGGAGGCTGGAGTCACCGAACCCTCCCATGCACTCCATGCTCGATCACGAACGACCATGATCATCCTCCATAACGCGCATGAAAATATCCTGCAGAGAGTCCCTTGTTCTTTCAAACCGCCGCAGACCCAGACCCTCGTCGGCAGCAGCGGAGAAGAGCGTCCGGATATCAAGGTCAGCGTGCAGTTCCACTCGGAACCGGCCGTTGCCGCGCTCTTCGACGGTGCACCCAAGGCGTTCAAGCACAGAGCCGAACTGGGGCGAGGGCGGCAGGGTCTCCAGGTCTACAAAAGTGCGGGCCACCTCGTGTTCCGAGGCCAAATCGCACCTTCCGGCAAGTCGCCCGGCCTTGAGGATCATTACTTCATCGCAGACGGCTTCCACATCGCCCAGGAGGTGAGACGACAGCAGGACGCCGGTCTTTCCCTCGTGGGCGATGTCCTGGATCAGTTCGAGCATGCGATGGCGTGCGGCTGGATCCAGTCCATTGGTGGGCTCGTCAAGCAGCAGCAATCGGGGACCATGGACCAGGGCCTGTGCCAGCTTGACCATCTGCTTCATGCCGGTCGAAAAAGACCCAACCTTGCGGTAGCGATTCTCGCCCATGCCGACGAAAGTCAGTGCATCGTGGGTTCGCTCCAGCGCGGCGTCAGGCGGAAGGCCACTCAGTTCTCCCATCATCCTGACGAAACGAACCGCACTCATGCCTCTGATGTAGGCATCATCCTCGGGCATGTAGCCAATGATCGAACACACCGTCCGGCCGGCAGTCGCCAGGGAATGGCCCAGGACAAAAGCGTTTCCGGATGACGGTTTGAAATAGCCCAGAAGGGTCCGAACCAGGGTGGTTTTTCCGGCTCCGTTGGGCCCCAGCAGACCCACGATCTGTCCGTTGATCGTGGCATCGAGCCGATCGAGAATTGTTCTGCCGCCGAGACGAACCGAAAGCCCCTGAATCTCCAACAGGGGAGGTGAGTTCCGCCCGTCGGTATCAGCCCGAGCCCGGAGATTGGTGGAGGTCGTCATCGCCTGCATGCCTTCGATAACGGACACCGGCCGTTATGGTTCTTGGAGACGAATCCGCTCGTCCCTCCTGAAGGCGTTACCTTCTTTGCACCCGATTGCGGACTGATAACTGAAGCCTGAGCTTCGTGCAAAATGAGCAAAAAAAAGGGGCGCTCGTTGCGGGGCAGGAGCCCCGCGCTCCATTTAGGGCGCTCCAGGTTTCGCGGTGGGAGCGCGGGCCTCCTGCCCCGCATCGTGCCGATTGATTTTTGCAAGAGCCTCAGCTGATAGCTGATAGCTCCGGACGAAGGCGGCCGGATCCTTTTTGGTTCCGCTTTCGTCTGGTCAGACATCAAAAAAGGACCCCGTCACACTTTCATCGACGAAAACCACTCCATTTTGGACTGTGACCAGAACAATCCTGAGGTGCGAACCCTTGCACGGCCCGCCCGTGCACAAGCCATCATCGGCTCGAAAGCACGCACCATGGGAGTTGCACGTCAGTTGGCCCTTGTCTGCGTCGAAGAACTCTGAGGGGGCCCTGTCGTCCAGGCGCATCGGCAGGTGGCGGCATTCGTTCTTGTATGCCCGAACAGATCCGTCTCTCATCTTCAAGAGAATGCCCTCCTCTTCAAGAGGACCTTCCATATAGGCAAACTTCATACCTCTTGCCGGGATCTCGTCGAGAGTCGTGATGCGCTTCATGCTGACATGATAATGCAATTCGTCCGACGAATTGCAAAAGGCTGAGGGGTTGTCACTGAATTAAATGCAGCCATCCAAACCTAATTGCAGAGCTTAACCCCTGAGCACCTCAATCAGCCCGGCCATGTCGTCTGGAATAGGGGCCTCGACTGAGATCGTCTCTCCCGTGACTGGATGTGTAAACGCAAGGTTCCGTGAGTGCAGTGCTTGACGCGGAAAGTCCCGGCAGGAGTATCTGGCGCGCTCGTTGACCAGGTTTCGCCACTGACGCCCGGAATAGGTCGGATCGCCGATCACGGCGTGTCCGATATGGGCGCAGTGCACCCGGATCTGATGGGTGCGGCCGGTAATCAGACGGCAGGCCAGCAGAGCAGCGTCATCATAACTCTCGACCGTGCTGTAGAGCGTCCGGGCCTTGTGCCCGTCCTCTCTGACTGCCATTTTCTTGCGGTCGGTGGGATGCCGGTCAATCGGCGCCTCAATGACGCCTTCTGAATGCCTGGGAATCCCGTAGCACACGGCGAGGTAGGTCTTTTCAATTTCCCTTCGGCCGAATGCCAGCGACAAGCCCAGGTGAGCCCGGTCGTTCTTGGCGACGACCATGGCGCCGGTCGTGTTCTTGTCCAAGCGGTGCACGATCCCGGGCCGCTCGACGCCCCCGATTCCGGAGAGGTCCCGGCAGTGGTGGAGCAGGGCGTTGACCAGCGTCCCCGCGGGGTTTCCCGCAGCAGGATGAATCACCAGACCGGCGCTCTTGTCCAAGATCAACAGGTGCTCGTCCTCAAAAAGAATCGACAGGGGAATGTCTTCAGCCTGGGCCTCGAGAGGAACGAGGTCGGGCACCTCGAATTCGAGGACATCACCCTCGGCAACACGTTCCGATTGCCGGGCTGGGGCCCCGTTGCGTTGAACCCGCCCCTGGTCAATCCACTTTCTGAATCGTGAACGGGTCCAGTCAGTCGCCAGAGCGGTTAGCGCCCGGTCGAGGCGAATGCCATCCTGTTCGGGACCGACGGTCACTCGGTGGCGGGAACTCACGGCTGAGTGCGGCGGGACAGCCAAATTTGGAGAGAAATCCCAAAAGCAATCATGATCGCCGTGATCAGCTGGGAGGTTGAAAGAGCGCCGTCGAATACGAAGCCCCGAACGGCGTCGCCCCGCGTTTCTTCAAGCAGGAACCGGGCAGCGCCGTACAAAATCAGGTAGGCAGCGAATACTCTTCCCGGCCTCAGTTTTTGCTGGTACATCCATGCCAGGATGCCGTAGATCGCCAGATTGGAAATCAAAGCGTAGATAGGAAATGGATGGAGAGGCACCCCCAACGGGGTTCCCAGAGCCGTCGCAGCCTGGGGATCCGTGTAGGTGATAGCCCACGGCAGGTCGCAATGGCCTCCCCAACAGCAGCCTGCTGCAAGACACCCCAGACGGCCTATGGCCTGCCCCAAGGAAACCGAGGGGGTCAGGGCATCAAAGGCCTTGAGGGCAGGGAGATTGTATTTCCTGATCAGCACAACCGCCGCAATCGTGCCGGCAATGAAACCCCCAAGGAACACGCCGCCGGCCCGGAACATCATCAGAAGTTCGCCCGGAGCCTTGAGATATCGTGGCAGCTCAACGACAACCAGAAGAAGCTTGGATCCCAGGAGGCCCCATATAATGATCCACAGGCCGAGGTCGACAATCTTGTCACCATTCAGCCCAGCCTTCTCAGCACGGACGCGGGCTCGCCACAGCCCGGCGATGACACCAAGGGCCAGCAGGACCCCGTACGATGGGATCTGCCAAAAACCCAGATCAATCAGAATCGGGTGCATTGGTATCCTCGTTTTCCACTTTCTTGGCGGTCAATTCTGCGATCACCAGGAGAACAGCTCCCACGGTAATGGCGCTGTCGGCGACGTTGAAATCAGGCCAGGAGTGGATTCGTCCACCGAACTCGACCCACACATGGACGAAATCGATCACCCAGCCGTAGAGCATTCGGTCGATCAGATTACCCACCGCGCCGCCGAGAATCAGACCGAAGGCGAGAGCGGTGGTAATGCGATCACCCGAGTGGCGGACCAAAATCCAGGCAATAACGACGACCGAGGTCAGGATCACCGCATGAAGGAGAATCTTCGACAGCGGACCACCGTCAGCAAAGAGGCTGAAGGCAATGCCCGAATTGTGAACGTGAGTCAGAGACAGCCCCGGCAGAAGCTTGACCTCCGTCATCGGACTGTATGGCAGATGCTCCAGGACAAGTCCCTTGGTCCACCGATCCAATACCAGGATCACGACGGCGGTCATCCAGGGCAGAAGGCGTTTCAGTGTCACTCTTTTCGACTCCAGTTCATCGTATCTCTCCGGGCTGTGAGACTACGCGGCGGGGGAATGGGCGTCAAGGGGATGGAATCAGGGGATAGAGAAGAGGGAGCAGGAATACCGCCGATGCGGCTGTGGCCATCAATAGGAAAATCACTCAACTCTCAGTGAGCGAACGGCGAGGGTGGTGAAAACAACGCCGAACAGCAACAACACTCCGACGAACGGGCTGATTGCCTGCCAGCCGTGGCCGAAGGAAATTAGACCGTGGAGGGCGCGCATGACCCAAGTTGTCGGGAAGATCATGGCGAATTTTTGCAGGGGCTGGGACACAATTTCCAGCGGCCACCAGCAGCCGCCGAAAGCCGCCATCGCCATCGTAAGCATCACACCGATGTTGGCAGCTCGGGCACCATCGCGGAACCATGCCCCCAGCGCGATCCCCAAAGGTGCGACGCAGGCACTATAGATCATAAGCACTGCCCAGATCGAGAGCAGGTTCCCACCGAGATCCAGATTGACCCAGAGACCCGCAAGTGCCGCGAATCCTATAAGGACGCTGACCTGAAGTCCGGAGATCACGAAGCGCCCCAGGATCTTCCCGCCGACAATCTCGTGTGGCGATACTGGGGAGGTCACGAGGCGGCGAAGCAGGCCGGATTGCCGTTCTGAAGTAATCGACGCCGCACCGTAGGTCAGAGTGACCAGGAGAACGAACATCGTCGCGTTGCCAGGGATTGACTGAGAGAATCCCGAGGGCGGTCGGGGCCGTTCTCCGGCCCACGAGGTTTCGACGCTGACCAGCTGGTCCCCGGTTTCTCCCTCGGTCTCCGACAGCTCTGTCATGATCAATCCTGCAATCAACCGAGTAGCGGAGCGAATGATCCGGGCCTGAGCAGCCAGCGCGGCCTCCGCGGAGGTGTCCGGTTCCTTCTCCAGCCGCAGAGTAGTTTGAACGCCCGCCAATACTGAGGCCTCGAAAGCCTCCGGGATCACCAGAGTTCTGACGGTATCGGCCGCCTTGGTTTCGAGAGGGCCCTGAAAAACCAGGCCAAACCGATCGTCTTTCAGTTCTTCAATCAAGGCGCCTGATAAGGCACTGCCGTCGAGGTCGAGAACCGTCAGGCTGACTGTGCCGTCTACCGGGTTTGTGTCCGAAGGTCCGCCGAGAACAAGTCCGAAAAATGTTGCGAATACGATGGGGAGAAAGAACATCCACATCACTGCCGATCGGTCTCTCAAGGTTATTCGGAGATCGTGAATCGCAATCTTCAATATGTAGGCCATCAGATCAGCCCTCCCGCCATCCGGTGTCGGAGCGCCGCGGCGC
>Ga0164318_10007846_pt1 | contig 10354 bp, 10 predicted proteins | sample GuaBasSedimGuay9_FD_113734 | JGI IMG/M metagenome (GOLD analysis project Ga0164318, IMG submission 113734) | Subseafloor sediment microbial communities from Guaymas Basin, Gulf of California, Mexico - Guay9, Core 4571-4, 0-3 cm | ecosystem: Environmental > Aquatic > Marine > Hydrothermal vents...
AATTCGCCCTGCCATTAGTTATTATAGTCAAAATATAAAGTTGCCTTGGGGAAAGGTAATCAACTATATTAATGATAATGCAGACAGGAAAGATGCAATAATTATTGTTCCCGCAGACAGAATTCGGATGTTCGGTTATTATGGAAAATTTGGCGCAAGATACCAAAAGAAGAAAAAAGAATGGAATTGCATGCTTAGGGAAAATTTTAATATATTCGATGGCGGTCATCTTTATTATGACGGGTATAATAAAGTAATAGGGATAGACGAGTTGGAGCAATTAAAAAGAAGTATTTTGACAGAAAATATAATTGAAAAGGACGGAGGCCTTTGGCTTATTATTGTTAATCGCTTTCCTACCGAAGGGATAGCAATTAGAGGATACCTGGAGCCATTATTTCAAAATAAGCAAGTGATGCATTACGGCGGTATAGATTTGTATTTCTTTTCTGAAGCAGTTAGGCATGATTAATAGAAAAAGATATTTACAGCTTATTTTCTCCGGAATATTTACGGTTGGAATATTTATTTTTTTATTTCACCGGCTGCCTTTAGCCGAAATATTTAAGATTATAAAGTCAACTAATTTTAATATCGTTTGTCTAACTTTATTTATTTCGGCTGTGAGTAATATTTTAATCTCCGCATATAGATGGAAGCTTATATTGAAAGAATCGGGGATTTTAATTTCTTTAAAAGAATCTTTGCTTATAAAAATGGGAAGCAATATTTTTGTTGATATATTTCCTGTGAAAACAGGAGAGTTCTTCAGGATGTTATATTTAAGGCGGCTGCAGAAAATTCCTTATTCTAAATCAATTCTTTCTATCGGGAGCGAATATTTGCTTAATATTACAGCGTTATTATGTTCGATTTTCTTAGGAGGGATAATTTACTTAGGAAGCCACGCGGATTTTAGTCTGTTAAAAAGTTTTTCAGGCTGCAATCCCGTGGTTTTTGGGGCATTAAATATTTTTGGCAGGCTTAAGAACCGGTTAAACAATAAGTATTATAGATTATTCAGGATTTCCTTAAAGAATGCCGGAAAGCTGATGAAAAAGAAGAATATCCTTTTTTACACATTTCTATTCTGGATTGCTGAATTATTTAATGTTTACTTATTGTCTATTGCAATAGGAATATCAGTGCCTTTATATGGAATATTTCTGTTTATGCCAATAGTAATTATCCTGGGGAGTACCTCAATAACATTTGCAGGGCTGGGAATAAGAGAGACCGCTATAATATTTCTCTTCTTAAAATTTGCTTCGGCGGAGGCCCTTTTTTCTTTAGGCCTTTTATATTCTTTTGTAGAAAGCCTCTTCCCAATGTTTATAAGTTTGGGCTTAACCGGTTCATTTTTGAATAAGATATTGTGGAGCGATAAAAGAGCGAAATTGGAGCAATGAATATTCTTTTAGTTAAACCCTATTGGCTTTATCCATATACCAAAAGTGAACATACTTACAATCGCATCTGGCCCCCTTTGTCTTTGGCCAATTGCGCGGCTCTTTTAGAAAACAAGGGGCATAAAGCTAAAATTTTGGATGCCCATGCTCAACGTATTAAGGCATATAAAATAACGAATTATGTTAAGGGTTATGATAAAATATTTGTCACATCATCTTCATTAGACAGATGGCAATGCCCCAATATTGATATAACCCCCTTTTTAGAGGCTGTAAAATATATGAGAGAGTTAACCAATGAGATTTATATTATAGGATATCACGGAACAGTGGAGCCTGAGAAAATTTTGGATTTAACAGGAGCAAAAGCGGTAATACGAGGAGAACCGGAATCCACAGTGCTTGATATTTGTCAGAACGATGATTTATCTAAGATAAAAGGCGTATCTTTTAAGAATAATAATACATTTATTTCAAATATCGACAGAGCGCCTATTGATTTGAAAACTTTATCTATTCCCGCATTCCATCTTTTAAATACGAAAAAATATTTTTATGAAATTTTGGGGAGGAATTTCACTTTATTCGAAATAAGTCGAGGATGTAATTATCAATGTAAATTCTGCAATAAAATTATGTATGGAAGAGGATTGAGAACTAAATCAGCAGAGCAAATTATTGAAGAAGTAAAAATTGCTATAGAGAGATATAATGTAACAGCAGGTTATTTTATTGATTTGAATTTCCTTTCTAATAAAAAAATTGTAAATCAAGTTTGCGAATTTTTTATAAAAAAAAGGTATAATTTTAAATGGTGTTGTCAGACGAGACCAGATTCTTTGGATATGGGGATTTTAAAGAAAATGAAGAAGGCGGGTTGCAGATTAATCCATTTAGGTGTAGAAAGCGGCCTTCAGGAATTTTTAGATTATTTGGGTAAAAATATTACTATAGAAGAAATCAAAGAGTCAGTTAGGGTTTGCAAACAGGTTGGTATAAAAACTTTAGCTTTTTTTCTTTTTGGTTTACCTGGAGAAACAGGTGAAGATAGAGAGAAAATTTTTGGATTTATTAAAAGGCTCAATACTGATTATCTCTCTCTTCATAAAATTTTTCCTTATAAAGGAACCAATGTTTTCCAAAACAATATCAATCCCGATGCAGATATAGATAAATTTATACGCCGGAGTTTTCTTAAATATTATCTAAGGCCTTCTTATTTGTGTAAATCAAAGCCTTCTGCTATATTAGATAAATTTAAGTTATTTTGGGCGCGCATTAGAACTTTATGATGAATAAAAAATATTCTATTTCTGTTATTTTGCCTGCTTATAATGAGGAGGGCAATATTAGGAAAGTTATTGAAGAATCATCCGATTTTTTACTGGCCCATGATATATTCAGAAATTATGAAATTGTTGTAATCAACGATGGGAGCAAAGATAGGACAGCCGATATTTTAAGGGAGCTTACAGATAAGATTTCTTATTTAAAGATAATAACCCACTGCAAAAATTTGGGTTATGGTAAAGCTTTAATTTCGGGGGCCAAAATCGCTCAATATCCTTTAATCTTTTTTATGGATGCAGATGGGCAGTTCGATATTAAGGAAATGAAAAGTATGCTTTATTATCTTGAAGATTTTGATATAGTTGCAGGGTATAGATATAAAAGAAAAGATGTCTTCTATAGAGTTATTTTAGGTAAGGTATACGGCTGGTTAGTTTTTTTATTATTTGGATTAAGGCTTAGGGATGTCAATTGCGGGTTCAAATTGTTTAAAAAGGGAGTCTTAGAAACAAGTAATATAAATTCTAAGGCCGGGGCTTTTTATACTGAGATTTTGATAAGAGCTAAGAATAGAGGCTGTAGGATTAAAGAAATTCCTGTAGAGCATTTTCCAAGATTGAACGGGAAACAGACAGGCGGGAGTTTAAAGATAATATTTAAGGCAGCTATTGATTTAATTAGATTAAAATATATGAAGTTATCTCGATGCCTGCAATGAATGTTTTATTAATCCAGCCTAGGATAAAAAAGAGCGAGAAAGCTTATCCTTTAGGTTTAGGCTATGTAGGGGCCGCACTTATCCAGAGAGGGCATAAGGTCTGGGGGCGGGATTTATCCTTTACTTCTTTAGACGCGGTTTATTCTTTGATTGACCGTGAAAATATAGGTTTGATTATTGCTTCGGTAATGTTTTACGGAATTAATCAAGTATTTTACGATTTTAAGAATGTTCTTTCATTTTGCCGAAAGATTAAGGACAATAACCCTCTTCCTATTGTTCTTGGCGGGCTCTACGCAAGAGCTTTCAAAGAGAAGCTTTTTTATGAGTATAAAGATTATTTTGATTATTTAATTCTTGGAGAAGATGAGTTTACAATCTCTGAGTTAGCAGATTCTTTGGATGAAAAGAGGCCGCTTAAAGAGATAGATAATCTGATATTTAAAGATAACGGCCAAATGATTATAAATAAGTGTGCCAACAAAATTTTAAATTTAGATTGTTATCCTTATATAGACAGAAAACTCTTTCCCATATTTAAATATAAAGGTATGTTCACAAAGAATAATAATTATACCCAGATTATTACCAGCCGGGGATGTAACTGGCATTGCAGTTATTGTCCTCAGCCGTTTCTGGAAGGAACTTGGAAAGGCTTTTCAATAGGGAGGGTAATTGACGAAATTCGTTCAATTACTGCCACTTTTGGTATAAGAGAGTTTCATATTGAAGACGCAAATTTTTTTGGCGGCGGCACTGAAAGAGTAAAGAATTTTTGTCTTAAATTGATAGAGAATAAACTGGACATAAAATGGCAGTGTCCTAATGGTATCCCGGTTTCAGACTTTAAAGATGAGTCTATTTTAAAATTAATGGTTCAGGCTGGTTGTTATAGCTTATGCTTGGGGATTGAAACCTTTGACCGGAAGATTCTTGAAAGAGTGAACAGGGTTTCTGATTTTAAAGCTGTCCAAAGGATTGTCAGGTTAGCTCAAAAGGAAGGCTTAGAAGTCACCGGGTATTTTATTATTGGATTCCCCGGGCAGACTAAGAAGAGCATAAAACGTGATATTTATCTTTCAAGAAAGTTAGGCCTTGATTTTATACATTACTCTATCTTTCGTCTAATCCCCGGTTCCGAAATTTATTCTGATTATCATAAGGATTTAGATACCAGAGAAGGTACAAAGAAAAATAGATATTTTCCCGAACTAACCCTGGGGACTTTGAGAAGGAGCCGGACCTTAGCTTCTTTATTTAATTGTCTCCAGCCAAGAGTTTTTTTATTCATTTTAAAGAGTTTGATAATAGTTAGAAACCCTTTCCGATTCCTGCGCCGGGGAATTGGTTATCTCTTGGGGATAGACCTTAAATTTTAAGTTTATTTATGGGTATTCTTTTAGCAAAACTTAATATTACCTTTTTAGAAAATAGTTGACTATAGGAAGCCGTTAGGCTATATTAAATAGGATTAGTGAGCTATTAGGGCAAAAAATGAAGAAAGCGAACATATCTTTTGCGGATATATTAATTACCATTTTAATTCTGCTCAGCATAGCGATATTCGGTGCTCTTGGGCTCAAAATACTTATGACGCCGTCCCGGACTTCTCTAATTGGAAAAGATGTTTCCGCTGAACAACATGAAAGATTAGGCAGGGATAAAATCGGCTACAGGAAATATTATCCTTTACGCCAGGGCGATAGCTGGACATATTCGGTAATAGAAGACGAAGATGCGCATGAAGAGACAGTCAGAATAGAAGGTAAAGAGATAATCAACGGAGTAGAAACTGTAAAGATGATGTATGACGATAATGAATATGATTGTATAGCTGTTGATTCAGAGGGTGTAAAACAATATAAAGAATTCGATGATGATGAATATTATATCTTCAACCCGCCAAGGTTAGTTTTTCCAAATATAGGAATAGGAGAAGACAAGAGGTACTTAACCGATAAAATACTTTATAGTATTGAAGGCTCAAAGACAGAAGAGGAAAGCGAAAACGGTAAGATAATGCTGAAATCAATAGAGGACATAGAGGTCCCCGCAGGAAAATTTAACGATTGCCTTAAATTCCTTGTGGTTTCTGAATGGAAAGATTCAAACGGCAGCTATGGTAAAGATGAATGTACTATTTGGCTTGCTTCCGGTGTAGGAAAAGTTATGGAGCAATGTACAGAAGTTGAATACAGCCCGGATGGCGATGTAGACACGGAAACCAGCATTTCTAAACTCATTTCTTATAATGTAAAATAGAAACTGTTAATTTCTAAAAACTGTTGTTATCTTGGATTACTTAAAGAAAAAATAAACAGAATATTAAATCCACCGTGCTTAATGTTTCTTTCTGTTATTATCCCCGCCTATAACAGTAAAAACTTCTTAGGGAAAGCCCTTTCTTCTATTTTCATTCAAAATTATGAAGGATTGGAAGTAATCGTAGTGGATAACGGGTCTTCTGATGGAACCCGCGGATTTATAAAAGATAATTATCCTAAAGTAACGTTGATAACAAACACGGAAAATAAAGGTACGTCTTTCGCCAGAAATCAGGGAATAGCTGCGGCTAAAGGTGAATATATAATGTTTTTGGACAGCGATGCTTATCTAAAAGAGGGTTTCTTTGAAAAACTGGAAAGGATTCTAAAAACATTGCCTCAAAGTGTGGGGGCCGTTTCTCCCAGGATTATAAAAGCCGGCTCAGACAGGATATTCTCCTGCGGCCTGAAAGTTTCTAGTCTTTATAGGGTGTATGATATTGGTAAAAATAAGGACGCTGGCGCGTTTAACGATTCTTTTTTTGTCGACGGCCCGAACACATGCTGCGGGGTTTATAGAAGGGATATCCTGGAAGAATTAAAAGAGGATAGCTATTTTGATGAAGATTTCTTTTTCCTTTTTGAAGATGCCGATTTAGCCCTGCGTTTGAAAAAGAAAAGGTATAAATGTTTATTTGTTCCGCAGCTGGTGTGCTGCCATTATAAAGGCGGTTCCGGCTTCCCCGATAATTACCGTCGATTCCTGTGTTTCAGAAACCGTATGTTTATGATTTTAAAATATAATAAGGGCAAGAAACTACTTGGTTTTTTATTAAGAAGTTTTTTCTATGATTCCTTAAGAGCGATACATTTTGTCCTTACTAACCCTTATTTTCCCAGAGTCTTTAGAGATATTTACAAAAAGATAACTAGACATTTATAATTTCTTACTATCCTAAAAGAAAATATGGTATAATTAGAAGCGAAGTAGTGAGCTAGGGTTTTTATACAGTTAGCTTTATGTGAGGAGATTTAAACACAAAGATAGGTATATAAATGAGTATAAAATTAGCTTCACATGCAGGACGAAAAGAAAAGTTAGTAAAAGAGCTTGATATAATAGTTAAGAAGATTAAACAGATGGGAGCAGAAAAAATAATTCTTTTCGGGTCTTTAGCTAAAGGAGACATTACAGCAAACAGTGATATAGATTTAATTGTTGTTAAAAACACAAAGGAACGTTTTCTTGACAGGCTGGAAGCATTATATAAAGAGTGTGCCCCGCCTGTCGCGGTGGATATTCTGTGTTATACTCCTGAAGAATTTAAGGATATGTGTAAGTGGAGCAGTTTTATAAAAAGAGTTATTGAAGAAGGGAGAGTTTTATATGAAACCTGAAGAAAACCTTGAAGGAAAAAGGTGGTTCAATCAAGCCTTAAGAGATATAGATGATGCAAAGTTTGCGCGTGACGGCCAGAGGTTTAATTTAACCTGTTTTTTAGCTCAACAGGCTGCAGAGAAAGCATTAAAGGCATATCTTTACGCTGAAGGCTCCGAGTCGGTATGGGGCCACTCCGTTGCAGAGCTCTGCGCAGATGCCGAAGTATTTGATAAATCATTTGGAAATCTTCGTAAGAAGGCTGCCCCCTTAGATAGATATTATATTCCTACACGTTACCCCAATGGACTCCCCGGAGGGATTCCCGCAGAGGCTTATCAAGAAGATGATGCTGTAAAGTCAATAAATATGGCTGAAGAAGTCATTGAGTTTGTCAGAGAGAAGAAATTCTTAAAGTAATGATATATATTTCCAAAATATTTGATACTTAAGAGAGTTAACCCTGAAAATATTAGATTCATAGAACAATCCTAACGATTTTCTCTGGCCAAAATAGAACTTCTCAAAATGAATGGGAACCTTAAGATATACCAAATAGAGCGTAGCTTTATGTGGCCGAAGAGACAAATTACTCATCATTTCATTATTTCATTTGACAAATGGCAGGTTTCCTAAAGATGAAAAAGATTGTTATTTTTAATGCGTCTTCTTTTATCTACGGCGCCGAACGTGGATTGCTGAATCTTATAAAAGCCTTCAAAAATAAGTTTGATATTACGGTTGTTGTTCCCGGGAAAGGGCCTTTGGCAGGAAAAATAAAGGAAGTTAATCCTTCGGTAAAAGTTATAACATTTCCTCTTGCCATTTTAATGTTTTCTTTTTCACCTTTGTATTTTGTCAGGTTTGTATTCTTGTTTTTTGTCGACTTGTTCTTTTTCCTTTTCTATATAAATCATAATGATATAGAAATAATATCCACAAACAGTTTACTTTTAGCTTTCCCCGCTCTATGCGCGCGCCTTTTAGGCAGGCCCCATATATGGCATATAAGAGAGGTATTCCCTTATAAATTTATGAATTATATTTTAAGCAGTTATGCAGAAATTTTCTCATCCCAAATTATATGCCAATCAGAGTTTATAAACCGGAAACTTTATCTGGATAACAAAACAGATGTTATTTATGAACCATTAGATAAAGGAGATTATAAAGTTTATGAACGCAATAAAGCAAGAAGAATATTAAGAGTGCCGTCTCAGGCAGTTGTCGTGTCTATAATTTCAAGAATACACCCTGCTAAGGGCCAGTATGAGTTCTTAGTAAACTTACGGGAACTATTGTGTAAGAACCGGGACGTAGTTATTCTTATTGCCGGAAACGTAAACCTTCTTACTCTGCGCAATCGTATATACAAAAGAAGGATTGATGAGTTTATAAGAAAGCATAATTTAGAAAATGTTCTTATCACGGGTTTTATTGAAAATATCGGCCTGGTTTTATCCGCGACGGATATCTGTGTCTTTCCTTTTAAGAGAGCCGAACCATTTGGAATAGCGGCAGCAGAGGCGCTTGCCTGGGGATTAGATACTTTTTATCCTTTCTCAGGGGGACTCAGGGAAGTTCATAATATATTTAAGAGGGGAAACGCGTTTAGAATAGATGATATTGTTAAAAGAATCATCAGCTGCAAACATTCCTCAAATAAGGCAGTGTCACTTAATATACCTGATGAGCTGTCTTTATCGCGCTATCAAGATACTGTTGTTAAGATATATAAGAATGTTGCCTAAAAAGAAAATTCTTTTTATTATTACCTACCTGGAGCTTGGAGGTGCGCAAAAGCAGCTTTTATATATTCTTAGGAATCTGAATAAAAGTGAATACGATATCTATCTTTATGCTGGAAATAGAGGGCGTCTAAAGCGTGATTTTTTAAATCTATCCGGTATAAATATTAAACTGGATTCTTTATTGATAAGAAATATAAACCCTTTGTTTGATGTGCTGGTATTCTTAAAATTATTATTCTTTATAAAAAAACACAGGTTTGATATCATCCATACCCATTCCCCAAAAGCTTCGGTTTTAGGTCGTTGGGCTGCTTACTTTGCGGGAATAAAAAATATAATTTATACTGTCCACGGCTGGCCCTTTCATAAATTTATGAGTCCGTTTTTATACAGTTTTTATCTTTTTATGGAAAAAGTTACCGCCAAAATCACAAAGATAATCATCGTTGTATCGAACGCGGATTTGAATAAAGGTATTAAAAATAGAGTAGCTTTACGTCATAAGTTCTCTTTGATTCATTATGGTATAAATATAGATAAGTTTAAGAATATATGGGCTCAAAGACATAACCGGGAAATGTCCACCCGCCGGGCGGACAAAAGGGCAGGCAGATATACCGTGCTTACTGTTTCATCCCTAAAACCGCAAAAAGGAATTATGAGATTTTTAGATGCTGCCCGGATACTGCTTGATGAAATGCCCGATTTAGAGTTTATAATCGCGGGGGGCGGCCCCTTAAAAGACAGGGTCAAGAGAGAAATTAAAAGGCGCGGTTTAAGTAAAAATGTTTTTTTATACGGCTGGATTAACGATATGCCAAAGTTATTAGAAAAAGCTGATATTTTTGTCCTTACTTCCTTATGGGAAGGCCTCCCTATTGCGCTGATAGAAGCTGCTGCGGCGGGTTTACCCTTTGTTGTAACTAATACGGGCGGAGTTTTGGATATAACACGTTCTTATCAGGGGGGAATTGTTGTTGATTCTTTTGCTCCTCAGGCAATAAAAAAAGCCTGTTTAAAAATATTGAAAAACCATTATGAATGGAGTAAAATAATAAAGGATAAAGGAGAGTGTTTTGATGCCGGTTACTGGTCTTATAAAAGGATGGCCGGCCAGGTAGAGAATGTGTACAAGTTAATATAATGTTTAAATATTTTATCCTCTTTTTAATTTCTTCTATATTAACAGCCGCCCTGCTTGCGATTCTTAGAAAAATATCTTTAAAGAGCAATCTTTTTATATCTAAGGAAGGTATTCCTTATATAGGCGGGCCTGCTATATTTTTGAGCCTGGTGTTTTCCTATTTAGCTTTCTTTTCTTTTGCGGGCATAAAACTTCCTCCCGAAATTGTTACTATTTTCATCTTCTTTTTTATTCTTGCGGCAATTGAGTTTATAGACGATATGAAGGATTTTTCTCTTCGGATGAAGGTTATCATGCAGATTATTTTTATATTCTTCTTCCTTTTGTATGCAAAAAGAGTTCAGATTCATTTTCTCCCCTCCTGGGCGAATTATCTTATTTCTTTCTTATGGATTATGGG
>Ga0164318_10007847_pt1 | contig 10354 bp, 7 predicted proteins | sample GuaBasSedimGuay9_FD_113734 | JGI IMG/M metagenome (GOLD analysis project Ga0164318, IMG submission 113734) | Subseafloor sediment microbial communities from Guaymas Basin, Gulf of California, Mexico - Guay9, Core 4571-4, 0-3 cm | ecosystem: Environmental > Aquatic > Marine > Hydrothermal vents >...
CCGCGACATCCGGTTATCAATAGTTTAGAATAACTCATCGGCATCTAACAGTACATTTTCCAAGTATTGTTTGTATGAGTTATCATTCATGTCATGTATGATCTTTTGAAGTTTTGATTTATCAATGAAATTCATTTTGAAAGCTATCTCTTCAATACAGGCAATCTTTTGCCCTTGCCTTTTTTCAATAGTAGCAATAAACTCACCGGCTTCAAGCATGCTTTCCTGTGTTCCGGTATCAAGCCAGGCTATACCTCTTCCAAGCTTCACAACGTTTAAGTCATTAAACTTTAAATATGCATTGTTTACATCGGTTATTTCCAACTCACCTCTATTGGAAGGCTGGAGCGACTCGGCAATACTTACTACTTTAGAATCATAAAGATATAGGCCTGTGACAGCATAATTTGATTTTGCTTTTACAGGTTTTTCTTCAATTGAGACAACGTTGCCATTTTCCTTAAACTCAACAACTCCATACCTCTCGGGATCATTTACTTTATAACCGAACACCAATGCCCCACCACCAAAATTCTGTACGTGTTTTCGATACTCGATTGAACCATAAAAGATATTATCACCCAAAATTAGCATCACATTATCATCACCGATAAACTCTTTTCCAATCAAAAATGCCTGAGCTATTCCCGCCGGTTTGTTCTGAACTTTATATTCAATGTTAAGACCTAAATCTGAACCTGATTTGAAAAGCTGTTCAAATTGCGGCAAATCTTTTGGGGTCGAAATAATTAAAATATCTCGGATACCACATTCCATAATCGTTGAGAGTGGGTAATAAATCATCGGTTTATCATAAACCGGCAGTAACTGCTTACAAGCAACCTCAGTTATCGGATATAACCGCGTACCGCTTCCGCCAGCTAATATTATACCTTTTGTTTTCTTTTCTGACATCTATTAAAACCTAACGATTAGTGTACATATTTTCATAATATTTCAAATAATTTCCGCTACAGCAATTATCTAACCATTCATTATTTTCCAAATACCATTCAACAGTAGTTCTTAAACCATTTGAGAACTTGTACTTTGGTGTCCACCCAAGTTCCCTTTCAATAAGAGAAGCATCAATAGCATATCTTTTATCGTGACCTGGACGATCCTTAACAAATGTTATCAATTTTTCATGGCTCTTTCCACCGAGTTTCTCATCCAAAATCGAGCAAATCAATTTTATCAATTCGATATTTGTTATTTCATTGTGCCCGCCTACATTATAAGTCTTCCCTGATCCACCTTTATGAAAAACCAGATCAAGTGCTGTACAATGATCTTCAACATACAACCAATCCCGAACATTCTTACCATCCCCATATACCGGTAACTGTTTTCTGTCCTTGCAATTTTTTATCATCAACGGTATAAGTTTCTCTGGAAATTGATACGGACCATAATTATTAGAGCAATTAGTTGTTACCACATCAAGCCCATAAGTCTTATGATACGCCCTTACCAAATGGTCACCCGATGCTTTCGACGCTGAATAAGGCGAGTTCGGCTTATAAGATGTCTCTTCGGTAAAAAAACCTTCATCCCCCAATGATCCATAAACTTCATCAGTGGATACGTGATGAAACCGAAATGGCTCCCCGTCCATATGTTTCTCTCTGACAATTTCTAATAGATTGAACGTTCCAATAATATTTGTACTGATAAAATCACCTGGACCGTCGATCGAACGATCAACATGGGACTCGGCCGCCAGATGAATTAAAGAATTAACATTAAATTCTTTAAAAATATCCCGAAGCGTCTTTACGTCACGAATATCAACCTTTTTAAAGGAGTAATTATCAAGATTTTCTATCTTTTTAAGATTTGACAAATTTGCTGCATATGTCAAACAATCGATATTAATAAAATTATAATCTGGATATTTCGGCACCAAGTAAAGCAGTAGATTAGAGCCAATAAACCCAGCACCTCCCGTTATAAGAATATTTTTCTTTGTACTATCATTATCCATAATATTTGATATCAATTTACAATCATACCACTTGATTAACAACAATTATTTTAGAATGGGAATTATCCGAGGATAAGCATAAAAAATAACACTACACTGAATTGATTTTGCGGATACACATTTTCATTTCGTTGCCCCACCAACTGAGCCAGGTGTTTTGGGTAGCTCATATTAATTTATATTCTCCTATGTCTAAATGCATTTATTGATTTTAATATCAAAATAACTGCAAAACCTGTCATAGTTGAGAAAGCCGCACCTACCATACCATAAGCCGGCACCAAAATAAAATTAGCTATTACTGCCACCACTAAAGCAACCAGAGTTGAAAATATAATCGAAAAATCCATCTTTCTGACAAATAAACTGTAATGAGGTATATAGCTAATGGCAAGTAGAGAAGTGTTAACTAACATCAAATAAAATATATTTAGATTATCATTGAAAATCTCTTTATTTACTAATTTTAAAACAGGTTTTATTGATATTAGCTCTCCAATTATTAAAATGACAAGACCGAGAACAATTCCTTTCATCATTTTCCGCATCGATAATTTATATTGATCAAAATCTTTTTTTTGAAAAGACTCTATTAATTTTGGATAGATAATCATTATCACCCCAGTAAATATTGCAACTTGGGCTACATTAGCAATATTGAAAAAAAAAGTGAAAACGCCTACTTCAGCTTCACTATAATAAATCTTCAAAAATATCCGATCAAGATGTTGCATAGTAACAAAAGCTAAGGTTGCAACTAAAAGAGGAAGTGAAATACTAATCCCTTTTTTGATTCGTCCCCAATCAACAGATTTCTCAAATATAATATTCCATGGCAATTTTCGTAAAGCATAACAAGCTAAGATAATACTCAAAATTATACCAATTACCCACCCAAACCATATTGTTGGAAGTTCCCGTAAATCAGGTTCTTCAATCAAAAAGTAAATAATTATATAAACCCAAAAACCAGTACGGAAAAATAAAGACAAATTCGCAACGGCAGATTTTGATAGTACTACTAAAATTCGGTTTAGTTCTTCGGAAAAATGCTCAAAAACAAATATCAGATAAAACCAGAGCATATATTTCCAAGGAAGAATTTCAACTATAAATAAAATACTCAATAGTGGCAAAAAAAACAGATAGGATGACAAGTGTAAAACAAATTGATCTTTTATATAGTAAACATATTGCGAGCTTTCTACAGCTAAAATTTCACGAGCGTTAAAATGGTAAAAATCCAGACCAACTAAAATTATTGAAATAGATATACTCAGATTCATAAGCCCCCATATGCCGAGTTCCTCAGGAGACAATAGGCGTGCCATTACAAACATCAGAAAAAATTTACTTACTAATGATATACCACGAAGGATTAAATTTGTTAGACTATTTTTAACCATATTTGAATTTAATAGGTTTTCATGAATTATTATAAATTTTTGATAGAGTATATTTCATCTGATAAATTTTCAATGTCAGTTTTTTTACTCTCCCCCGTCATAACCAACAGGAAATCTACTTCAAGATTATCCGCTAACTTCCTATCGGTATATAACCTATCCCCTATAACCAGAACTTCATCTTTTGAATAATCAGAAATCAACGAATCAATCATCTCAGAATTTGGCTTTCCCAAAATAATCTCAGGATAACGATTACTGGCTATAAATAACATTTCGGCAAAACTTCCCACATCCGGAAGCATACCTTTTTCTGAAGGACAAACTTTATCAGGATGAGTAGTTATATATCGAGCAGGGTAATTCTGTAAAACTAAAGCCGCGTTTTTTAATTTTTCATAAGTCAGTTCATTATCATAAGTGACAACCAAAGCGTCAGCTTTTACAAAATTAGTCGTGAAATTTGTTGTGCTGAGTGATTTTTCGAAAAATTTTGTGATTTTTGTATTTGCCAAAAGAAAAACCGATTCAAATTTATTTTCTTTTATTATGCTTACTGCTTGAATTAAAGGAGTAATAATTTGGCTTGATTTGATAGTTAACTCAAAATCATTTAATTTTCCCACATATTCTTCTGGAGTACATGAGGTATTATTAGTCATAAAAAAGAACTGTTTACTATCTTTATATTTATTTATAAAATCAACAGATGACTGTATCGGTTGTTCTCCTAAAAAAACGGTTCCATCCAGGTCCATCACGATACATTTTTTGCTATCCACTAGTTCTTTTAACTTAGAATTATTCACTTGTTTCACTCTATTTTAAAAAGAGAATTCAACTTATGTTCGTTCATAATTATTTAATTCTAATTCACCAAACTGGTTATGACAAGTAATATCTGTTTGATTTTGGAGGGCATAAAAAAGTGGCGCCCCGCAGAATTGAACTGCGGACACACGGATTTTCAGTCCGTTGCTCTACCAACTGAGCTAGGGCGCCAACTTCTTAGTTATATTCATCGGAAATTATATAGATTTTTAAATAAGTCAATGAAAAAGTTATCTGTTTTTAAGGAAATATTGTTTTGTGGTTGGCATAAAAAGAAAAAATAGCATTGTAGCCGATAAAATCAGCAAAATAATATCTAAATACTGAGAATTCATAAAAATTCCCCATAACCCAAAAATTATTACAAGAGAATTAATTCCAATTGATCCATACCAACCCCATTTTTTATTTTCATAATAAGCAATAGAAAATGAGATTAAAACCAGACCAACTATCAGAAAAAAGATTGGATTAGCTATATCGGTTAAATTTCTATCAAGTATTCCCAATACTATTTTTACCCCACCATATAAAAGAAAACAGATTGCAAATATCATCCCATATCCACCCGCAAGGCGATAACTAATAGCTGATTTTTTTATATTATCTTTTGCCATAACTAATCCTTATTTCCAAATTATTCTATACTGTCTCACCTAACAAACCAGCACCAATAAAGCCTGCATCATTCCCAAGTGATGCCTTTAAAATCAATAAATTTTCAACTGCCGATGAAAAAGCTCTTTTTTTAACTTCTATTTGAACTTTTTCTAAAAACCTACCGCCACCTTCAGCAATACCACCACCTATTACTACGAGTTCCGGATTGAGAAGATTCACCAAACCGGCTAAAGCTGTGCCAACATAGCCAGCAGTCTCATCTAATACTTGAACTGCAACTTCATCTTCTCTTTTATACGCATTAAATAATTTTTTGATTGAAACATTTTCAGGGTTTCCGTCAAGTATCTCTTTAAAATACGCTGTCATCTCATTGTTCAACAAGCCTTTTACTTTCTCCAGTATAACATGTGAAGCAACGAAAGACTCAAGACATCCATAGTTTCCGCATTTACATTGAGGACCATCGAACTTAATAGACATATGCCCTAATTCTCCTGCGGTTGAATTTGCCCCTCTATAAACCTTGCCATCAATAATTATTGCACCACCAACTCCAGTACCCAAGGTCAAACAGAGCACTGAATCATAACCAACTGCGGCTCCAAAACGATGTTCAGCCAAAGCCATTGAGTTGACATCGTTATCGACATAAACCGGCATATTTAGCCGCTCTTTTAAATTACGTCCTATTTCCATCCCTTCCCAACCGGGGATATTAGGACTTGGACCTATCACCTTTCCCTTTTTAAAATCTATTGCACCTGCTGTTCCTACTCCCAACCATCGAACATCAATATTTTCTTCAACCGCATACAACATCAATCTCTCTCCGATATTTGCAATGAGATGCATCAGTGATTGGGGACCTTTGTCCACCATTGTCGGCTTTTGTTCTCGATAGAGAACTTGCCCTTTGGCATTGAAAAATCCAAATTTAATATTTGTGCCGCCAATATCAATACCGGCATAAGCCAGATTATTGTCAGACATTATCTTCCTAACGGGTAAAATAAAATAATTACAACCTAAACATCATGGCAAAAATAGATTAGTTAATGAAAGCTGTCAACCTTAAAAGATTTGGAATATCCACAATTTCGACACCAAAAATCTGTATTGATAAGAGTTTGATTCTTGTAATAAAACTAATTAGTGTTGCCATCTACTTCAATAATAAATTACTTAATATAACTAATAACTGTGCAATAAAAATTTTCCCAACCATAGCTACTGGATAAGTTGTAGCATAAGAAACGTATGTGTCATCTGACTGAGACATTTCATAAGCTCTGGCTAAGGTAGCAGGTTGAGTTTGCATCCCACTTGTAGCACCAACAGCTTCGACAATTGTTCCTTTTCCAAAATGACGTAACAGAAAAAGCGTCATAAGAGTTGTGATAGAGGTCGTTATAAAGCCCAATCCCAATAATTGTAAACCGTTACTTGATAATGCGTCAAAAAATCTTCCCCCCGCCATTACTCCGACAGCAGCCAAGAAAAATAATAAGCCAATATGACGCAAGGCAAAGTTAGATTCAGAAGGTAATGACCATACTAATCCACCTGTACGACCAAGTTTACCAAGAATCAAACCTGAGACAAGAGGACCTCCTGCAAAACCAAGCGACACAAAATTTCCCCCCGGAACTGGGATTGGGATCATACCTAATAACACGCCAAAAGAAATACCTAAAGTTAAGGCGGTGTAATCCAAATCTGAAATTGACCGCTCTGAATCACCAAAGAATTCAACGACTTCAGCAGATTTATCTATTGGCATAACAACCCGAACCCTATCACCAATTTCAATAGTAGTTTCATGGTCCGGAACAAATTCAATATCAGATCTCCTTAATCGAGTAATTTGAGCATTAAATAATTGATCAATCTCTAATTCATGAATAGTTTTTCCAGCCAATTTTTTATTGGATACCAGAATTCTTCGAATAGTAATTTCACATTTTTTTTCATCGATATGAACTGAAGTTTTTGTTCCAAAAAAATTCTCTGCTTCGCTAATTTTTATTTTCGGACCAACAGTACTAACAATATCTCCCTGTTGTAAAATTGTATATTTTGTGGGAATTGTTATGACTTCATTATGCTCGCATCGAGAGATTATTAAACCTGTTCTTTCCTGAACACGAAGTTCCCCTATAGCTTTACCGATTATAGCAGGGTTAGTAATTTCAAAATCAGAAGTTGAAACACTTAATTTCAACTTTGCTGTTTCTAAATCTTCATTTTTTTCTTTCTCAGCATCTTTACTATATAACCAATAAAATAATTGAAAAGCCAACAAACCACCGATAATTCCGAAAGGATAAGCCACTGAGTATCCAACCGTGGCATCACGAGCATCACCTATACCGCTGTTAGACAAAAGTTCTGTAACTGCGGCTAAAGCAGGAGTATTAGTCAAACCACCACAAAAAATTCCAGCAATTTGACCTGGCTGCAATTGCATCCAGACTCCGATTAATAGAGTAGCAATACCTCCCCCTACCAAAGAACAAACTAATGCTACATTAAACTTAACCCCTTTTTTCTTTAAAGAAGCAAAGAACCCAGAACCACTTGTAAGCCCAACAGTATATACAAAAAGAATCAACCCAACCTGCATAACTTGATGAGCAATTGAAAAAGATTCTGTGTTAACTGGATTCCATCCACCAAAAATCAAGCCAACAAACAGAACTCCGGAAACTCCGAGTTTAAAACCTCTAATTTTTATTTGCCCAAATAAAAAACCTATTCCAATCACAAGAAATAATAGAAGAGGTTCACTTTGAAAAATAATCTCCCTAACAGATTCCATCTAATTCATTCCCATAAATTGTATTTATCGATAATAATTCAGTCATCACAAAAAAATATTGTTTTCATTCTACCAATAAAAGTCTGCATCTGAGTTATTTTTTAATAAAAATCATTTACTCTAATGCATAATTTGGTTGTTATATTAAAGCATATAAACACTTATTTCAAGTTGTAATTCAATGAAATTCTTAATTATTTTCCCATAAATAGTTTTCAATAAAACCAGTCTGGGATAGTCTTATTAAGATTTTTTGTGATATAATAGAGTAGTCATTTTACTCTCAATTTCATAATCAGACGCAAATGACTACTCTTTTTTAGCTATGTCTCAAATCAACTCAATTTTATACGGAAATTACACTGAAACTGATTCAAATTTAGATTTATTTACTGGACTTGAAATTGTTTCAGGATTATTTATCCATCGCATCAGTTCAAGATGAAAATTATCAGCCATATCTACATGTGACGGGAATATTCTTACAGAATAGCCAAATAAACCACTCTCATCACAAGGAATAAATCCCTCATATGTGTATGTCCCATTCTCAGAAGGGCCTAAACAAACCATGCTTTCTGAAGAACTCTCAACAATATTTCTATCAACGTCTAATGGTCCGCTATATATCTGAACAACAACATCATCTGGATTTAATTCTCCAAGATAAATTTCCGCTTTAACTTTTAATGCCACACCAACTTCAGCACCGCTTCCACTTATTTCAGAATTATTTATACAAACTTTTCCCCAATGGTCTCTGATATGTTGTTTCCATAATACCAGTGATTTTGTTTTTGAGAAGTTATCTTTGAGAAGACTTTTCCAATTTTTAAAAGCTTTCATATAAAAATTTTCGGTATATTCTTTAACCATTCTATTTGTACTGAATTTAGGACCGAGTTTTTTCATAGAGCTTTTCATCATTGAAATCCATCTTCGAGGAAGGTTATCATCCTGTCGATCATAAAACAATGGTACAAGGTCATTTTCTAAAACATCGTACAGATTTTTACTTTCGACTGTATCCTGATAACTACCATCATCATAATCTTCTCCAGCTCCAATAGCCCAACCGGTGTCTGTTTCATAACCCTCACACCACCATCCATCAAGAATACTAAGATTTAATCCGCCATTAGGAATAACTTTCATTCCACTTGTTCCACTTGCTTCCATCGGACGTCGCGGAGTATTCATCCAAACATCAACACCCTGCACTAAATAACGAGCAACATTTATATCATAGTTTTCCAAAAAAACAATGTGGTTTCTAATATTTTCTTCTCTTGTAAAATGAATTATCTCTTTTATAAGTTCCTTTCCATATTTATCCGCTGGATGAGCTTTACCGGCAAAAACAAACTGAACTGGACACTCAGTATTATTAAGAAGTTTTTTTAAGCGAGCCTTATCTTTTAAAAGAAGAGTCGCTCTTTTATAAGTTGCGAAACGCCTCGCAAAACCAATAGTCAATGCTTGAGGATTAAGTATTTCATGTGCCTGATTAATTTCCTTGGGACTGGCTCCACGCTTCTCTAATTGTTGTGCCATTTTGTTACGTGAAAAAGCTACAAGTCTTTCTCTTCGTCTTTCATGTACTCGCCATAGTTCAACATCAGGTATTTTTTCAACCTTTTCCCAGATTGATTGATCTGCAGGTTTTCTTAACCAGTTTGGACCAAGATAACGTCTCAACAATTCAGTCATTTCGCTTGATGTCCATGACAGAGTATGAATTCCGTTTGTTACTGATCCAATTGGGATTTCTTCTATAGGAATATTGGGCCAATTTGATTGCCACATTTTACGAGAGACCTCTCCGTGTAGCTTACTAACTCCATTAGCAGAAGCTGTTGTACGCAACGCTAAAAGAGCCATGTTGAACATATCACTTTTATTATCAAAATCTTTCCTGCCAAGTGACATAAACATTTCAATATCAATATTATGCTTTTGGAGATAATTGCCAATGTATATATTCGCAAGTTCAGGTTCAAACTCATCTATACCAGCTGGAACTGGGGTATGAGTTGTAAAGAAAGTTCCTGCCTTGACAACTTCAAGAGCTTCTTCAACAGAAAGATTATCTTTTTGCATACGATGTCTAATTCTTTCAAGTGCCATAAAAGCGGCATGCCCTTCATTCATGTGACAAACCCTAAGATGTAACCCAAGTTTTCTGAGAGCCATCATACCACCAATACCTAAAACCATTTCTTGTTGAATTCTATTTTCTTTATTGCCACCGTATAATTGATTAGTAATCTTACGATCATTAACTTCATTTTCTATAATATTAGTATCAAGAAGATAAAGAGGTATCCTTCCTACTTGAGCTCTCCATACCTGAGCAGTTACATTACGACCAGGGAAAGGAATTTCAACTTTGATTACATTTTTATTTTCGTCAAGCTCAGGTTCAATCGGGAGATTATAGAAATCATTATCAGGGTAAGTCTCTTGTTGCCAACCATCTGAATTTAGATACTGTTGAAAATACCCCTGTTGGTACAATAAGCCAACTCCGACTAAAGGTAACCCCAGCTCACTTGCTGATTTTAGATGATCGCCTGCTAAAATACCCAACCCGCCTGAATAAATTGGAAGGCATTCTGTCAAACCAAATTCCATTGAAAAGTATGCAATCTGAGGAGAATCATATTTTTTGAATTTGCTCTCAAACCA
>Ga0164318_10007848_pt1 | contig 10353 bp, 7 predicted proteins | sample GuaBasSedimGuay9_FD_113734 | JGI IMG/M metagenome (GOLD analysis project Ga0164318, IMG submission 113734) | Subseafloor sediment microbial communities from Guaymas Basin, Gulf of California, Mexico - Guay9, Core 4571-4, 0-3 cm | ecosystem: Environmental > Aquatic > Marine > Hydrothermal vents >...
AGTATACATAAAATAAGTATTTTAAATGAAAAATATTTCATAAATTCTAATGCATATTAGCGTTATCCGTGGAAAATATTGTTTTCGGGTTCTTTAAGCTATTTTTCAAATAGGGGAGTATATCCATGTGGCTGATTAAAGTTTGGCATTAGCGCTATGCTTTCACCTTATGCAAAGATTGGGGAAAGGGGAAGGTTTTCAAACAGGCTTTAACCTAATCTGAGCGATTTTCGAGCTTGCAGGAGATGCGAGACGCCGGAGGCAAAGACGTATAATAATACTTCGAGCTGTCGGCAATAGAGCAGATCCGGTAAGATCGGAAAGCCGGGAGGGTTTCAAATTTTGATTATAAAAGCGGAAAATGTACTGTTTTCTAATGAAATACCTCACCCAAATTTGGCGGTGGCTAATTGATAAAGAGAGGTTTTACTTAATTGATATTAAGTAAAAAGCTGTCCAGTCAGAATTTGAAACGATCAGGTTAGGTTTGAAATTTCCCCTTTCAGTAAAAAAGAAAACTGCGACTGGGAAAATGTCCGGTGTTTACAACACTGACAATATCTGTTTTGCTTTCTTTGATCCATCAAAATTTTTATTTAAAGTAAGGGCCATTTCCAGTTCTTCTTTGGCTTTTATTCTGTCTTCTTTTTTCAGATATGCCAAGCCGAGATGATAATGCACCGATGCATTTTCAGGGATTTTATCCAGACAGAGCAGAAATTCATTTATCGCGCTGTCATACAAACCTTTTTTATAGTAAATCCAACCAAGTGTATCCATTATTGACGGATCATCGGGAAATTTTTCCTTTGCTTTTTGTGCAAGAGCGAGCGCTTCATCAATATTTTTGTTCTGTTCGGAAAGCAGGTAGGCGAGATTGTTGGCTGCCGGAACAAAACCGGGATCAATGGCAAGAGCTCTTCTATAATGCTTTTCCGAAAGATCGAATCGTTTTTGCATATCATAAATAATTCCGAGAAGCATGTGGGGAGCGGACTGTCTGGGATTTTTATTTAAAGCCGCCATGTACTGGGCAATGGCTTTATATTCTTTATTGTCGGAAAGATATATTTTGGCCAGTTCAAAGTAAGGCTGCATAAAATTCGGATTTTCCTTTAACGCGCTTTTGAATGAGTTTTCAGCATAGAGATTCTCTTGTTTTGAAAGGTAAAGCTTTCCCTTTAAATAATGAATAACTGCAATAGAAGCGGGCTGTCCATCTAATAATTTTATCTGCTTATCACATCTTTCAATTGCGGTATCAAATTCCTTTTTTTCTGCAAGTATCGAAATTATATTTGTGAATACATCCATAAGCCTGGGGTTGATGGATAGTCCTTTCTCAAAATTTATCATGGCTGGTTCGTATTTTTTTTGGATACGCTGTAAAAGCCCCATTTTGAAATAGCCTGCTGGATTGGCTGGTGCTATATTGATCAGAGATTCAAAGGATTTTTGTGCCTCGCTGATTTTTTTCTGATACATGCAGGCGGTTCCAAAGGTAAGCTCGGCTTGGTAATTTCCAGGTAAAAATTTAAGAACTTCTTTGCTCTCTTGCCGGGCCATATCGAAACTGCGTTCATAAAGATAAGTTTTAGCAAGCAAAAGCTTTGCTTTTATGTAATCAGGCTTGATTTCGACGGCCTTCAAAAGGGCTGTTTTTGCGGCATTTATTTTGCCCTTTTTAAAAAGTGCAACACCTTTGTAATAATATGAGCTGAAAGATTTCGGCTCTTCGTTGATAAGCTGCTCAAATAAAGCAATTGCATCGTCAAACTTCTGGTTTGAAATAAAAAGTTTTCCCTTCAGCATTCTGGCTGGAAAATATTTTGCTCGTCTGGCTAAAATCTTTGTAATGTGTTGCTCAGCTAAATCAAATTTTTTGTTATTAAAGCAAAATGTCGCAACAGTTTCCAAAACTTTGATATTATCGGGCTGTATATTTAGGGCTTTTTTGTAAAAAGAAAACGCCTTTTCATGGTTACCTGTAAAATCATAGGCTTTAGCTATTACCATATAAGGCTTTATGTTCTCAGGATCTGTTTCAATTGCTTTTTGATATACTTCTTTTGCTTTTTCTATATTTTTTCGTATCAAATAAAAATTGCCCAATACGAGGTAAAGTTCTGTGTTCTCAGGATTTACATCTATTGCTTTTTTAAGTTCCGATTCTGCAAGATCTAATCTATTTTTTCCTGTATAAAGTCTGAAAAGAGCGAGTCGAGTTTGTATATTATCAGGATTAATGCTTATTATATTTTTTAAAAGCTTTTCAGCATCAGACGGATTACCCTGTTTTGAAAGAATGCGGGCAAGTCTCAAATATGCCCTGGTTTCACCGCTGTCTAATTCTATAATTTTTCTAAGTGTAGAAGAAGCTTCATTAAGGGTTTTATTCAGTTCCTGAATGCCGGCGAGCAGAAAAAGAGCTTCTATATTATCCGGTTCTTTTTTGAGAACAGCATCTACTTTTTCTCTGGATTTTTTTATTTTTTTGCCCAACAAATAGAATGTAGCAAGTTTAAGCTGCGCATCTGTATTGTCGGGATCCAACTTTATGACTGTGTCAAATGCTTTGAAAGATTCACGGGGCTTTCCAAGTTTAAGATAGGTTTCGCCAAGGCGTTGATAGGCATCGATAAAGTTTGGATCTATCTGTATGGCATTTCTGAATTCCAGTTCTGCGCTTTTGTATTCTTCTTTGTCAAAATAAGTATTGCCACTTTCAAGATAAGATATTTTTTTTTCTTCATTTGACATGCAGCCGCTTGTCATAATAATTCCAAATACAAAAATAAGGGGAATAACTTTAAAGCGAAACATGTTTAACCTCCCGTATTCGCATACCATTAAATATAGCGGTTTCAACTGGTTAATATAATAGCGAGCTGCTGACATCTGGCTGGCTCCCGGATTTTCATGCTGAATTAATTGCGGCAGTGCCGTGTCATCTAAATAATATCGTAAAGACAGCCGCCGTTCATGCTGGAGTCTAAAATCCAGAAGTGCCGAAGCAACCCAAAATACCTGGTATCCTTCTTTGCGGGAATGACAAGTGCCTGATACGACACTTTACGCATGGCACAACGGTGTCAGATCTTTTGCTCTGTTTTGAGTTGGCAGGCTTCCTTTTGATGCCAAATCCATGCAGATCTGATAATTGTTTCCATATCCTCATAACGAGGTTTCCATCCCAGCTCACTTTTTATCTTTTCAGAACTCGCTATCAAAACAGCTGGATCACCCGGCCTCCTTTTAGAGCTGATTGACGGAATTGAATGGTTTGTTACCTTTCTTGCCAGGTCAATAATTTTTCGAACCGAATACCCCCGGCTGTTTCCAAGGTTATAAACCGAGCTTTTTCCGTTGGACAAAAGTGCTTCTAATGCAAGTATATGTGCCGTGGATAGATCATTGACATGTATATAGTCTCTGATACATGTTCCATCACTGGTTGGATAATCTGTTCCAAAAATTTTGATATTTTCGATCTCACCAGTTGCGACTTTTAATATCAATGGAATTAAATGAGTTTCCGGTTCATGGCGTTCCCCAATTATTCCGGATTCATCGGCACCTGCGGCATTAAAATAACGTAAGCAGGCATATTTAAGCCCGTATGCCGACTCACAGTATTTCAGCAAAGATTCCACGGCAAGCTTGCTGGCTCCATATGGATTTGCAGGGCTGCAAGGATGCTCTTCCGTTATAGGTATTTTTGCAGGTTCGCCGTAAACAGCGGCTGTTGAAGAAAATACAAAATAGATGATCTTGTGCCGTATCATAGACATAAGAAGCTCAATGGTTTCAGATAGATTGTTGCGATAATATTTCAGTGGATTTTTCACTGATTCACCAACAAGAGAATATGCTGCAAAATGCATAACAACGTTAATTCGGTGTTCTGAAAATATTTGATCAAGAATAACGGCATTACCAATATCTCCTTTAATAAAGAGTCCTCCTGGCACCAGGTCGCGATGGCCTGTGGAGAGGTTATCCAGGGTTATGACCCGGTAGCCGGCATCGAGCATCTGTTTTACCATATGGGATCCGATATATCCAGCACCACCTGCAACTAATATTTTTTTATTATTCATCTTAATTTTATTGAATTTTTAAAACCATGTCTATGGGTGTGATCATAAGATAAAGGGTGAGCTATGAGTAATGAGTAATGAGTAATGGGTTACGAGTTATAAGCTCTTGTTTCTATTAGACTTAACTTTCCGCCGAGAAGTCCCCTTCCTGAGCGCAGCGAAGGATGGAGATGAATCGGCGTTGAGTGTCGGGATGGACGCGTTTCAGGCTTTTGACCTGATAGAAGCCCTTTTTGAATCTTTGATTCAGGATGAGAGCATTCACCATAATTTAGGAGCGGGGACAACCATTAGCCCATAACTCACCACTCACCACTCACCACTCACCACTCACCACTCACCACTCACCACTTCATAATAAACCAATTAAATATAACCTTTTTGTCCAAGCAGCAACAAAATTTCTTGAGCGGCCTCATCAGGTATAATATTAGTTGTATCGATATGAATTTCCGGTGATTCCGGTATTTCATACGGATCATCGACTCCTGTGAATCCCTTTATAAGTCCTGCTCTGGCTTTTGCATACATTCCTTTTCTATCTCTTTTTTCACATACTTCAATGGGAGTGGAAACATGAACTTCAATAAATCCTCCATACGCTTCTATCTTTTTTCTTATTTCAGCCCTTGTTTCGGCATAAGGTGCGATGGGTGCACAAATGGCTATGCCTCGGTTTTTTGTAATCTCACTTGCTACAAATCCAATGCGGCGTACGTTTATGTCCCTGTGTTCTTTTGAAAAATTTAGCTCGCTGGATAGATTATGGCGGACAATGTCGCCGTCTAAAAGAGTTACCGGCCGATCCCCTATCTCCATGAATCTGGAGAAAAGAACCTTGGCTATGGTAGATTTTCCTGCACCTGACAAACCGCTTAAAAAGATTGTAAATCCCTGTTTCTGCGGGGGAGGGTAAGCTTTTTGTATTTCCTTTATAACTTCCGGGAATGTTGTCCATTCAGGAATTTTGCTGCCGGTTCGAAACCGTTTTCTGATATCCGAACCGGAGAGAGAAATGGCCTGACTCTCGTCAGGCACTTGATCAGAAGGGAGATACTTGTCTTCAAAGGGCAGATAAACCATCTCTTCAAAAGGGATAATTTGCACACCGATCTCCTTGCTGCATTCTTCAGCTAATCTGCGAGCCTCATCCTTTTTGTAAAAAGGATTCCCATTGTTATCCGGTCCAGGACTTGCATGGTCACGCCCGATAATAAAATGTGTACAGCCATAATTTTTCGCAATAATTAAATGCAGAAGAGCATCTCTTGCGCCACTCATTCTCATGGCTAAAGGCAGTAAATTTAAAAGAAAAGAGTCCGGAGGGTAGTGACGAGTTATATTTCGACAGCACCTGACACGAGTATAATGATCAAAATCATCTGGTTTGGTCATTCCAACGATTGGAAGAATCAGCAAATTTGCTTTGGCCTGCTGCATGGCCTTCAAGGTCATTTCAAACTGTGGCCGGTGAATTGGATTTTCTGTCTGGAATCCAACCACCCGATGCCAGCCTAATTTTAAATATAGTGCTCGGATTTCCTCAGGGGTCATTCGAAGCTGTTTAAAATCGAAATGCAGCGGAAGACTTATTACTTCCAGTCTGCCGCCTATATAATAACTTTCTAGTTTGTTGAAAACATAGTTTACACCAGGATGTGTTTTGTCAAGCGTACCATAAATATTTAAGGCCTCTCTTTTTTTATCAATTGGCCATTTATCTTCTACATGCATAATGGATAGAAGAAAGCCCTCTGCATCTCTTAGAGCAATAGACTGACCAATTTTTATGACCCTGGCTTTATTGCCGGAAATATCCAGACAGATCGGAATCGGATATAAAATATCATTTGCCAGTCGCGTGCGATTCAAGGTGGATTCATAATCGAATCTGTTCATAAAACCCCTGAGAGGTGATAAAACCCCTGTTGCAAGGAGTTCAAGATCGCAAAGCTGCCGGTCGTTCAATGTAATATCTGGCAGGGTCATTGCGGTCTCTTTCAGATATGTTCCGAGATTTGGGTCCACGCGAAGATCGACAAGATCTCCTCCATGGGGTTCAATTAATAATGACCTGTTTTTCATATTTTGCGGTCCTGATTATTTTTTAAATTTAATCTGAGGTGAGTAACTTTTTGATAGATTTGCATCTGCTGCTGACTCGTTTCATATGTCATTTCTCAAAAAGTTCGGGCAGCAATGGGAAAATCTCCCTCAATCTCCCTTTTTTAAAGGGTGAAGTACAGGAAGTGCCTGAACTTATTGAAAAGTTGCTTTCATATTATCCACCTAATATATTATATTACATCGGCAAAACAAATCATAAATTTATTTCCATTACAAGTTTTTCAGGTATTTTTTCCAGGGTATACGCATCTGGTCAATAGAAAAGAAAGGATGACTCCTATGCGCTGTGACATGTGTGGGATATTTATTGAAAGTGCAAAACGATTTGAACCTCTGGTGATTAGAATTGGCTTTTCTTAATGCAAGATGGTCTTTGATGTAATATAACTGAAGAATAACCAGAATTATCCGATAATAATTGAGTTAAAGCTAAATATCTTACGTTTCGCTAATTTTTGCTTATCGAATTAAATTATGTTACGTTCAGACTGCAAGTGCCTAAGCGAGTTATGGTATGCCTTTGGTGAGCTAATTGATAACTCGGGGCTGCCCAGGGGAATTTGTATCTCTTTTTCGTTTTCCCGTTTCCCCGCTTCTCCGTTTCTCTTAGGCACTTTGGCCTCACAATATTAATACCTAAAACCCGCATAAACTATTTTCAAAAAGAAAATTATGCTTTTAATATCAACGAATTATAGAAATGTTGTACTTGTTGATGCGGCCATAAAGGCTGCGGTTTCTGAAAATAGTTTACCCTCAGGGAGTGCCGGTTTTACCGAATCTGCGGTGTCGGCAAGGACTTGAAGTATCGCAACGTCTGCGCCCCTGCCGCCCTGCACCTGCCTGCCGCAGGCAGGTCTTCGGCAAACTCGGAGCTTGCAGGATTTAGGTAATAAATTAAATTATACCTCTGAAAATTAGCGAAAGGTATGAAATATTTATGCCTACCTTTAAATGCAAGATAGCAACTTCAAGTGGCGGCATTGTTGAGAAAAATCTGATAGCAGATAATAAAGCCTCTCTTAAAGAACATCTGGAAAATGAAGGAAATTTTTTGCTTCAAATCCGTAAGACAGGAAGAGGCGAATCTTTTTTTCAAAAAGGAATAAATCGCAAACGGTTTAAGATAAGGGATTTTCTTTCCTTTAACCATGAATTTTCCGTTTTAATTAAGGCGGGGCTTCCCATTGTGAAGGCTTTAGATTCCATTCTTGAAAAAGATGACGAGGGCGAACTTAATGATATTTTAAAAGAAATAAGGAACGATGTTTTTAAAGGCGGATCACTTTCAGATTCATTTAGAAAGTATTCTAATCTGGTTTCCAATTTTTATGTTGCTTCTCTTGCTGCGGGAGAAAAAAGCGGCAATATTCCTGTCGCTATTTCAAGATATCTAAAATATATGAAGAAAATGTTAGCACTCAGGCAAAAAGTGGTTTCCGCATCTATATATCCAGCTATATTGATTGTCGTATCAACATTTGTTTTATTTTTTTTACTGATCTATGTTGTGCCGACTTTCACTCAGACATATTTTAGTGCGGGTACAAAGCTTCCCAGGATTACTCTTTTTCTTGTGGTGACAGGCGGTATCTTAAAATCTAATTTTGTTGAGATTCTTTTTTGTTTGATATTTTTGGCAGCAGGTTTTTTTTACTTTCGAAGAAGTGAAACCGGAAGGTTGTATATTGACAAATGGAAACTGGCTGTACCTTTTCTTGGTGATATATATTCTCACTTCTTTGTTTCAAAAATGTCCCGCACTCTTTCCATGGTACTTGCCAGTGGCACCCCTCTTGTTAATTCCGTTCAAATCTCTGCAGATACTATGGGTAATAAATTTCTTAAGTTAAAAATAGAAATGGTTATAAAATTGCTGAAAGAGGGCGCCGGTTTCTCTAAATCACTTTTAAAGACAGAGGTATTTCCAAAATTGGCAATACGGATGATCGATGCAGGTGAAAGTGCAGGCGCACTTGAGAAGGTGTTAGATGATGTATCTGATTTTTACGAGAATTCTGTTGATACCAAACTTTCTATTCTTTCATCTTCTATTGAACCGATTTTGATGGTAATTATGGGATTTATGATTGGTTTTATCGTTCTGGCGATGTATCTGCCGATTTTTCAACTCGCAGGTACCGTAACTTAGAGCCTTTCTTAAAAGCTTCAGACTCGTTTGTTGTCACAAATCCTCCCATCGTAGCCACGTCTTTATCTAACAAAGCGAAGCAGGTGGGTGAGACAAAAATTTAACTGCACGAAATGCTGTATTTTGAGAAGTATGAAGACAAAAGGAAATGTTCGATAACGTTTATAAAAAGAGAAGATTTGGGGAATTGGCAATTGAGCTGAAACTTCTGAGCAAAGATCAGGTCGATTTTATTACCTCAAAAAAGAATATTACCAAGCAGCGGATAGGGCATATTTGCATAGAGGAAGGATTACTCGATGATGAAGAAATAGCGCAAATAATAGCGGCACAATATTCACATCGGTATGTCAAGATTGAAAACATTAATAATTCTGATCTCTTAAGTCTGGTTTCCCTTGAAACTATGACGAAATATCAGTTCCTTCCGTATGAACGGATCGGTAATCAACTGATAGTCGCTATGGCGGATCCCATGAATTTTCTAAAGCTGGTTGATACTCTGGAGATGCAGCTTGGTATGGATATCTCCATTGCGGTTGCCAGTGAGAAAAAGATCAAGGATTTTTTGAAAAAGTTGGAAACCTCCCAAAATGTACTCGATACTGTTTCGGATGACATGCGGTTGTCCCTTGTTAAAGAAATTGAGAAAGGAGGGGAGGGTCTAAGTGTTGAAAAAGTTACTGCAGAGGAGAGCCCGATTGTCAAGTTAGTGGATTCCACTATTCTTGATGCGATAAATAAAAGAGCAAGTGATATTCATTTTGAGGCTTCCGATCAGGGGGTGATAATCAAGTACAGAATTGACGGAATGTTGTACCGGGCAACAGAACCTCTTGATGCAGTGTATCAGAGTTCTATTGTTTCAAGGATAAAGGTTATGTCCGAGCTGGATATTTCCGAGAAAAGAATACCGCAAGATGGGAGATTTAAACTCAAGGTCTCTGACAGGTTTATCGATTTCAGAATATCTATCCTTCCCACTATTTTTGGTGAAGATGTTGTTATAAGGATTTTAGACCGCAACAGTCTTGTGTCGGATATGGGTAATTTCCATCTGGATAACCTCGGCTTGCCGCAAAGAGAAACAGGGCGAATCAAAAGGCTGATCAATGCTCCTTATGGAATGTTTCTCATGACCGGCCCCACCGGCAGCGGTAAAACAACGACCCTGTATATGGCTCTTTCAGCCGTAAACAGTGGTGATGTGAAGATTATAACTATTGAAGATCCTGTGGAATATCAGCTTAAAGGTATTACACAGATTCCTGTAAATGAAAAAAAGGGACTTACCTTTGCCAAAGGATTACGCAGCATCCTGCGACATGATCCTGACAAAATTCTGGTCGGTGAAATCCGGGATGCTGAAACAGCTCAGATCGCTCTTCAGTCTGCACTGACCGGACATCTGGTATTTACTACTGTCCATGCAAACAGTTCCTTTGAGGTTATTAACAGATTTATCAATATGGGTATAAAACCGTATAACCTTATGGCAGCATTGAATTGCATTGTGGCTCAAAGGCTTATTCGAACACTTTGCCATTGCAAGAAAGAAACAACTCTTTTAAAAGAAGAGATAATAGAATCGGGATTGGATTATAGTCGTTATAAAGATCACCTTTTCTACGAGGCCAGAGGATGTGAGGATTGCAAAGGCACAGGATTCAAAGGGAGAAAAGCGATTATTGAACTTGTGGAGTTAGATGATGAGATGAGAGAGCTGTTTGTTAATAAAGCTTCTTTTTCAGTGGTTAAAAAGAAGGCGGCAGAATCCGGAACAACTTTTTTGCGAAAAGCGGCGTTAAGAGAGGTTATAAAAGGTGAAACAACGCTCAGGGAAGCAAACAGGGTAACTTTTATTGAGACCTAATCCTGCATTCAGTTTTCGCGAAATGATTATATCTGCCTCATGTTTCAGCCTGTTAATTGATAATACTGCATATAATTAACATTCCCCCTGTTGATGAATCA
>Ga0164318_10007849_pt1 | contig 10353 bp, 6 predicted proteins | sample GuaBasSedimGuay9_FD_113734 | JGI IMG/M metagenome (GOLD analysis project Ga0164318, IMG submission 113734) | Subseafloor sediment microbial communities from Guaymas Basin, Gulf of California, Mexico - Guay9, Core 4571-4, 0-3 cm | ecosystem: Environmental > Aquatic > Marine > Hydrothermal vents >...
AGTTTTAAAGTAACATGTTGAATTTACAACATATTAATTGGCGTCCCCAACCGGATTTGAACCGGTGTTGCCGGCGTGAAAGGCCGGTGTCCTGGACCTGGCTAGACGATGGGGACACATTCTATGGGCCGTGCTGGATTCGAACCAGCGACTCTCTGCTTAAAAGGCAGATACTCTACCAACTGAGTTAACGGCCCTTCAAAAGCAATCGAGCTTGGTCTTTTAACATATAATTTTGCCTTCGTCAATAATTTTAATCATTATTTTGTAACTATCAATATTCTTTTTCACCAAGAGCATAATAACAAAGATCAGAAATAAAAATAGGCCGTATATTTCGTTCCCTGCAAAGTTTCCTCAGGTTCAAAAAACACATCGGGCACAAAAATATCATGGCTTCTGCGCCATGCTCAGCAGCATCTTCTATATTCTTTAATTTTATTTTCATGGCTCTTTCTCGGTCCTTTGCCATAAGAGGCGCACCGCAGCATAACCCTTTCATGCCTTCGTGCTTCCTGGATACCCTTTTTACTCCAACAAGGTCAAAAATTTCATCCAGATACACATCTTTTTCCGGGCTGTACCTCGATGCACAGGGTGCCTGATAAGCAACCTTTAATCCCAGGGGCTTAATCTCATTTTGTCTTTCTTTTAGCTGCTCTGCAAGATACTCAAACAAATGCGTCACTTTAAAGGGAACTTCCACGTGGCATTCATCGGCTTTTGCTTTCAAAGTCGCATAGCAGTCGTCATGAAAGCAAATCACTTCATCCTTTTCAAGTGCTGCCAGATTTTCAACAAATTTCGATATATTTTCTTTCACAATGCTTGGCTTACCCAGATGGACATACCCAAGGGTACAAAAATAATCGGCACCTTCGACAAGTGTGAGCCCGGAAAAGAGTGAGCCAGCTACCTGATCTTTAACCATGTTACCAACTATACACAGGTTCATCGCCGGCTTTTCCGGATCTCCGCTTACCACCTTCGAGGGCAAATTATGTAACTGTGCAAATTTTTCGAAGGATTCTTTCGGGATACTCAGAGCACCGGTTTCTTCCTGGCGCTCATTTATCAGGTCAAAAGGATTGGCACCGTTCGGGCAAACCTGGTTACATGCCACACACGTGACACAATTTGCCACCACGGGAGGACATCCGCCTTCCACAAGCTCTTTCATTTCCTTTTGAGCTCTTTCCTCATCATAGTCCAGATACTGACAGCTTGATAAACATTCACCACAGAAATCACATCTCTCAGCATAGAACACTTATTCACCTCCTAAAATCGTCCCGGGAATTAGCTTTTTACCTTTTCCTCTCGCAAATTCTGCAAATTTCATGCGTCTCTGACCGGCCAACTGAACTTCGTTTATCCTCAACCCAATACCATCTCCTGTCGCCACCAACAGGCCGTGAGGTGCTGCTTCCACAACCTCTCCCGGTTTCCCGCCAAGTTCAATTTTTTCAACCCTCGGGCTAAAAATCTTTAGTATTTTACCATCCCAATACGTGTATGCCCCGGGCACGGGATCAATTGCCCTGATCAGGTTACAAATGTCCTCAGAACTTCGTGTCCAATCTATTAAGCACTCCGATTTGCTTATTGCCGGAGCAAAAGTAGCTTTTTCGTGGTCCTGAGGCACGGGATTAAGCTCACCACGGTAATAATTTTTAATAGCATCTACAAGTATCTCAGCTCCCATTTGTGCAAGCTTATCATGCAGTATTCCCAGCGTATCATCGGATTTAATCGCAATTTTTTCCTGGGATAAAATGGGACCAGAGTCCATTCCTTCGTCCAGAAGCATTATGCTGACACCGGTTTCGCTTTCCCCAGTCATAATTGCTCGCTGAATCGGTGCAGCCCCTCTGTACTTTGGCAAAAGGGAAGGATGAACGTTAATAGCTCCCAGCGGAGTCATCTCAATCAGCTCCCTCGGTATGAGCTGTCCGTAAGCCACGATGACCAGGCAGTCTGCTTCGTACTTGCCAAGTTTCTCCATTACCTCGGGGTCTTTAAGCGTCTCTGGCTGATAACATTCCAGCCCTGCCTCTGTAGCGAATTCCTTTACGGGGGGCGCACTCAATTTTTGCCCTCGTCCCTTTTTGCGATCAGGCCTGGTCACCACAAGTTCCACAGGGATTTTCCTTTCAACCAGGGCCTTCAAGGAAGGAATTGCAAACTCAGGGGTTCCGAAAAATATGACTTTCGGGAAATCCTGTTTCAAGTTAACCTTTCTTTTTCTTCTTCTTTTTCCAGTTTCTTTTGAAAATTTCTCTTTTTATGGGGTTAAGGCGGTCAATGAACAATTTTCCGTTTAGGTGATCTATTTCATGCTGAAAGACCACGGCGAGAAGCCCCTTTGCATCAATCTCGATCTGTTTGCCATTCAAATCAAGCCCTCTCACTCTCACTTCCTCGGCTCGTTTAACCTCAGAATAGTAATCCGGAACACTCAAACAGCCTTCCTCAATGGCAATGCTACCCTTTCTTTCAACAATTTCCGGATTCACCAGCGCAATCAGCCCCGTAGATTCACCCTCTCTTTGAATATCAATTACGATTACTCGCTTCAACTCTCCGACCTGATTCGCGGCAAGACCTATTCCGGGAGCCTCATACATGGTCTCAGCCATATCGTCTATAAGCTTCCGAACGTCCCTATCAACTCCATTAACAGGTTTCGCAAAACTTCTCAGCACGCTATCGGGGTACGTTTTTATTTTCAAAATGGCCATTTCAACTTATCCCTTTGTAAAATAAAAAAAATAAATTTTAGGCAATTTTACGTTCTAATTTTAAGCAACTCGCACTTAAGATTCAATCCCTAATTTATCTTGAAAATCTAATCCGTATTTTAATCTCTGGCGTATGAACAGCTACATTACGTTAATCGGATCAACATCGACTATTATCTTCACTCCTCGAGTATCGCGGCCACGAGAAAAGCTTGAAATCAGCCTGTGTGAGAAATTTTGCACTTTTCGTGCACTCGGTGCCCTCACAAAAAGATGATACCTGAACTGTTTTTTAACAAGGTAAAGGGGAGCTTCTGCGGGGCCAAGAACGTTTACATCCGCAAATTCAGGACTTTCCTTTATCAGTTCTACGCATTTGCCGGCAATAATCATCGCCACTTTTTTCACTTTTTTTTCCGAAGGCCCGGTAACCAGAAACCTGATCAACCTTGTAAAGGGTGGATAATTAAGTTGTTTGCGTAATTTAAGTTCTTCAGTGGCAAAACCTTTATAATCGTGACTTTGTGTATAATGGAAAACATAGTGGTGAGGATTATAACTCTGGATGAGCACTTTCCCAGGGTATTCACCCCTACCTGCTCTTCCAGCCACCTGGGTGAGCAGCTGGAAGGTAATTTCACTTGCCCTGAAGTCAGGAAGCTGGAGAGTGGTATCGGCAGATACAACTCCTACCAGGGTAATTCCCGGAAAGTCGTGCCCTTTTGCCAGCATCTGTGTACCAATGAGCACATCAATCTTTCTTTCTCTAACTGCCTTAAATATCCTGGCATACAACCTCCTGCTTCGCACGGCATCGCTATCGAGCCGCCTCGTCCTGGTTCCCGGGAAAAGCTTTTTGTATTCTTCTTCAATTTTCTCGGTACCAAAACCATACAGCTTGATAGTCGGATTGCCACACTTCGGACATTCTGATACCACTGGGCGAACAAAACCACAATAATGGCATCGAAGATCATTGGTTCTTTTATGGTAAGTGAGACTTATTGCGCATCTTTCGCACTTTATAACTTCTCCACACACAAGACAGATAAGAAACGTGGCGAATCCTCTCCTGTTTAGAAAGAGAAGTATCTGGTCATTTTTATTCAATGCTTTTGTGATCTCATCAAGGAGTTGCCTTGAAAAAATCGTGGTTTTTCTCCCTTCTCGACGCATATCCACAACTTCCACATGGGGCAAGGAGCGCTTGTGAATTCTCTCCGGCAATTCCAGGAGTTTATATTTCCCTATAAGGGCATTATGATATGAATCGAGGCTTGGGGTTGCAGAGCCAAGCAGCACGGGGATGTCTTCCAGTTTAGCGCGCATAATGGCTGTGTCTCTTCCGTGATACCTCAAGCCGCTATCCTGTTTCAGGGAAGAATCCTGTTCTTCGTCGACGATAATCAAGCCCAGGTTATTCAAAGGAGCGAATACCCCGGATCTCGCACCCACAACAATTTTGTATTTCCCTTCTAGGATCCCTCTCCATTGGTCAAACCTTTCCCTGGGAGTAAGCCCGCTGTGTAAAACGGCCACTATGTGTCCAAATCTTTCGTAAAGAACTCTTTCAAGGTGCGTACTCAAGGCTATTTCAGGCACAATAACCATTGCCTGGAGATCACATCTCAAGGCGAGATCAATGAGGTTGTTATAAACTTCCGTCTTCCCGCTTCCAGTAACACCATGAAGCAAAAAAACCTGGTAAGATTTTTTCGAGACGTAAGAGGAAATCGCATTAATTATTTCTTCCTGTGCCTTCGTAGGTGTGATAGACGCGCCTCGTTCGACAGATACATCGTTTTCAAACAAATCGTATGAAAGTTCTCTCTCTTCAACTCTGACAATACCTGTTTTTTTTAATTTATTGACCCAGTAGTAGGCTCCGGGAACCTGTTTTTCGAGTTCTGCCAGAAGAATCCCCTCCGGATTTTGCTGCAGAAGCGACCAGAGCTTCTCAAGTTTTTCCGATTTTTTGCGCGGAGCTGGAAAATCCTTATCCACGGCGATAACGAACTTCGCGGTTTTTTTGTAGCGTCTTTCTTCCCTCAAAGATTCAAGGGTGGTAAGCATTCCTTTCTGGCGAAGACGTGTTATGAACCTGAAGCAATCAGGGATAGCAAGGTTCTTTACCACTCTTGAAATGGTTGGATTACTCAAATCAAGAATAGCTTTCACCACATTTTCTTCAACCTCAGACAATACTCCCTGATTTAGAGCTTTAAGCCCTTCTTCAGTGACGGTAAGTTTAATTGAGGTAACGACACGCAGCCCGTAAGGTAAAATGGTATTGACCGTCTCGCCTATCGGGTAAAAATAGTAAGAAGAAAGCCATCTGATAAAAGGAACCATCTTTTCCGGCAAAATAGGAACTTCATCTATCAATGCAGTTATGGGGCGGAGCCGAGCCGGGTCAATTTCCAGATCCCGGGGAATAACAGAGAAAGTTGATAGCACAAGACCGCCTATTAAATTCCGCTTGCCTACCGGCACAATAACTCGTTGCCCCGCTTTGATCCTGGTACTCAAAACTTCGGGAACTGAGTAATGAAGTGAATAATCCAGGGGTAAGAAGACCGCTATCTCTGCTATTTTTGCAACGTTTGACAATAATACCTCTCCATGAACACAACCAACAGGCTAAAAATAACTAGCCATCGCTTGCTTTCTGGTGTTTATGTTAGCAATTAATGAAACTCATAACAAGCTTCCAACACAACCGTGCAAAATTTTATTGCATGCCAGAATCACAAGCAACCAAACAAGAGGGCATATTCTGTAATCTAACTTTGCTGGTAGTGTTATCTTCATGGTGCAATTTTTTTTTGCACTGTTTGGGATAATATTGAGCCGCTTGGTTAATCAAAATTCTACAGGATTCTATGTCAAAAAAGATATAAGGATTTCCAAGCGTTATTCAAAACAGTCATTTGTATTGTATAAACAGTTACTTATATATAAACTCAAAACAGGTCGAGCTAACCCATATATAAATCTTTAACATAGGGCATGATATTTGCTGCTTCAGATTAAGGAGTACCTACTAGGCCAGAATCCCTCAGAATTTATACCGTTCTTTGAATGGTATATTGTGAAGGTTTATGTTGGTAAGTTACTTTGTACTTTTTTTCACCTAACTTGTTGCTCGCGCGAGTTTGTGGAGAAGATTTTCATAGCGAAACGCAGCAAAAATATCAAAAAATTTTTTATTGGGAAAATATAATCAAGCTGGTTTTGAACATCGAATCTATATTTTCATACCCCGAGAGCGGTTGTGGGAATGCGATTTCTACCATGTAGGTTACAATATTAGCGAAAGTTTTTGACAGCGTAGCACCAAAAAGAAAATGTTTCTTTAGGAGTAGGGTTCGGTACCCCCTTTTTATTGTATTTTACTGTAGCAGGTTAGAACGCTCAGTCTTCGTTTTTTTACTTTTAAACCCAACATGCAAGAGCGTAAGCGTGAATATAGTATCAGGGATTAATTCCAAAAAATCTCCTGACAAAAATTAATTGACATCCACACAAATGAAAAAACTACAGACACGGAACACTTATTACCACACAACATGGGGTGTGTCTCTTATCTTCAGCCTAGAGTGAAGTACAGAGATTGCAAATACCGAAATATCAAATTTTAGATATATTTTCAGGATTACATATCAAACGTAATTAATTTTTGCTTTTTGCCTAAAAAATATTGCACTATGCTTGGCATTCTTATAAGTTAACACTTCAGAGTAATATCAATTGAATAGGGAGGATTAAAATGGGAAATGGTGATTTTGTAAAGCAGAGAGCAGCGATTTACAAATTCTTATCAACCCTGTATCGTGATGAAATTTCCAAAGACCTTGTGCTGAAGCTAACAGACAAGGACTTCGTAAAGAGGCTGCAAAATTTCGCCAAAGAGTGTACCTTTTCGGATCTTGGCAAAGGAGCCGGGAAGATAGCCAAGTATTTGGGGAACACGAAAATCGATACCTATAAGGATCTGAGTTATGAATACGCTGATCTTTTTCTGAATGCCGGGAAAAATCCCGCTTTTCCTTATGAATCCGTTCATGTAACAGGAAAACCGATTGTGATGCAGGAACCTGTATTTAAGATAAGGGAGATCTTTCACAAAGCTGGAGTTCACAAGTCTAAAGATTACAAAGATCTAGATGATCACATAGCGGTGGAACTTGAATTTGTACAATATCTCCTTGACAAAGGGGAAACGGATGCTGCTCAGGAATTTATTAATACTCACCTGATCAACTGGATTCCAGAATTTCATGCGACTTTATATTTCGCAGCCACAACCGATTTTTACAAAGGGCTCTCACTGTTGACCCAGAGTTTTCTATTTCGTGATCTGTATCCTGACAACGAACAGTACAAGAATGAAATAGCAAAGCTGAGCAGCGTCGTAGAGGGACTTAACCTAGCAGGCGACTACGTGACAATCGCAAAAGGTTCGAGAGAACCAGAGCCAGAAAAAACCATTCCAACACACTGTTACATCTGTGGTGCATTATGTGGCCAGAAAGCTACTGTGAGAGACGGAATACTTATTAAGACTAGTGGACTGAAGGGAGACCCAAAAGGAGGCGGTGCGATCTGTCCTAAAGGAGCCGCTTTAAGAGCTCAGATTTACAGTGCCTATCGACTAAAAGAACCACTTATCAAAGAAAATGGCAGATTTAGAAAGGCAACATGGGAAGAAGCTCTTGATCTTGTGGCCGACAAATTAAAAGCAGCCGACCCGAGTACTGTCCTTTATTTCAGAGGCAATGATTGGAACAACTGGTATCATGAGGCGCTCTTTGATCATTATGGCGCTCACAAAGTCACACATAGACCAATGTGTGACAATGCCAATCGTATGGCCAACGAACACAACCTCAACGACAAGCGACCATGGCTAAATACTGCTGAATCGGATTATATGATCTTTTTTGGTCAGAACCCGCTTTCGACATCTTACGGAAGAAGACAGGTTACAATGATCAAAAACGCCTTGAAAAGAGGCGCCAAAATGGTGGTTTTCGATCCTAGAAAATCTGAGACAGCAGCCGCCGCCACCGAATGGATTCCATTAAAACCAGGTACTGATGGTGCGGTAGCGATGGCTATGTGTTACGTTATCGTAAAAAACGAACTCTATAATAAAGAATTTGTTGAAAACTGGACTTATGGATTCGAAGATTTTAAAAAGAGACTGCTGGGAGAGGAAGATGGGATTCCTCGAACTCCTGAGTGGGCAGAAAAAATCAGTGGAGTACCCGCGGAGACCATTGAAAGAATTGCAAAAGAATTTGCAGCAGCAAAGGCTAAGGGAGTTGGAAGCTGGGCTGGCGTTTCTCAAGTACCAAATGGGTATGAAGGAACCATGGCTGTTCAGGCGCTCAACGGCCTTTTGGGTACATTCGACGCCCCTGGAGGTCCAAGCTTACCTTTCAAACGTAAATTGAAATCTGCATGGGGCGAAGGCCAAACTAAACCTCCCAAAAATGCTCCACCGAAATTGGATAAAGTGAAGATGTGGGCAGGTGCTATTCCAGCAATGTTCCCAAAGAATGTGGCCGAAGGGAAAATTAAGGTAATGATAAATTACTTCGGTGATGCTATTCTATCATGGGGCAATGAAGCAGCAACTGCGAAGGCATGTCAAGACCTTGACTTTTTAGTGACTATAGATGCTTGGATGCCCAATGTTGGTATATATAGTGACGTGGTACTTCCCGATTGTGTAACCGCTGAAGATAGCCAAGTCAAAGCGGACTGGTTATTCGAAGCATTCATTGCCTATTTTGCCCAATTGACAAAACCTCTTTATAACTCAAGGCCATGGTGGTGGATGTGTAAAGAGATCGCCACTCGACTAGGATTACGGGAATACTTCCCATGGAATGATATCAGTGAAGCACATGAAAATATGCTTAAAGGAACGCCGTGGTCATTTGAAGAGCTAAAGGAAAAGGGCTTCATAATCACGGATGAAGCTGAATATTATAAGTACAAGAAGTGGGGTTCATTTAATGTTCCAGAGGGCTACGGATCATCAGGGAAAACAAAAACTGGGAAATATAATTTCAAAAACCCTGTGGCAGAAGAAAAAGGTGCTGAAACATTACCAGATTATGTGGATCCAGATCCTGAATTCAAACCTGATAACGACTACCCGCTGATATTTGGTAATTTTAGACTTTATGAGCACGAACACTGTTCAACCTTCAACAATCATACTTTAATGAAAATGAAGCCAACCAATCCGCTATGGATTAACAGTGAAGATGCCAAAGAAAGAGGGATCGAAAACGGGGATAAGATTATCGTCAGGTCACCATGGGGACAAAAGACCATGAGTGCTTATCTTACGGATGATATCATGAGAGGAGTAGTTGCAGCTGGCGGTGGATTTGGCCACATAAGAGGTTTAGAAGCTGATCCCAAATTTCCTGAATTCGGAGGAGTAAACACGCCGGGTATTATTAAACCAAACACATGTGATCCAAACGGAGGGAATCCATTACTCAAATACATTAAGGTACAGGTGGAAAAAGCAACCTGATCCTATTCGACTACTAAGCGGCCGGGAGTATTTTGATTTTCATTCTAACTGAAGATTCTCGGTCGCTTTTTTTATTAATAGATCCTGTCTTATAGAGGAGGTTTTTCAAATGAGTATCAGTAACTTGAATACAGTTGCTGGTTTAATGGCAAAAAAAGATGGCTCATTTGGTATATTGATAGAGTGCCCTGGGGGATTTGTTAATGTAGACATTCTGGAGAAAATTCTGGAAATATCTCGCAAACATGAAGCCCGAGTTCATCTGACGACATCCCAAAAAATTATGCTCTTAGATTTAAACAAGGAGGCGGGCGTCAAAGCTATTTCACTGATAGAAGAAGCTGGTGGGAAAATAAAGAAAACAGTAGATATCTCACAGGCCATGACCTGTATAGGCAAACCACATTGTCCTTTGAGCTTCCAAGAGACACTCCCATTAGCCGAATACCTATATAGTGAGACTGCGAGAATAAAAATCCCGCCTAAGCTAAAAGTGGGGATCTCGGGTTGTCCTGCCTGCTGTTCATGGGCGAACTTAGTAGACATTGGTTTTGTTGGTTCCAAAAGTGGATTTAAGGTTCTAATAGCTGGTCATGGCGGTTACAGACCAAAAGTAGGAATTGAAATAGGGAAGATAGCAACTCCTGAAGAAGCAGCAAGTGTTCTAAAAAAAGCAGCTGATCTTTTTATAAACCACATTTCAAAAAAAGGCCGATTTGACATGGTAATTGAGAAACTCGGAATTGAAACGGTAAAATGTGAGCTTGGCTTTCAATAAAACGGGTACTTAGGTACTTGATAAGTAGCTAGTTTTCAAAAAAAATCAAATCGATTAACATATCCTGCACAAACTCCCATGGCCAATATTGGAAGGCCCTGGCAAACAGTGAAAACGTGAGTAAAATAGCTTTCCATACCCCCACGCTGTAGGACAGCACAATTCAGTGATGGATAGGCCGGAAGATTTTACCTGTACAGTTAAGTTTTTGTCCGCTGGGTATTTCTTTTACCACAAATTTTACCGGCAGAAACTTTTCAATTATTTTCATGTTA
>Ga0164318_10007850_pt1 | contig 10353 bp, 10 predicted proteins | sample GuaBasSedimGuay9_FD_113734 | JGI IMG/M metagenome (GOLD analysis project Ga0164318, IMG submission 113734) | Subseafloor sediment microbial communities from Guaymas Basin, Gulf of California, Mexico - Guay9, Core 4571-4, 0-3 cm | ecosystem: Environmental > Aquatic > Marine > Hydrothermal vents...
ATAACCATATCAGAAAATTCTCTTTATATCATCTCTCAAGAGTCGCAAGGAAGTATGAGGGATGCAGAAAGTTTGCTTGATCAGGTGGTTGCTTTTTCAGGGAATGAGGTTAAAGAAAATGATGTAGCTACTCTTTTAGGGGTGGTGGATAGAAAATTGGTAAGAGATATCTCTAAAGAGATTCTTAAAAGAAATGTTAAAAAGTTAATGGAGCTCATTCATTTGATATATGAATCTGGTTATGAAAGTGCCTCATTTATGAAATCTTTGCTTGAACATTTCCGAAACTTAGTTATAGCTAAAATGGTAGACAACCCAACGGATTTGATTCCCCTTCCTTCTGATGAGATTGAAGATTTAAAAAAAGATGTAAAGGATGAACAACCTCAAAGACTTGTATTCCTTTTTAATATGCTTATTAATGGGGATATACAAGCAAGTAAAAGTGATTTTCCTTACTGGGTAATGGAGGCAACCCTTGTTAATATGGCTTTATTTACTCCTGTTATCCCTATAGATGATATTCTTGCAAAATTATCCTCTCTTAAGGAAGAACTTCCTAATGTAAGTGAAGATGGTAAATATATTTTACAAAAGGAAGAAGAATCTGCTATTAAAAGATCAGAGGCAAAAGAAGAAATAAGGGATACCGATTTTAGTGGTTTTATAGATTTTGTTCAAGCAGAAGATCCAAAATTAGCTTCATTTATTTCTCAAGGGAAATGGAAAGGGATTGATAATAATGAGGCGATTATTGCTTTTGATAATTCCTTTTATTATGATAGAATAAAAAAACAGATTGAGCTTCTTACTGATTTTGCTTCTCGTTATTTTAGAAAAGATATAGAGATTAAAATTCAAAAAGAAAAAAAGAAAGAAAAAGATGTTAAATCGACTCAATTAGAGAAAAAAATAAAAAGAGAAGCAAAAGAACATCCTTTGGTGAGGGAAGCTCTTCAACTTTTTGATGGATACCTTGTGGAGATTAAAGAGCAAAAGGGCAAAAAGATTTAATTTTTTATAAAAGAGGAGGTTACTAATATGCCAAAAGGGTTAGGTAATATAATGAAACAGGCTCAAAAGTTGCAAGAGAAGATGGCAAAAATGCAGGAGGAGTTATCAGAAAAGGTAGTAGAAGCACAGGCAGGTGGAAGTATGGTGAAGGTAAAGATGAATGGGAAACTCGAGGTCCTTTCCATTGAGATAGAGCCAGAGGTGGTAAATCCTGATGATATAGAGATGCTTTCTGATCTTATTACTGCTGCTATAAATGAGGCGATTAGAAAGGCTCAGGAGACAATGGCTGAAGAGATGAAGAAGATTACTGGTGGCATCTCTATTCCAGGGCTTTTTTAGAGGTAAAGAATGGCAAGTACCACAAAACCCTTACAAGAACTTATTGATGCTTTAACTAAATTGCCAGGAATAGGTAGAAAAACAGCCCAAAGATTGGCTTTTCATATCCTTAAATCATCTAAGGAAGAAGCCCAAAGATTGGCTAATGCCATATTAGATGTAAAGGAGAAGATCTTTCTCTGCTCTCAATGTTTTAATATAACTGATACCGATCCTTGCAGCATTTGTGCTGATCCAAACCGTAGTGATGAAATAATATGTGTGGTTGAACAACCAAGCGATATGATGGCAATTGAAACAATAGGAGAATTTAAAGGTAAATACCATATACTTCATGGTGCTTTATCTCCTCTTTCTGGTGTTGGGCCAGAGAATCTTAAAATTAAAGAACTTATAGAAAGGGTAAAGAAAGGAAGAGTAAAGGAAGTAATAATAGCTACTAATCCAGATGCAGAAGGAAGTGCTACCGCACTTTATCTTACAAAGCTTTTAAAACCTTTAAACGTAAAGGTTACCAGAATAGCAGAAGGTGTTCCAAGTGGTGGTAACCTTGAATATATCGATCCTGCCACATTAAGAAAATCCCTTGAAGGAAGAAGAGAGGTATAAGGAGATAGAAAGATTAATGGGGATAAAGATCTCTCTTTAAGATGGCTTATTCCTGAAAAGATCGCTGCTTCTCATCTCCCAAGTGAGGAAGATCTTAAAGAGTGGAAACGTTTAGGAATTAACTCAATAGTTAATCTTTTAGATGGCTGGCACGGAAAAACAGTAGCAAAATGGGAAAGATTTTATGGCTTTAAAGTTCTGCATGTTGAGATAGAAGATATGTCTGTTCCTACCTTTGATGAGCTTTTATATATTGTTAGATGGATCAAAAGTGAGATTGAAGCAAAAAGAAAGATTATAGTTCATTGCTATGCAGGTATTGGTAGAACTGGAACAATACTTACTGCTTATCTTCTCTTAAATGGTAAAAGCCTTAACCAAGCTTTAAATATGGCGAAAAAGATAGGTTCATTACCTCAAAGCTTTTCACAATTAAAAATGTTAGAAAGTTTAGAAAAAATGATTATAGAAGGAAAAGTAGAATTATAAGTTAAAAAAAGGATGATAAAATATATGGTTTGCTATAAAAGATTTTTCCTTGATATAGATAAGCTTTTGGTTGTTTCTATTGATATTCAAGAAGGGTTGCTTAAAGCAATGCCTTTAGAGATACAAAATCTTATTATAAGAAATAGCAAAATAATTCTAAAGGCTTGTGAACTTTTTAAGATTCCTGTAATATTTACAGAACAATATCCAAAAGGTTTAGGTCAAACCATTCCTCAAATAAAGAAGATAGTTGATAATTTTTCAGCAATAGAAAAGATTTCTTTTTCTTGCTTAAAAGAAGAAAATTTTGTTAAAAAGTTCAATCAATATAAAAGAAATCAAATTCTTTTGATAGGTATTGAAACCCATGTATGTATAATGCAAACAGCTCTTGATTTGATTAAAAGGGGTTACTATCCTTATATAGTAGCAGATTGTGTTGCTTCACGTACAAAAGAAAATTGGAGAATAGCTCTTGATCAGCTAAAAGAGGCAGGCGCTATTATTACTACAACAGAGATTGTGGTTTTTGAACTATTAAAAAAAGCAGGAACAAGAGAGTTTAAGATTTTATCACCCCTTATAAAATAGCTTGAAATTTAATTATTCGGTGTTTAATAACGGACTAATTATATTTTAGGCTGATAAAATCAGCCTAAAATAAAAGTAAAAATTTCTTATTTATAAAATTTTTGTTGTATTTTTTTAATTATTTTGAAATTATTTCAATCTTGTAAAACCAAAATTTGTAGTTTTAATTAGTTCATTCCTTATTCTTCAGCATGAACTAATAAAGTGGGAACTTCTTTTGCTGTTAACATGTCTAATTATATATAAATTTTGAAAGAAGTTCCTATCCTCTTTTTGAGAATGGGAAAAATATTTTTTCTTTTTTTGTTATTAACTACTATCAATGATAAAGAAGACGAGGATATCAAACTCATTGATCAATTTTTATCAGGCAAAGAGGTAGGATTCAATCGTTTGGTATTAAAATACCAGAATAGGATATATAACCTTTGTATGAGAATGTTAAACAATGAGGATGATGCATTAGAAGTATCTCAGGATGTCTTTCTCGCTGTTTTTGTTAATCTTAAGAAGTTTAGAAGAGAGTCTCGTTTTTCTACATGGCTTTTTGCAATAGCTATTAATCATTGTAGAAATAAGCTAAGAAAGAAGATAAAAGAAGAAGATATCCCCGATAATTACGAAGAGATAGATTTGAAATCCCCATATAAAATTTTAAAGGAAAAGGAGATAAAAAGATTAATTTCAGAAGCTATAAAAAAGCTTGAACAACCTTATCGTGAAGCAATTATATTAAGAGATATAGAGGATTTAAGTTATCAAGAGATGTCAAAGATAATGAAGGTAGAGATTGGAACAGTAAAGTCCAGGGTTCATCGGGCGAGATCAAAAATTAAGCAAATACTAAAAAGAGCAGGGATAAATTTTGAAAAGCTGTAAAGATTATAAAGAAATGCTCTCAGAATATATTGATGGGACCCTCCCTAAAGGGCAAAGGGAAGAGCTTGAGTCTCATCTGAAAAGCTGTTTCTCTTGTAGTGAGGAATTGCATGAGTTGAGAAAAACAATTTTCCTTGTAAGATCACTTCCTAAATATCATGCTCCTTCAACCCTTTTCACCTCTGTTAGGGAAAGAATAAATAAGAGAAAAAGGAGCAAATCTTCTTTAAGAAGTCGCCTTTTCCCTATAACCTCAATAGCAATGGTCCTTATCGTTATAGCAGCTTTTTTTGTTTACAGAGTAACTCCCTATAGAACAAAAAAATATTTTTCTTCTCATAAAAAAGTAAAACCTTATAAACAAGAGGTTAAGACGAAAAGTTTAGCTTTGTCACCAATAAAAGAGAAGGTTAAGGAAGCAGAAGAAAAAGGTTATGCTTATAATAAAGCAGAAAAAGAGAGTTATCCTAAAAAACCTCGAGAGCCTACTTATGTTAAAAAAAAGATAGTCCCTAAAGAAGAAGTTAAACAGGGAAAAGTTTTACAAGCTAAAAGATATGCTCTTAAAAATGAGATGAAAAAAAGGAAAAAATCGTTTTATCCATCAAAAGTTACAAAAAAAGGCAAAAAAAATATAAAAATAATGGAGCTTCCTCCAACCAAAACCCCGAGAGTTTATAAAAGATCAGAAAAGATAGAGGAGCGACCTTTAAAAGTTGAAAATAGGATTAAAAAAACGTTAAATGAAGAAAGAATGAAAAAAGAGATTATTACTTCTACTATTAGAAGAGGGGAAACTCCTTATAAAAGGGGCTTAAGTCCAACTTCTGAAGAATTTAGATATTATCAAGGGAGATATAAGCCAAAAAGGTTAACTAAAAAGATATCAGAAAGAGAAAAGCGAAGAAGGATAGCACTAAAATATAAAAGAGAAAAAGCAATTGCTGAACGTGGCAGCACAAGAAAGATGGTGCATCCAAGAAGAGCTTTAGCTCCTACAAAAGAAAGAGGAAGGCATTTTTTAGCAAAAGGTTCAAGGGGTTTATCTTATATCCCTGTGATATATTTAAGATCCTTATCCAAAAGATTAAGCAATAACAAAGTATTAATAAAAATGATTGTTAAAGATGCTGGTGGTGTGCTCTTAACAGAGAAAAAGGGATGGTTAAAGGTAAGAATCCCTGCGGCGAGGAAGGCTCTATTTTTTAATAGATTAAAAAAGGAATTTGAGGTTAAAATCAATAAAAGAACTATTCATGACAAAACAGAAATTTTTGTCATAAAATGGGAAGGTAAGATAAAAGCCCATAAATAAGATCCTTATGACTCTTAAAAGGTTATTTATGAAAAAATTAAAAAAAGGGACAAAATCATTATTTTGTCCCTTTTTATTTTTTATAATCTTTATAATAGAATCTTTATGCTGCTAATTTCATCTTAAGCTTTTTTAACGCCTCTTTTTCTATCTGCCTTACCCTTTCTCTTGATATGTTGAATTTTAACCCTATCTCACGTAATGTCATAGGTTCTTCTGCCATAACCCTGTTCTCTATAATAAATCGCTCTTTCTCATTAAGTTTACTTAAAGCATCATTTATCCGTTTTCTGAGATACTGTTGCTCTTCAATATTTCCAACTAACTCCTCTTGGTTTTTAGTAGGGTCTTCAAGGAGATCTAAATAACTTACATTCTGGTCTTCTTCAAGTTCATTATTTAGGGAGAAATCTCTAAAGCTCATTCTCTGCTCCATTTCTTGCACTTCTTCCTCTTTCACTCCCAGCTCTTCAGCTATCTCTGCAAAATCAAAATCTTTATTTTCAGCTATAAACTCTTCTTTAGTCTTGTTCAATTTGTAAAAAAGCTTTTTTTGGACTTGTGTTGTTCCGATCTTTACCAGACTCCAGGATTTCATGATAAAGTTTTGAATGTAAGCTCTAATCCACCAAACAGCATAAGAGATAAATCGATAACCTTTTTCAGGATTAAAATGTTTTAGTGCCATCATGAGCCCAATATTTCCCTCTTGAATAAGGTCAACTAACTTCATACCATATGCTTTATACTCGTGGGCAATTTTAACAACAAACCTAAGGTTTGAGGTGATCAATTTATGAGCTGCTTCGATATCATTATATTTCTTATATCTTATCGCTAACTCCTTTTCCTCCTCACGTGTAAGAAGAGGAAATTGGTTGATTTGATTCACATAATATGTTAAAGAATCAGTTAATTTTGGTATATAGCTTTCGGTCATTTAAAAACCTCCTTTTATTAGCACTCACTTTATTTGAGTGCTAATATACAACACTTTTTTAATATTACCAAACTCTATTTAGGAAAATTTTTGGTAGAAAAAGAAATTTATTCACAAATAAAATGTTCTTTTTTAAAATTTCATATTTTTTCTGTTAATATCAGCTTTTTTCTTTAATTTTCGATGTAAATTTTTTAAGTAAATTTGCCCCTTTTTGGTGCTAAATAACCAGTTTATTTAGGTTTTATGACCTCTTACATATACAAAAAATTTTAAATACTCCTTTATCTAAAACTCTCTAATTTGTTCAGCTTTATGAAATTAGGCTGAAAATAAAAAAATCCATATTTTTTCAGATTTTCTAACCTATAAAGTGATAGCCTACATAAATTTGATGGCTTGATCTGTTCGTAAAAATATAATTCCTCTTATTTTAAAAAAATTAATATTTAAGGTTGTCTTTTTCTCTCAATTTCTTATATTAAAAATAAGAGAGTTTTTTTATCTTAAACTTTTTAAAGAGAGGTTTCCTATGTTAAAAAAGAGATTATTCATATTAACAATTTTAATCATTTTTTTTCTTTTTTCCACCTCAACATTATTTTCTGCAAACAGAAGAACAGTTGTAGTAGAGGTTGTTGAGAAATGCTCACCAGCAGTTGTTAATATAAGTACTACTCAAGTTATCAGGCAAAGAGAAGTTCCTTTTTCAGATCTTTTTCCTGATTCATTTATTAACAGATTTTTTCGAGATTTTTTTGAAGAAGGGTTTGAAAGAGAGGTAAAAAGAACTTCTTTAGGTTCAGGGGTAATCATTGATAAAAAAGGAATTGTTTTAACTAATTATCATGTTATATTAAGAGGTGCTCAAATAAAAGTTTCCCTTATAGATAAAAGGGAATTTCCCGCGGTTGTTATTGGTTCTGATCCTGAAAGCGATTTAGCAATATTAAAAATCTCATCTGATAAACCACTACCAACAATAAAGATAGGTACATCTTCTGATTTAATGATTGGGGAGACAGTAATTGCTATTGGCAATCCTTTTGGACTTTCCAACAGTGTTACTGTTGGGGTTATAAGCGCTGTTAAGAGATCCATAAGGGTGGGGGATAAAATATATTATGATTTTATTCAGACAGATGCATCTATTAATCCAGGGAATAGTGGTGGCCCTTTGCTTAATGTTAATGGGGAATTAATTGGAATAAATACAGCCATTTATAGCGAGGCACAAGGGATTGGATTTGCCATACCAATTGATAGAGTTAAAAAGATAGTAGATAATCTTATTACCTATGGAGAAGTTCGACCCGCATGGATTGGCATCAAAGTAAAATCTCTTGATCCATATTTTGCTAAAAGGGTTGGGTATCCAAAGGAAAAAGGTGTAATAGTTAATAAGGTTTTTCCGAGAAGTCCTGCAAAAAAGGCTGGAATTTTACCAGGTGATATTATTGCTTCTATTGATGGTGAACCAGAAGAATCTGTAGATGATTTTCGTCAGAGGATTACGCATTATAATGTAGGTGATGCAGTTGATCTTATGATATATAGGAGAGGAAGGTTTTTTCATGTTCATCTTGTCGCTGCTCCTTTTCCAGTTTCAATGGTAAGGATTATGCTCAAAGAAGATTTAGGAATTATGGTTTCACCAATTACAAGAAGAATTGCAATGCGTTATCACATCAGAGATAGACGAGGTTTGATAATAACTATGGTTTATCCTAATTCTCAGGCAAAAAGATTAGGACTTGAAAGAGGTGATTTAGTATTACAAGTAAATGGTAAAGATGTTAGAACATGGGACAAGTTTGTAAAGGAGTTTGTTGCTTCCATTAGAAAAGGTATTATTCAGTTTCTTATAAAAAGAGGCCGTTTTTCTTATTATGTTGCAATGAGATTATAGGGAAATTATAGGGTGAATTTTACCAAAAGTTCCTTTTTAAATCAGAAAGTTTTTTGATATTAAAGCCATATATAGGAAGTAGAAGAACTTTAAAAATGAATACACTCTTTTATTTTAAGGAGGTATAGTAATGCCAGAAGAGGGAAAAGATAGGGGGTTTATTGTAAAAGATCGACGTATATTTAAAGGAGAAAAAGATACTGAATTTAAAGAGGAAAAGAAAGCTAAAGAGGAAAAGATAGAGGAAAAGAAAGAGGCTAAAGAAGAAAAAAAGAGAGAGGAAAAAAAGGAGAGACCAAAAGAACCAATAAAGATAGATTTTCCAATGTTTATTGCATCTTTACATCAAGCTACTTTGATCAATTTAGGTTTGATTCCTGAGCCAGAATCAGGAAAAAATAAAAAAGATCTTATACTTGCTCAGCAAAATATTGATATCCTTTCTATGTTACAAGAGAAAACAAAAGGTAATCTCACCGAACAAGAAAAAAAGATACTTGATGATAGCCTCTATGAATTGCGCATGCTTTTTATAAAGGTTAAAGGTATTTGACAATAGATCTCTTTCATGATAGTTAACCATTCTAAATCTATTTTTTAATTCTTTATTAAATTTTAAAAATACGAGGCTTGAAATGCTTGATATCAAATTTATAAGAGAGAATCCTGATAAAGTAAAAGATATGTTGAAAAGGAGGGGACAAGAGTTAAATCTTGATGAGCTTTTGTCCCTTGATAAAAGGCGAAGGGATATTTTAAGGGAGGTTGAAGAGTTAAAGTTTCAAAGGAACAAGGCGAGCGAGAAGATCGGGCAGCTAAAGAGGGAAAAAAAGGATGCAACCAAAGAGATTAAAGAAATGAAGGCTGTTTCTGAAAGGATCAAAAAACTTGATGCAGAATTAAAGGATATAGAAATAGCCATTCATTCTATAATTATGATTGTTCCTAATATCCCTCATGAAAGCGTTCCTTTTGGCCAAAGTGGTGATGAAAATGTTGAGGTAAAAAGGTGGGGTGAGATAAAAAGCTTTTCTTTTACTCCAAAGCCACATTGGGAAATAGGAGAGGATCTTGATATACTCGATTTTGCCAGAGGCGCAAAGATTGCTGGTTCACGATTTACCCTTTATAAAGGTGCAGGTGCTTTTTTGGAAAGGGCGCTTATAAATTTTATGCTCGATCTTCACATAAATGAGCATGGCTACAAAGAGGTTCTTCCTCCTTTTATTGTTAATCGCACAACAATGACTGGCACAGGACAGCTCCCTAAATTTGAGGAGGATCTTTTTAAGCTTGAAGGACTCGAATATTTTCTTATTCCCACAGCTGAAGTCCCTGTTACAAATATACATCAGGATGAAATCCTTAACGAAGATGAGCTTCCAATATATTATGTTTCTTATACCCCTTGTTTTAGGAAAGAGGCAGGAGCTCATGGCCAGGATACAAGAGGCCTTATAAGACAACATCAATTTAACAAAGTGGAACTTGTGAAATTTTCAAAACCTGAAAGCTCATATGATGAGCTTGAATCCCTTCTTGAAGATGCAGAAGAGGTGCTAAAAAGGCTTGAAATTCCATACAGGGTGGTTACGCTTTGTACAGGTGATTTAGGTTTTTCTGCAGCTAAAACATATGATATAGAGGTATGGCTTCCTGGGCAAGGGGTTTTTAGAGAAATCTCTTCTTGCAGTAATTTTGGAGACTTTCAGGCAAGGAGAGCAAATATTAGATATAAGCCAAAAGATAAAAAGAAAACTGAATTTGTGCATACTTTAAATGGTTCAGGATTAGCAGTAGGCAGGACAGTTGTTGCAATATTAGAAAATTATCAACAAATAGATGGATCTGTGATTATTCCTAAAGCTTTAAGGCCATATATGAATAATATGGAAGTTATAAAGAAATAATATATCTCTTTTTGTAATTAGTTTGCATTTCATTTTTATTTTGCGAAATGATTAAAAAATTTATTTGATAAAAAACATTTCTATGGTTGCAAAAGAATTAAGAAGAGATTAAAATAAGAAATAGGATAAGATCTTTAATGAAGGTGGAAATTTTATGAAGGTATCGCTTGAAGATATATCCAGCGTAAAAAAGAAGATGATAGTAAATTTGCCGTCTGATTTAGTTGATAAGGAGATAGACAACTTTTATAGAGAGCTAAATCGTAAGGTTAAGATAAAGGGATTTCGTCCAGGAAAAGTTCCAAGGAACATCCTGGAGAGGTATTATAAAGATGTGGCTGATAGAGAGGTTGCA
>Ga0164318_10007851_pt1 | contig 10352 bp, 8 predicted proteins | sample GuaBasSedimGuay9_FD_113734 | JGI IMG/M metagenome (GOLD analysis project Ga0164318, IMG submission 113734) | Subseafloor sediment microbial communities from Guaymas Basin, Gulf of California, Mexico - Guay9, Core 4571-4, 0-3 cm | ecosystem: Environmental > Aquatic > Marine > Hydrothermal vents >...
AAAGATTAAAACAATCGGAGTAAGTATAATGGCAGCTATACTAAATTGTGTTTTAATTTTTTTAATACTTAAATTATAAGAACTGAGATATTTAGCTAAGACAATACTTGTTGCCACTTTCGCAAATTCAGCCGGTTGAATTCTAAACGCACCGATTTCAAGCCAAGATCGGGCTCCGTGAATTTCTTTTCCCAGAAATAAAACAGATATTAAAAGAAATATTGTCGCTACGTAAATGAAGTAAGCAAAAAAACTATAGAACTTTACATCAATTAAAAAAATTATAAATATTAATATAAAAGAAGCAGAAATCCATAGCAGTTGCTTCCCATAGCGTTGTGATATGTCAAAAATACTTTGGTGACCTTCATTATAAACGGCTGAATAAATATTTACCCATCCAAATATAATTAGTGCAAGGTATAATAAAACTGTTAGCCAGTCAATATTATTCCATATGTTTGTCTTGCGTTTGTACATTTATTAAATCACAATTTAGTATATAATTTTCTAACCATTTTCTGGAAATTTCTTTTTTCAGATATTTTTCAATTATTAAGCTGGCAGTAGGAGCAGCCCATCTTGCTCCATAACCTCCATTTTCGATGAACACGGCAACAGCTATTTTAGGCTTGTCCTTTGGTGCAAATGCAATAAAAATTGAATGATTATCACCGTGAGGATTTTGAGCTGTGCCTGTTTTCCCACAAACAGTAATGTCTTTAATTTTGGCAATTCTGGCAGTGCTTCCTGCCCCACCGTTTATAACACTATCCATTCCTTCAATAACTATTGGGAAATATGAGGAATCAATTTTTGTATAATGCTTAACCAAAAATTGGGGGTCAATATTTTTTTTATTACTTATATTTTTTACAATATGAGGAGTATAGTAAAAACCTCTATTGGCAACAGTACTTGTCATGTTTGCCATCTGAAGTGGTGTAATTCCAAGCTCTCCTTGACCAATAGAAAGAGATATTGTAGTGAGAGAACTCCAATGACTATTACCGTAATATTTATCATAGTATTTAGTTGTAGGAATATTCCCACTTAGCTCGTTTGGTAAATCTAAACCTAATTTATTTCCAAAACCAAACGATGTAACATAGTCTCTCCATACTTGAAAACCTTCTTCTGCTGATGCAAATTCTGGATTATCAATAATACTTCTGTAAACATTACAAAAATAAGCATTACAAGAATATTGAACTGCATGAGTTAGATCTAAAGGAGAGGGGTGGATATGACAACCAACAGTTGTTCTGCCCGATCGATATCCTCCATGACACGAGTATTGAGTGCTTTGATATAGCACTTTTTCTTGTAATCCAATTAGAGCTGTTATTATTTTAAATGTAGAACCAGGAGGATATTTTGCCATCACAGCTCTGTTAAAAAGTGGCTTTAATGTGTCTTTTAGAAGTTTTAAGTAGTTTTGTGTTCTTATTCTGCCTACTAATAAATCCGGATTATATGAAGGACTTGTTACCATTGTCAATATTTCACCCGTTGATGGTTCAATGGCTACAATACTTCCTTTTTTATTTTGCATTAATTTTTCACCGTATTTTTGAAGGCTTGCATCCAATGTTGTTGTAATATTTGCTCCGGCAATCGCTATTGTATCATATCTTCCTTTTTTATATTTACCTTTAATTCTGTTATGAACATCAACTAGAAATATTTCAACTCCTTTTTTCCCTCTTAGGTCTTTTTCATATGATTTTTCAATACCACTTATTCCAATATAGTCTCCAAGTTTATAGTAAGAATTCTTCTTTGTTGTATTATCGTCAACTTCACCAACATAACCTAAAGAGTGGGCTGCAATTTTTTTAGGATATTTTCTTAGAGTTCTTGTTTGAACAAAAAAACCATGAAATTTATATAGTTTTTCTTGAAGTTTTGCATAAGTAATCGACGACATCTGTTTTAAAAACAAAGATGGTTTAAGATATGAATAGTTTTTGGCTTTGGTTATTTTTTCAACTAATTGTTGCTTCGAAATATTAATTATTTTACAAAAGGATGTTGTATCGAATGCTTCAAGTTGTCGAGGAACAATCATTAAATCATAGGCTGCTTGATTATAAACAAGTAATTCTCCGTTTCTGTCAAAAATTAAGCCTCTTGCCGGATATTGAGTAACATACCTTAAAACGTTGTTACTAGCCGATACCTTGTATGATGTATCAATTACTTGTAATGCAAATAAACGAATTATGTATATTATACTTACAAGTATAAATAGTATTTGAATAAAATATTTTCTTTGCTTAAAAATATCCATTTAGCAATTGTACAATTTAGAATTTACACTTGTGATTTTAGACTTCACAGTTTCATAATCTCATAGCTATTTTCTATAAACAATATATTGACTAAATACAATAAGAATTATTGTAAAGATAGAACTTAACAAGGCTCTTGATAATGTATAAAAGAAGCCTGAAAATGTATAAACTTCAATATAAAACAAAAATATATGATGTGCTAAGATTAATATTGTCGAATATTTAAGAAACCAAGAAAAACCATAGTAATGGATTCTTGGCAATGAACTTGCTTCATATCCTTCTCTTGGTGCTATATATTGTAAAATATGGGGTCGCAAAAATGCAATAAAAACGCAAGCAGATGCATGCATCCCTATAGTGTTTGAAAATATATCAATTGACAATCCTAATAAGAAAGATGAGAGCATTAAAATCCATTTTGGAGTTTCAAAAGGAAGTAATAAAATAAAAATAATATAAAAATAAGGGTTTATATAACCACTAAATTGAATATTATTAAATAATATTACTTGCAGAATAACTAAAATTGCAAAGCGCCATATGTTTCTTAATATAAGCTTAATCATTCTCTGATATCTTTTCTAAATCTTTTTGTTCTTGTTTTAATAGATTTCCTACAACATAAACATAAGAGAGTTTTTTAAAATCTGTTGATAATTTTACAGTGATTAAATAAAAATTACCTCCTTTTTCATGTTCAAAATCTGATATTACACCAATTAGTTTACCTTTTGGGAATATTGATGAGTAGCCACTTGTTATTATTGTATCGCCAATATTTATTTTTACATGATTTGGAATATCTTTTAATGTTGTTTCTCGATAATTTTTTCCATCCCAAACTAATGAACCAAAGTAATCATTTTTTTTAATCATCGCACTAATATGTAAATTAGTGTTTAAAATTGATATTACAGAGGCATAGTTGTTCGATACATTTTTAATTATTCCAACAATACCGGTTGGTGATATTACAGCCATTTCTTCGCTTACTCCATGTTTTTTACCTTTGTCTATTGTTAAATAATTGTTCTGACGGTTTACTGAATTATTAATAACATGAGCCGATATTGTAACATATTGTTGAAAGTAAGTAGAATCGTAAATTTCAAGCAAAGAAATTTTGTTTGACTTAAATGATGATTTTAGACTGTTATAAAGTCGTGAGTTTTCAGCAGATAATGTTTCGTTTTTTTGATATAAGTCAATGTAAGATTTAAAACTTGATACACTTTTATAAATATTTCCACTTATAGAGTTTGCAGAGTTAAGAAATGAAGATTTTTGATAATTATTATTCTCAATAACAAGTAATACTGAAAATAATTCAAATAAAAGGAATAATAAAAAGTAATAATATTTTAATAAAAATTTAATTAATGTCCTCATTTATAACAGGTAAAAATAATCAAATAAATTTATGTGTATTTTTAAAATTATATTTTATTTCATTTCATTTCATTTAACAAAAATATTATATTCGTTAAATCACTTACAATCAACAAATTTCTTAATTTGGCTAATTGTATATTTTATTTTAACCAAATTAAGAAATTGTAAATAAAAGAACGTAAATAAAGATAATAATTATCTCATTAAAAATGGGAATTTATCAACATTTTTAAGAGCTATACCTGTTCCTCTAGCAACAGCATGAAGAGGATCTTCGGCAATATGAAATTTTATTTTTGTTTTAGAACTAAGTCTCTTGTCTAGACCTCTGAGTAATGCCCCACCACCGGTAAGATATATTCCATTTTTCAATACGTCTGAATATAATTCGGGAGGTGTTTGCTCTAAGGCAGATAAAATTGCTGCTTCAACTTTATTAAGCGATCTGTCTAGGCAATGTGCAATTTCTTGATAAGAAACAGGGATTTCAATTGGCAGTGCTGTCATTTGATGAGGACCGCTAACAATATAATCAGATGGAGCATTCTCAATATCTGTTAATGCAGAACCAACATTTATTTTAATATCTTCAGCAGTTCTTTCACCTATTTTAATATTATGTTGATGCCTCATATATTCTTTAATATCAGCAGTAAAATCATCTCCTGCAATACGTATTGATTTATTGCTAACAATACCTCCTAACGAAATAACAGCAATCTCGGTTGTTCCACCACCTATATCAACTACCATATTTCCTTCAGGAGCTTCAACATCAATTCCCAAGCCTAAAGCTGCAGCCATTGGTTCGTAAATAAGGTAAACTTCTCGACCTCCTGCATGTTCTGCTGAATCTCTTACAGCTCGTAACTCTACTTCAGTACTTCCCGATGGAATACAAACAACGATTTTTAGTGCGGGAGAAAATAGCCGAGGTTTATTATCAATCATTTTAATCATGCCACGAATCATCTGTTCGGCTGCATTAAAATCTGCAATTACACCATCGCGCAAAGGACGAATTGTTTTTATATCGTCAGGTGTTTTTCCTTGCATTTGTCTGGCTCGGGAACCTACTGCAATTAATTTTTTTGTGTTCTGTTCTATCGCAACTATTGAAGGTTCATCTACAACAATTTTATCATTATTGATAATTATTGTATTGGCTGTTCCTAAATCGATTGCAATTTCTTGTGTTAAAAATGAAAAAAATCCCATCTATTTTACTTAATTAAAAATTAGTGTTTAAAATGTCTTATTCCTGTAAAAACCATTGACATGTTATTATTATTGCAAAAATCAATTGATTCTTTATCTCTTATTGAACCACCCGGCTGTACAACAGATGTTATTCCTGCGTTGTGAGCAATTTCAACAGAATCTCCAAAAGGGAAAAAGGCATCTGAAGCCATAACTCCTCCTTCAAGGCTGTTATCAAATGAGTTTGCTTTTTCAATTGCTTGTTTTAATGCATCAACTCTTGATGTTTGTCCAACTCCACTTGCTATAAGTTTTTTGTTTTTCGCAAGAACTATTGAATTCGATTTTGAATGTTTTACTATTTTATTTGCAAATATTAAATCAGAAATATTGTCTTTTGATGGTATCTGTTTTGTTATTACTTTAAAATCATTCTCTTCTTCAGTTTTTAAATCAGCATCTTGTGCAATTACTCCATTTAGAAGAGATCTGAATTGTTTTTTTGGAAAATCAAATTCTTTTTGAATAAGAATAATTCTTTTTTTGTTTTGTCTTAATAATTCAAAAGCTTCGTTTTCATAATCGGGAGCAATTATTACTTCAAAAAACAATCTGTTTATTTCAGTAGCTGTTTCTTTATCTAATTTTGTATTTGTAATTAAGATGCCTCCAAAAGCCGATACTGGGTCTCCCGATAGAGCCTGTTCCCATGCTTCAATTAATTTTGGACGAGATGCAACTCCACATGCATTGTTATGTTTCATAATTACAAATGTTGTTTCATCAAATTCATTTATTAATTTAACTGCAGCATCAATGTCGAGTAGATTATTATATGAAATTTCTTTTCCGTTTAGTTTATCAAATATTTTATCAAACTCTCCAAAGAAAACACCATATTGGTGTGGGTTTTCACCATACCTCAATGTTGTTGAATGGGTTATGCTTTCTTTAAAAACATTTAGATTATCATTGTTGAAATATTTGAAAATAGAAGTATCATAGTCTGAAGAGATATTAAAAGCTTGGCGAGCAAAAATTTTGCGTTCTTCAATTGATATTTCACCATTGTTTTTGTTTAATATGTCTAAAAGCAAATTGTATTGGTTACGGGAACTTATTGTAAGTACATCTTTAAAATTTTTGGCTGCAGCTCGTATTAACGAAATGCCTCCAATATCAATTTTTTCAATTATATCCTCTTCGCTGGCACCATTTGCAACTGTTTCTTTAAAGGGATAGAGGTCAACAATAACTAAATCAATTTCTGGTATTTCATAATTGTTGATTTCTTTAATGTCATTTTCGTTTGAGCGACGAGATAATATACCTCCAAAAATTTTAGGGTGTAATGTTTTAACTCTTCCTCCCAGTATAGAAGGATAAGTTGTAAGGCTTTCAACTGAAGTTACTTCTATATTGAGTTCTTCAATAAACTTTTGTGTCCCTCCTGTTGAATAAATTTTTATATTTAATTGATTGAGTTTTTTTATTAAAGGGGCAAGATTTTCTTTATTATATACAGAAATTAATGCTGTTTTTATTTTCTTTAAATTACTCATTTTAATAAATCATGAAATTTGCAAAGACTTAACTCAAGTTTGATTTATGGATTTACAAAGATATAAATTTATTGCTCTTATTAAACTTTTTTAGGTATTTAATAGTTGAATAATTTTGACAAGGGAGAAAAACAAAACAATTGTGTAATCTTTTGTTTTTTAAAGTGTTAACCCAAGTCGTTAATCCTTTGTAATTTTTTAAAATCGGTAATAGCTATTTTTCTGCCTTTTACAGATATTACACCCTCATTTGCAAAAGTTGATAAAGTACGAATTGCATTTGATGTAGTCATGTTTGATAAGTTAGCAAGGTCTTCGCGGGATAGGAATATATTTAAAGTGCAATTGTCTTCTGCAAATCCATATGTGTTTTTTAGAAAAAGCAAAGTTTCTGCAAATCTTCCTCTAATGTGTTTTTGGGTAAGAGCAACAATTTTTTTATTTGAAACCCCTAGTTCTGAAGCAAGTAGTTTTATAATATTTAATGCAAAATCGTTATTGCTGTGGATAAATTCTTTTAGTAGATTTTTATCAAAAGTGCAAATTATTGTATCTTCAATAGCAATAGCTGACGAAATGTAAGGTTCTTCTGCTATTAATGCGCGATAGCCAATTATGTCAATAGGTTTATTCATCCTTAAAATTTGACTTCTTCCACCAATACCATTTTTTGAAATTTTTACTTTTCCTTCAATCAAACAAAGAACACTATTTGGTATCTCGCCCTCTTTAAAAATTACATCATTTCTTTTATAGTAAGATAATATGTGATTTTTCAGCAAGATGTTTTTTTCATTAGTTGACAATACTTTAAAAATATCACTATTGTTGATGTATTCTCTGCAATTAATATCATTAAGATTCATTAGTCTTTGTTCATTTAAGAAAAATACATTTTTATGTTAAAAAACATACAAATTTAAAAAATAAAAGTAAATTTAAAAATATAGTAAGCAGTTAATATATTTTGTTTCCCTTATTTTGTTTTTAGCTTTAATAAAGCAACATTTTCAACATGGTGAGTGTGTGGAAACATATCAACAGGTTGAATTTTTTCTACCGAATAATTATCTAATAATAAATTAATATCTCGAGCTTGTGTTGCCGGATTACAACTTACATAAACAATTTTTTTTGGCATTGCATATAAAAGACTTTCTATTACATTTTTGTGCATTCCGGCACGAGGAGGGTCAATAATTATGACATCAGGTTTTCCTTTTTTATCAATAAATTCTTGAGATAAAATATCTTTCATATCTCCTGCAAAGAATTCTGTATTGTTAATGCTATTAATTTCTGAATTTATTTTTGCGTCATCAATAGCTTCTTTAACATATTCAATTCCAATAACTTTTTTTGATTTATTAGCTACAAAATTTGCAATTGTCCCTGTCCCTGTGTATAAATCGTAAACATTTTCGGTACCTGATAAATCAGCAAATTCTCTTACAATTTTATATAAATTATAGGCTTGTTCTGAATTTGTTTGATAAAATGACTTTGGACCAATTTTGAATTTAAGATTTTCCATTACTTCAAAAATATGGTCTTTGCCTTTAAAAAGTTTTACTTCAAGGTCTGTAATGCTGTCATTAGGTTTTGAGTTTATTACATACATTAATGAAGTTATCTCTTTGAAATTTTCAGATAAATGGGTTAATAATTTCTCGCGTTCTTTTTTATCTTCATAAAAAAAAGACACAATCACCATTAACTCGTTTGTGGTTGATGTTCGAATAATAATATTGCGAAGAAAACCTGTCTGTTTTCTTAAATCGAAAAATGTTAAGTTGTTAGCTAGTGCATATTTTTTTATTGAAAGTCTTATTTCATTTGATGGTTCTTTTTGTAAATAACAATGTTCAATATCCAATATTTTATCAAATTTCTTCGGGATATGAAATCCCAAAGCATTCATTTGTTTTATTTCATTGCCTTCATCATCTATTTCATCGTTTGTCAACCATCTTTTATTTGAAAAAGAATATTCTAATTTATTTCTATAATAAGTTGTTTTTTCAGAAGGTAATATGTTAATAACATGTTTTAGTTCAATTTTACCAATTCTTTCAAGATTGTCAACAACTTGTTTTTGTTTAAATTTTAACTGGTCTTCATAAGGGAGGATTTGCCATTTGCACCCACCACAAATCCCAAAATGGGAACAAAATGCTTCTTGCCTGTTAGGTGAATATTCATGAAATTTTACAGCATATCCTTCAAGAAAATTTTTCTTTTTTTTATTTATTTGAATATCAACAATATCTCCCGGAATTACGAATGGAATAAATACAATTAGATCGTTTATTTTAGCAATGGCTTTTCCTTCTGAACCAATATCTGTAATTTTTACTTTTTCGAAAAAAGGTAATTGTTTTCTTTTTCTCAAGATGATTAATTTTTTAGAATTTCGTTTAATAAAAAAATAGCCTAAAGATATAACTTCAGGCTATATAAGATTTTTATCGTAAACTTAGAAAAGTTTTGAGATTAAGTCAACAACTCTGCTTGAATATCCCCATTCATTATCGTACCAAGAAAGAACTTTTACTGTTTTTCCGGAAACCATAGTAGAAAGACCATCAAAAATTGATGAGTGACTGTCGTGAATAATATCAACAGAGACAATCGGGTCTTCTGTATAAGCCAGAATACCTTTCATTGAACCTTCGGCAGCTTCTTTCATTGCAGCGTTTACTTCCTCAACAGTTACTTCTTTTTCAAGATTAGCAACTAAGTCAACCAATGAACCTGTTGGGGTTGGAACTCTTATAGCCATACCATCTATTTTTCCGTCTAGTTCAGGTATAACTTTACCTACCGCAATTGCTGCACCGGTTGTTGTTGGTACCTGAGAGACGGCAGCTGAGCGTGCTCTTCTTAAGTCCGAGTGAGGACCATCTAATATTACTTGGTCGTTGGTGTATGAGTGAATAGTTGTCATAAAACCGTTTTCAATACCAAATTTATCGTTAAGCACTTTAACAACAGGGGCTAAACAATTAGTTGTGCAAGATGCATTTGATACACAAACATCAGTGTCTTTCAAATCGTTATCGTTAACACCTAATACAATCATGTTGTCAATTTGATCTTTTGCAGGAACTGTAAGAATTACTTTTTTAGCACCATTTTTTAAGTGGTCGCCATATCCACCTTTTGGACTTTCTTTTACTCTAAAGATACCGGTTGATTCTACAACTAAATCAGGTTTTACAGGCCATTGAATATTAATAGGACTTCTCTCGGCACTAACAATTATTTTTTTACCATTTACAATTACTCCTTCATCATCGTAATCAACTGTGCCATTAAATTTTCCTTGAGTTGAATCGTATTTTAGTAAATGAGCTAATGTTTTAGTATTTGTTAAATCATTTATCCCAATAATTTCAATTTCAGGCTTTTCTAATGCAATTTTAAAAACATTTCTTCCAATTCTTCCAAACCCGTTTATTCCTACTTTAATTTTTGTCATAACAATTTAATTTATAATTAGATTAATAATTTATTCTAAATAATGATTTGCAAAATTACAAAAAAAAGAAATTATCACACAATTTTTATTATAAAACAAATGCTATTATCATTAATTTAAGAATTTTATTTATACTGTTTTCCATAAATCGGATAGATTATCAGCTATTGACTTTGGCTTCAATTTTTTGTATATTTATCTATTATAAAATCAAAAAAAGGTGAGTACAGTAAAAAACCAAGTAAATTAGATGTTTTATGTGAAGAAAACAATATAGATCATAGACTTACAAAGCCTTTTACACCAAAAACGAATGGTATGGTAGAAAAAGCTAATGATATTATTAAAAAGGGAACTATAAAGAAAAATGATTATGAAAATGTAAATTAAATGAATGAGGATTTAACAAAATTTTTA
>Ga0164318_10007852_pt1 | contig 10352 bp, 11 predicted proteins | sample GuaBasSedimGuay9_FD_113734 | JGI IMG/M metagenome (GOLD analysis project Ga0164318, IMG submission 113734) | Subseafloor sediment microbial communities from Guaymas Basin, Gulf of California, Mexico - Guay9, Core 4571-4, 0-3 cm | ecosystem: Environmental > Aquatic > Marine > Hydrothermal vents...
AAAGGTCTATCTTTATGGCGTTTTCAAACTCCGCATAAGGAACAAAGCCATAACTTGCAGGAAAAACATTTCCTGAAAATTCAACCTTTTGAGGTTCAACAATATCAAATATCTTATTTTCTAATTTTTTTGAAATGTTGTCAGTAAAAAAGAGGTCCTTTAATTCTTTTTGGGAAAAGTTTTCTTTCCCAATTGTTCTTGGAGGATTTTCTCCGTTCCATTGGAAAATCCATTCATTTTCATTCAATTTAATCAAAATTCTGCCATTAGCCCAAATTTTTGGAAGACCAGGAAGTTCCTTTAAATCAAGATTCTCAAAAGACACTGACTTTCCAACTAAAGGGCAGGGATTAAATTTTTTCTTTTGAATATCTCTTTCTGCTTTAGGAACTTCAATTCTACCCAATCTGATATTTTTTTTGCTTATAATAATTTGAGGAACCGCAGATTGTATTCGATAAGCGTTAATATATTCTCCAAAAAGGCGGGGATTAGGATTTTTTGGATTGTTAAAATCTTTCCACGAATATTCAATTATTACCAAATTAGGATATTTATTTGTCCATTCAGTTAAAACAACAGGATCAGTAACTGCGCAGTTTGGACAACCAATAGCGGTAAAATAAACAGCGCAAAAATAATCTTGCGCTAAAGTTTTCTGTGCAGGGATAAAAACAAAAGAAAGCAATAAAGCAACATAAATTAACTTCCTCATATTATTAAGACAGGAAAACAAATTATTAGATTAAACTTAAATTTTTTAATTGACCTTTTGAATAACATTCAGCAAGTTTTTTGGAATAAGGAATTTCTTTTTCAATTTCTATTTTATAGTTTTTAGCAATTTTTTGAATTTTTTCTTTGTTTCCCAAATCCGCCTGATTTAAAATTATTTTTGTTGGCACCTTAAGTTTCTGGCACAATTCCAAAATTAACTTTAGATCATAAGCACCCATTGGGGTAGGTTCTGTAACAGCATATGCCAGTTCACATCCCAAAAGCGCAGAAATTACTGGACAATGGGTGCCTGCAGAAGTATCAAAAAGAATAAAATCTGCTTTAATTTTTCTCGCAAAAGATATAGCAAAATTTTTGGTTTGTATTACTACAGGTCCTGTTTCTTCAAGCCCTGGTTTGGCGCTTCCTGTAATCAGCCAGAAATTCTCTTTTACTTTATTCAAAAAAACTTTTCCGGTTTCTTCTTTTTCTTTTTTAATTGCTCCATAAGGGCAGACTATCTGACAGGCTCCACATGCTGAACATAAATCTTTTATAAATATAGGATATTTTCCTGGTGCTTGAAAAATAGCGTTATTTTTGCAGGTCCTAACACACAAACCACATTTTTTGCATTTTTTTCTGTCTAATTTTGGAAATTCAGTATAGGTTTTTATTTTAGGATTTTTTAATTTTTGGTTCAATAGTAGATAATCGTTAGGACATTCTACATCGCAATCCACAAGCAAAACTCTTTTGTTTTCTTTTAATAACTTATTTGCAAATAAAACAGCAATTGTGCTTTTGCCAGTTCCTCCTTTTCCGCCAGTAATAGCAATTTTTTTAAAATTATCCTTCATTTTCTTGAATTTTTTTGATGATTTCATTTAAGTCTTTTCCTGAAGGATAAATTTCAACTTCAATTCCAAAATTTTCCAAGTTTTGTCTGGCATTAGGACCAATTTGAAAGGTTATTACTTTATCTGCTCTTACTGCTTTTGCAAACCTTGCTCCATGAGGAGAATCTTTTTGAAAATATGGATTTTTTATTATTTTCTTTGTTAAAATTTTTCCTTCCTTAATATCAATTAAAAGGTATTCCTCTGCTCCAAACTCTGATGAAAGTTCATTTTTCTTTACAGGTAAAATTATTCTCTTTCCTAATTTTTTTGGCCCAATTTTTTCAAAACCTTCTAACTGTCCTATTCTTTTTCCTAGTCTTGGCAAAACGGTTACCTTGGCTAAATTATAAGCCTCAATAGAAATTACCACTTCTTTTAGTTCTGGAATGTTGTTTAAAAGTCTTTCTTCTAAAGTTTCTGTTATTTTCTGAACTTCTTCAATTTTCAACTTTGGAGGAAGTTTAATTTTAAGTTCTGCTAAAGTAAAAGCACCTATTTTTCTTGTTCTTAAACTGGAAAGTTCAATTTTATGAGAAAGACAGATTTTTTTAATCCTCTCTTCGACTTGCTCATCTTTAACATCCAATAAAGAATCTGTAATTTCTTTTCCTATTTTAAATGCCCTAAAAAGAATATAAGCCCCAATAAATAAGGCAATATAAACATCAATCAACCCATAAAATGGTATTAAAAACAGTCCAACTAAAACACCAACAGAAGATATAGCATCCGCTCTTGAGTGTTCAGCATCAGCAACTAAAGCCAAATTTTTAACTTTTCCTCCATAGTAAAATTTTAATCTCGCCAGAATTTCACTTACTAAAATGGAAATTATCACTACTATTATTGCTCCTTTAGTAAGATTCACCGGTTCTTTTTCAAAAATTCTTCTTATTGCTTCATATATAATTCCAGCGCCTGAAATTCCCAAAAGTACTGCTACTAAAAAACCTGCCAAATTTTCTGCTTTCCAATGTCCGTAAGGATGCTTTTCATCAACAGGTTTTTTGGATATTTTTAACCCCAGAAAAGTAACAAAAGAAGAAAATACATCAAGACTTGAATGAACTCCGTCAGCAACTAAAGTGATGCTTCCGGTTAAAAAACCAAAAAGAAGTTTAGATACTCCTAAGGCAAAATTAGCAAAAGTGCTGATTATTGAGACCGATTGAGGATTCATCAATGATTAAAATTTATTTTTATAGGAGTTTAAAATCTTCCTCTTCTTTGCCCAAATCCAGGCCCAAAGCCACAGCGACCCGGCCTTGGCTCTGTTACTTCCTGAAGGTTTCCTTTCTTGTATTCTTCAAATGCGTCTTTTGCGCTCATTGCAGGATTTCCAAGAAAAATTTTTATCCCAGAATTTTTTAAAACTAAAAAAGCATTAGGACCAATATTGCCTGTGATAATAGCAGAAACTTTTTCTCTTGCTACAGTCTGGGCTGCGCTAATACCTGCACCTCGCACTGCCTGAACTCCAGTATTTTTAATTGCTTTGACCAACTTTCCTTTATCATCAACAATTAAAAAATATATCGCTCTGCCAAAGCGAGGATCTAATAAAGCATTTAAATTATCTCCTGTAGCACTAATACAAATTTTCATAATAACAAAATTGTCTTTAAAAGACTTTAATTTTTTTATTATACCTTAATCTATTAATAAGATAAAATAACCTTCTACCTACCTGGCTCTGACCATTGGAGAACCGCATTTAGGGCACTTTACAGTATAACAAGGAACTCCTGCCTGATGTGGAACTTTATTTCCGCAACTTGGGCAAACACACTCACCACCCGGACCTAAACCAAAACCACCGGGTTGTCGACCGCGCCCGCCTCTTTTGGGTCCTCCAAATCTGCCACGACCAGGAGGGAATGATGGAGTATTTTCCTGCATAATTATTTTTTTGCTTTTTTGGCTTCTAATTCTTTTAACCTCTCTTTAATCATCCGTATCTCGTCCTCCAGATTTTTAAGTTCTTCTTTTAATATCTTTTTTTCTTCTTCAGGGTCTGAAAAATCAGTTCCGTAGTTATACCAAGCCCACCACCAACGGGGCAACCACGGAAATCTAAAACACCTTCCCCAATATCTTCTTAAATCGTTCGAATTATAGATCCACCATGGACCTCCACCAAAGCCAAATGGCATATTGTTTTAATGCTAATTATCAATTAATTTTGTAAAATTTCCTTTTCGACCTTTTTATACTCCTATTATGAATATTAACCCATAACCAATCCTTGTCAAGTCCTGATTTATTAAAAAACCTAAAAAAACTTACTACCCAATAAACAATTTTTTATTAAAAAAGAGGCCGTTTTTAAAAAACAGCCTCTTTTTAAAATCTCATTGCTTTTTCCAATCTATTCTTTTGAGGGGATTCTGTTGTTTTGAGTTTTTTTATTGCTGTCTTTAAAAGATTATGAACTTTTTCCAGATTAAATCCAGTTCTTTGTGATATTTCTTTTATTGAAAGTTCTTTTCCATCTTCTAAACCAAAACGCATTTTAACAACTTCCTTCTTTTCATTTCCTAAAGTCTTTTCTAAAAATTCAGAAATTATTTCTTTTAGCAAATTATTTTCAGTTTCTTCTTCAGGGGATTTTATGTTTTTATCTTCAATCAAATCGCCCAAATCTATTCTTCCTCCATCTTTCTCTGAAATAAGAGAAGTATCAAGAGAAACGATTGACATTGGGCTCCTTAAAAAATCTTCTATTTCCCTTGCTTTTTCTATTGAGATATTTAATTCTTTTGCAATCTCTGCTATTGATGGAGAACCGCCGAGTTTTCTTTCAAGTTGCATTTTTGCTTTAGTGAATTGTCGTCCCTTTCGCCTAAGAGGATCAGGAAGACGAATTACTTTTCCATAGCGAGGTAAAGCGTCAGTGATTTTTCTCCTTATTAGCATAGTGGCATATTGAGAAAAATTTTTGCTTTTTTTTGGATCAAAATTTCTTATCGCTAAAATTAGACCAAAAAACCCTTCTTGTACCAAATCTTCAATGCTAGAAGACGGTGTAAGTCTTACAAAAGGAAGATACTGTCTGGCAATATAAAATACTAACCCTTTGTTTTGAGAAAGTATGTCTTCTTCGCTTCTGGAAAAAATTTGATTTTGATTTCTTTTATCTCTTTTACCGCTTTTTATTTTCTTCCTTTTCTCTAAAACTTTAGCGTTCATTTTTCTGCCTCCTTTTTATCTTTCAGAAGACCAAGAACACTAAGAATTAAAGCAAAATAGATTTTAAATGTGCAAAAAACTTAATTGTGATATAATACAGCAATAATACAATATTGAGAAAACTTGTAAAGTTAATGTAAAATTTAGAATTTATTTCAAAACTGCAAAATTATGCTTATTAAAGTAAAAGTGTTTCCCTCGTCAAAAAAAGAGGAAATTTTAAAAAAATCAAACGATAGTTTTGAAATAAAAGTGAAAGAAAAGCCTATCCACAATAAAGCAAATAAAAGAATAATTGAACTTTTGGCTGATTATTTTAATGTAAAAGAGCAAAATATAAGAATAATTAGGGGTCTAAAACAGCGAAACAAAATTTGCGAAATTAAACAATAAATCCTGCAAAAGTTTTTAACAATTAACATTGATTTTCAAAAAGATGCAGGTTAATATAAACTAATGTAAAATTTATGGCAAAAAAGACACAAAAAACAAAAAAAACTACGAAAAAGAAAAAGGCAAAGAAAAAAGAACAAAAAAAGACAGTAAAGAAGGAAAAAAAGAAGTCTTTGGTTTTAAAGAAAACAAAAAAAGCAAAAAACATAAAAAGGAAAGCAAAAGTTATTACTGAGCCTGTTCATAAAACAAAAATCAGAGTATTAGGAATTGGCGGAGGAGGAGGAACAATTGTTTCAGAAATTGCCTCAAAAGTAAAAAACGCTGATTTTGTTGTTGCTAATACTGATGCACGTGCTTTAAACTCTCTTAAAGGAGTAAAAAAGTTTTTATTTGGTGCACAAGTAACTATTGGTCTTGGCACAGGAATGAATCCTGAATTAGGAGAACTGGCAATAAAGCAAGAAAAAGAAGAAAAAATAAGAAAATTATTTGAAGGAGTAGATTTTTGTGTAATAGTTTCTTGTTTGGGCGGAGGTGTCAGTTCAGGAGCACTGCCAACTTTTGCAAAAATTGCGAAAAAAACAAATTGTCTTACATTTGCCATTTTAACACTTCCTTTTGATTTTGAAGGAGAGAAAAAAATGGAAAATGCCAAAGAGGCAATAAGAAAATCAAAACCATTTTTAAACGCTTTTGCTATTGTACCAAACGAAAGAATTTTCCAAATAATAGAAAAAAATTCGCCGTTAAAAGAAGCGCTTTCTGCTATTAACCAAAAATTTGCTGAAAATTTAAAAGGATTAATTGAAACAATTTCTCTTCCTGGTTTAATAAATATTGACTTTGCAGATCTTAGAGCAATTCTTCAGGGTTTTGGAAAACTCGCCTATTTGAATACTTTAACTATTAATTCCTTTAATTCCAGCGAATTAAATGAGCCAGAGAATGAAAAATTAATAAAAACTCTTACTGAAACTCCTCTTTACCCATACACCATAAAAGGAGCAAAAAATATCCTTTATAATATAATTGGAGGAAAAGATCTCCGTCTAAAAGAAGTTGCGAAAATATCAAAAACAATTGCTGATTCTCTTAACCAAAAAGCAAAAATAATTTTTGGAATTTCCCAGCGAAAAGAACAGGAAAATAAAATTACTTTAACTTTGCTAGCAACAGGCTGTGTAGCAAAAAATGACCTTCTAAAAACAAAAGAAAAAGAAACCGAAAGTAAAACAATACCGCAGGTTAAAAAGAAGAAAATAACAAAAAAAGTAGAAAATAAAAAAGAGCCACCAGCCACTAAACCTCTTCCAGAAAAATCATTGAAAAAAAAGAAAAAAGTTGGAAAAAAAGTAAACAAAACAAAAAAACAGATTCCAGAACAAAAGAAAGAAAAAAAGAAAACTAGCCAAAAAAAGGAAAAAAATTTATCAACCAAACCACAAGAAAAGAAGGAATCTCCTTCTGTTGATATCAACCATAAGAGAAGAAATGGTTTGGAAGTAAAAAGAGCATTGGAAGAAGAAGAAAAAGAAATTTTAGAAAAAGAAAAGTTTTTCGAAATTCCTACAATTTTTAGACAAAAACAAAAATAAAAAATTATTAATAATTTTTTCCTACTATGGCAGAAGTCAAAAAAGCAATAATACCAATAGCAGGACTTGGTACAAGATTTCTTCCGCTCACAAAAGCCATTCCAAAAGAACTTTTGCCTTTAGTAGACAAACCCCTTGTTTACTACTCAATTAAGGAAGCAAAAGATGCAGGAATTCAGAAAATCATTTTTGTTGTTAGCCAGCAGAAAAAACTTTTATTTAACTACTTAAAACCCCTTTCAAAAACAGAAAAGAAACTGCTAAAAGAAAGGAAAAGAGAAAGTATTTTAGCGCAGGTTCAAAAACTAGAAGAAGACTTAAGCAATATCACTTTCTCTTATGTACAACAAAAACGCCCGCTTGGCGATGGCCATGCAATTTTGCAAGCAAGCAAGTTAATAAATTCAGAACCTGTTGCTTGTCTGTTTGCAGATGACATTATTGATGCAAAAATTCCTGTAATAGCCCAATTGTTAAAAGTTTTCAAAACATCACAAAAACCAGTTATTGCACTTTATCAAAAACCAAAAGAAGAAATTTCACATTACGGAGTAGTAGGAGTGGAGAAAATTGCCCACAGGTTGTTCAAAATCAAAAAAATTGTTGAAAAACCCAGTACAGAAGAAGCCCCCTCAGATTTAGCAATTGTAGGAAGATACATTTTAACACCTGAAGTTTTTGACTATCTAAAGAAATCAAAAGCAACAAGAAACGGAGAAATTATTTTAGCAGATGTAATTGAAAACAAAATGTTAAAAGCAGGAAAATTAATTTACGGATATCAAATTCAGGGAAACTGGCTTGAATGCGGTGATAAAATGCGGTGGTTAAAATCTCATTTTTATCTCAGTTTAAATGATCCTGACTTTGGCCCTGAACTTAAAAATTATCTTAAAGAAATCAACTAAATAATTATTATATGACCTTAAAAGAGAAAAAGTTTTTAAAAAACATCTTCAAAAAAAGAGATATTGAAGCAAAAAAATATGACCATGGCCTTCTTTTGGTAATCGGCGGTTCTGAGTTTTATTCAGGCCCTCCTGCATTATCTGCACTTTCTGCCTTTCGTGCAGGGGTTGATATGGTAAGAATAATCGCACCAAAAAGATCAGCGAATATAATTGCTTCTTTTCAACCCGACCTTGCAGCATTTCCTTTAGAAGGAAACTATTTAAACAAAGACAATCTTCCTTCTGTGCTTTCAATAATAGAAGGAGCAAAAATCTCTGCACCTAAAAAGACAGCAATAGTTATTGGAGGAGGTTTAGGAAGGTCTCCAGAAACCCAAAAAGTAATAATCGACCTTTTAAGCAAAATTGACATCCCTTGTGTGATTGATGCTGATGGAATTTATGCTTTAGTTAAAAATAAAAAAGTAATTTCTGGTAAACCCTTTTTAATAACTCCCCACAGTTACGAATTCTACATACTAACTGGCAAAAAAGTTTCAAACCTTTCTCTTAAAGAAAAAACAAAACTAGTTAAAGAACAAGCAGATTTACTTAAAACAACAATTTTACTAAAAGGAAGCACAGATATTATTGCTAGTTTTGATTCTCAAAAATCACTTCTTTTTAAAGGCGGAACTCCCTTTATGACAGTAGGAGGAACTGGCGATGTATTAGCAGGAATTGCAGGTGCTTTACTCGCTAGAGGAATTAAACCACTCAATGCAGGATATGCGTCTGCTATTATCAACGGATACGCAGGAAAATTAGCAGGAAAAAAGTTTGGAGAGTCTCTAATGGCAACAGATTTAATTAAAGAAATTCCTAATGTGCTCAAGGTCTTAAATGATTAAAAATGCATAAATAGTAAGCAAGCAATAAAGATATGCGTAAAATTTATGATTTAATAATAGTTGGAGCAGGTCCTGCGGGAATTACTTCAGCAATTTACGCTAGAAGACAAAATTTAAAAACACTTGTAATTACAAAGGATTTTGGCGGGCAAATAGGAAGAAAAGCAGTGGATATTGAAAATTATCCTGGTTTTAAAAAAATAAAAGGACCTGAACTAATTAATAGATTCAAAGAACATTTAAAAGCCTCAAATGCAGAAATCAAAATAGGGCAAGTAGATAAAATAACAAAAGAAAACAATATTTTTTGCGTAAGCACTTTAGAAGAAAAGTTTTTTTCAAAAGCAGTAATTCTTGCTTCGGGCGCTGATCCGCGACCTCTTGAAGTTCCGGGTGAAAAAGAATTTATCGGCAAAGGAGTAAGTTATTGTGCAATTTGCGACGGACCTATTTTTCGCAACAAAACCGTTGCAGTAATTGGCGGAGGAAATGCAGGATTTGAATCTGCAATATTTCTTTCAAACTATGCAAAAAAAATTTATATCCTTGAATATAGTTCTCAAGTATCAGCAGATGAGGTAAATCAAGAAACTGTGCAAAAAACCGGCAAAGCAGAAATAATAACAAACGCAAAAGTAAAAGAAATAAAAGGAGATAATCTTGTAAATGCTCTCGTATATGAAGATTTAAAAACAAAAGAGGAGAAAATTTTAAAAGTAGATGGAGTGTTTGTTGAAATCGGCTCTCAACCTGCAACATCTTACGCAAAAGGTTTAGTAGATTTTAACGAAAGAGATGAAATTAAAGTTGAATTTGAAACCTGTGAAACAAAAACCCCTGGGCTTTTTGCAGTAGGGGATCTTAATGTGGGAAGATTTAAACAAATTATAACTGCTTGCGGAGAAGGAGCAAAGGCTGCTTTAGCAGCGTATAATTATATTAAAAAGGTGTATAAGGAATAATTCAGTTTAAAATTATAAATATGATAAAAAGAAAAAAATTCTTCCTTGGGGCTTTTACATTAGTTGAACTATTAGTAGTTATTGGAATAATCGGTCTTTTGGTAAGTATTGTTTTAATTCCGATAAGAAGGGCAAGAGAAAAAGCAAAAATTGCAACAGTTTTGCAATTCAGCGCAAGTATCAAACATGCTTTAGGCGCAGATATAGTAGGAGAATGGAGATTTGAAGATAATGTTGAAGATACTTCCGGACAAGGAAATCATGGAATGAATCATGGCGTGACCTTCGTTTCCAATGATGCCTCTCCTCAACTTGGAAAGGCAGGTGAATTTAAAGCAGGTGAGCATGACTATATTGAAATACCAGATAATGAGAGTTTGGATTTGAGTCATAAAGGAACAATTGCTTTTTGGGCAAAAGTTGATCAATGGCAGTCATCTTATTCTTCTCTATTGTACAAAGGAGGAGGAGCAGGTGGATGGTGTTCAAATAGCCAAGAACCATTCAATATTTTTAACCATTATACTGGTGATTATATTGCTTTTAGTATGTGTAATGGAACAGGCGGACATAATTATGTAATAATAGCCCCAAGACCGTCTGTAGGCGTTTGGCATTACTACACCTTTACCTGGGACGGCTCTAACATTAGAGCTTATTTAGATGGTGAACTGAAAGACAGCCGCACCCAAACAATTGATATGGAAATTGATAATAATTCTTTATTAATAGGAAAAGCTGCTCATGGTTATTATTTTAACGGTTATATTGATGAAGTAAGAATTTACAA
>Ga0164318_10007853_pt1 | contig 10349 bp, 5 predicted proteins | sample GuaBasSedimGuay9_FD_113734 | JGI IMG/M metagenome (GOLD analysis project Ga0164318, IMG submission 113734) | Subseafloor sediment microbial communities from Guaymas Basin, Gulf of California, Mexico - Guay9, Core 4571-4, 0-3 cm | ecosystem: Environmental > Aquatic > Marine > Hydrothermal vents >...
AGCTTGATGTGCGGGGCTCGCCTCTTGATGTCACTATATATCTTCTTTAACCTCGGCTTCACCATGCTTCGAAAAAGCCTTGGACTCATGATGAGACCGTGTTGGTGGCCGAGATCGTCACCCACTTGGACGATGTCGAGGTACTCACCAACACCGTCCAGGAACACGCGATTCATTTCAATGGCGAGACGCATCGACTTGTCCATCATTGCCTCAGCCAGTCTCGGCCTCTCCATCATATCTAGCAGAAACGCCTCAAACCCTCTCATATAGTGGGCACATATCTCGAAGACGCCCCAAGGGCCGCCAACCATTCCCACAACGGCCTTGTCAGTCTCCTCATGAAGATGCCTTGCCCACTCGACGACCCCTCTCATCCTCGACGGGTCCTCAGGATCCGGCCACTCATAGGCCTCGACCTGTTCCACCTCGGTAAACTCTGCCCACGGGTGATACGTTATCTCCCAGTAGGGACCGTACCACTTTCCCCTGAAACCGAACTCCGTATCTGTAGTCCCGTCGGGATAGGTTCTTGGCGTAAACTTGTCAGAGGGGTTCATGTACACTCTCCGAAAGTCTATGTGCAATCTTTGGAGGAACTCCTCCGACACCTTCAGGGGGGCCATGATACCCCATTCTTGATTCTCGACCGCGGTAATCCCCAAGTAGTCCCTGACCCGTTCGTAGGCCGCCGGCGTTATCCAGATGTCCATGGGAACACGGTCCGGCTCCTCGTGCTCCACGGCCATATAGAATCTCTCACGCGAGTTCAATTCAACTGCTTCCTCTATTAATCGCTGTTAAACATCGTCAGTATTCCCTATATTAATATCTTAAACTTCTCGTGAACAAGACGTTCGGTGTGCGCGATGCGAAGACTTCATAACTGAGCAACCGCTGACTCACTCCGGCGAATCGTCCGATGAAATAGTTCCGGGAGGGCCCGACCAAGTCGCGGCCTTAGTCCCGGTGAGGCTGGATGGTAGAAATCCGAGGAAATGCAGACTTGACGGATACGATTCCACGTACTCAGCCGGGAGAGTACGAAGGCCCCCGCACAATTTCTGTTGTTGGTGCCTACGAGCACAACCTGAAGCATATCGATGTTGAGATACCCAGAAACACATTCACAGTCGTCACGGGGGTTTCTGGTTCTGGAAAGTCCAGTCTTGTATTTGACACGATCTACGCGGAAGGACAGAGGAGATTCGTAGAGTCACTGTCCGCATATGCCCGTCAGTTCTTGGGAATGCTTGAGAAGCCGAAAGTCGACTACATATCGGGTCTCTCGCCCTCGATATCGATAGATCAGAAGAGCGCAGGTCGGAACCCGCGGAGCACAGTTGGTACCATCACTGAGATCTACGATTTTCTTCGACTTCTGTACGCTCGGGTCGGCACTCCGCACTGTCCTGAGTGCGGGCGTGAGATTCGCCCGCAGACTGCTCAGCAGATCGTTGACCAGATTCTGGCTCTCCCCGAGGGCAGCCGCATTGTGATCATGGCGCCAATCGTCCGCGGCAGGAAGGGGGAGTACCGGAAGGAGTTTCGGGAGCTACTGCAGAAGGGCTTCATTAGGGCAAGGGTAGACGGCGAGTTGGTGGAGATTGAGGAGGGAATGTCCCTCGATAGGTACTACGAACACACAATCGAGGTCGTCATTGACCGGCTGCGAGTGAGCGAGTCCAAGCGAGGCAGAATCTCTGAGGCTGTGGAAACCGCTCTGAACATGGCTGATGGCGTCGTCACGGTCATCACTCCCGACGGCGACATGACCCTCTCTGAGAGATTCGCGTGTCCTGACTGCGGCGTCAGCCTACCGGAGATGGAGCCTCGCCTCTTCTCGTGGAATACGCCGCACGGTGCCTGTCCTCACTGCACAGGCATCGGGACCGTACGAGAATATGACCCCTCCCTGATAGTGCCCGACCCCTCGCTGTCTATCGCAGAGGGCGCCATAGCACCCTATGGGTGGATGAGAAAGAGCAAGTTGCTCCAAGAGGCGGCCAAACACTACGGCTTCAGTGTCCACACCCCATGGAGGGACCTCTCTGAAGAACACAGGAGAATAGTCCTATATGGGTCGGACAAGGCGTTCGAGGTACAGTGGGAATGGGGCAACAAGGCCTCCACCATGGTCGTGCGCGGCGTTACCCAGCGCAGGTTCGAGGGCGTCATCCCATTCATGAAGCGTAACTACCGTTCCACGAGGTCCGAGTACATTCGGAAAAAACTGGAGAGGTTCATGGTCACACGGCCATGTCCCGTCTGTGGTGGAAAACGTCTGCGTCGCGAATCACAGGCGGTGCTCTTCAATGGGCGATCAATCTCCGAGCTGGAGGCCATGTCCATTAGAGAACTACGAGAGTTCCTACGCACAGCCAAGATACCACGAGGCATGAGGCCGGTGGCAAGACCAATCATTCGTGAGATCATGAGCAGAATCGAGTTTCTCTGCGAGGTGGGGCTGGACTATCTCACTCTGAACCGTCCGGCACCCTCACTTGCGGGGGGTGAGGCCCAGCGAATCCGCCTTGCGAGTCAAATTGGTTCAAACCTTGTGGGCGTGACCTATGTCTGCGATGAGCCATCCATAGGTCTTCACCCACGTGACAATGAGCGACTGCTGCATTCGCTCAAGAGACTCCGCGACATGGGGAACACTGTGATCGTTGTCGAACACGACGAGAAGACAATCCGAAGTGCGGACTACATTGTGGACTTGGGCCCCGGTGCAGGGGCAGAGGGGGGCGAAGTGGTCGTGGCTGGAACCCTTGAGGATGTGCTTCGGTGTGACAAGTCTATCACTGCTAGATTCCTTCGTGGCGAGGACCGTATCCCTGTCCCAAGAGAGCGACGACAGCCGAATGGCCGGTATCTGGAGATTCGCGGTGCCCGACATCACAATCTGAAGAATCTCAACGTGCGGATTCCACTCGGTCTCTTCGTCTGTGTGACTGGGGTATCCGGCAGCGGGAAGTCAAGCCTGATAGTCGAAACCCTTCAGAGAGCCCTTGCCAAGAAGTTCCATGGGGCAGAGCTCGAACCCGGTGAACATGATGAGATTGTCGGCGCTGACCAGTTGGACAAGGTCATTGTCATAGACCAGAGCCCCATCGGCAGAACGCCACGCTCCAATCCAGCCACCTATGTGGGTCTCTGGACCCCGTTGAGAGAGCTGTTTGCGAGCTTGCCCGAGGCGAAGGTGCGTGGCCACAGACCAGGGAGGTTCAGTTTCAACGTTCGTGGTGGACGCTGTGAGAAGTGTCGAGGTGCTGGTGTAGAGATCATCGAGATGCAGTTTCTGCCCCCTGTGCAGGTGACCTGCAGCGAGTGTGGAGGACGCAGGTACAATCGTGAAACCCTCCAAGTACGCTACAAGGGCAAGAACATAGCAGATGTGCTCGAGATGCGGATTGACGAGGCCCTTGAGTTCTTCGAGAACATACCGGCCATCCGGAGGCGCCTACAGACGCTATGCGATGTGGGCATGGGATACGTGAAGTTGGGGCAGCCTGCCACTACTCTCTCGGGTGGTGAGGCACAACGAATCAAACTGAGCAGGTTCCTCTCAAGACCTGCGACCGGCCAGACTCTCATCCTTCTTGATGAGCCCACCACTGGGCTTCACTTTGCCGACATCAAGAAACTACTTGAAGTGCTCCACAGGCTTGTAGACCTGGGCAACACTGTGCTTGTGATTGAACACAATCTCGACGTGGTAAAGACAGCCGACTGGATAATCGATCTCGGTCCCGAGGGAGGCGACGAGGGCGGCTATCTTGTAGCTGAGGGAACACCCGAGGAGGTGGCAAACAATCCCGCGTCCTACACAGGCAAGTACCTGCGTCGCGTGTTGAACGATGTGGACGGGAGGGGAGAAACACCGTGACGGGATACATTCACGTCGAGAAGGCCAGAGAACACAATCTCAAGTCCATTACACTCGACATTCCGCGTGAGCGTCTCGTTGTGGTGACAGGACCCTCTGGTTCAGGGAAATCAACACTGGTGTTCGATACGATCTTCGCTGAGGGGCAGCGGCGATACATAGAGTCCCTGTCATCCTACGCTCGCCGATTCTTGGGTCGGCTAGACAAGCCGGATGTCGAGAAGATCACAGGTCTCCCGCCCGCCATCTCCATTGAGCAGAAGGGGCGAAGCAAGAACCCTCGTAGCACGGTGGGAACCACTACCGAGATTCACGACTACCTCCGCCTTCTCTACGCGAACGTGGGTACCCCTCATTGCATCAAGTGTGGACGGCCAATGGAACAGCTGACAGCTGAGTCTGCGGCTCGCCTTCTTCTCGACGAGAACGGCGGCGACCGTGTGTTTGTTCTTGCCCCCGTGATTCGCGGAGAGGTCGGTAGGCACGAGGATGTTTTCCAGAACCTACTTGAGAATGGTTTCGTGCGCGTCCGCGTTGATGGAACCATTCTCGACATAGAGGGCGTGAGCCTTGACGGTAGAAAGAAACATGACATAGATGTGGTAGTCGACAGGCTGGAGCTGCACCAGCGCAATAGGGAGCGCCTCATCAACTCCCTCGAAACCGCCCTCGAGAGCGGCAATGGGCAGGCCATTGTGGCCAGAGAAGACAGTCCGGATCTGGTGTTCGCGGAGCAACTGATGTGTCCCAGGTGCGGGATTCAATACGAGCGACTCGGGCCAAAAGCCTTCTCCTACAACACTCCCAAAGGTGCCTGTCCCGAGTGTAACGGGCTTGGTGTCAAGTTTGACATCGACCCGAAGAAAGTGGTCCCCGATGAGTCGCTGACACTCCGTGAGGGGGCACTAAAGCCTTGGAGCCATAGTCCTGAGTCGTGGCCCATGCGGTTCCTCGAGGTGCTCAGTGAAAAAGCAGGTTTCTCGCTCGACACGCCGTGGCGTGAACTCTCAAGAGAGGCCAAGGATGTGATTCTGTGGGGTCGCCCCAGGTACACCGTGTCGTTCGAGTACAAGAGTAAGGAGTGCCGAGGCGGCAACGAAACCATCAGGGTCACGCGGAAATGGGAGGGAATGATCCCTCGGCTCAGGCGGCATCTCAGGGACACGAAGGCCGAATGGTACCGGCAACATATCGCCAGCGAGTTCGCCAGCAAGACAGTCTGTCCGGCGTGCGGCGGCAAGAAGCTAAGGCCTGAGAGTCTAGCGGTCACTGTTGGAGGCCTCTCAATAGACCAGGTCACAGCGATGACCATCCGCGAGGCCCTTGACCACTTCGAGAACATCAAGCTAACCGAGCGGGAGCACAAGATTGCGCAATTGATTCTGAAGGAGATAGTATCAAGGCTCAGATTCATTGTGTCTGTCGGGCTGGACTATCTCACACTTGATAGGCTCTCCATGACACTGTCCGGGGGAGAGAGCCAGCGAATAAGGCTGGCGACGCAGATAGGCTCGGCTCTCACTGGTGTACTGTACTGCCTAGACGAGCCCTCAATCGGTCTTCATCCTCGAGACATACGCAGGCTCATCGACACATTCTATCACCTGAGAAGCCTTGGCAACACTGTGATTGTCATCGAACATGATCGTGACACGATAATGGCTGCAGACCACATAATCGACTTGGGGCCCCGGGCGGGGGTTCATGGCGGGCGGGTCGTTGCACAGGGCCCACCTTCTGAGGTCCTTGCCCACCCCAAGTCTCTGACAGCACAGTATCTTGCAGGCAAGAGGCAGATTCCTGTTCCGAGAAGACGTAGGAGGGGATCCGGAAAGGAGGTGACTGTAAGAGGAGCCCGCCAGTTCAACCTGAAGAACATAACAGTCACATTTCCTCTTGGGACATTCATCTGCGTGACTGGAGTATCCGGGAGCGGGAAGAGCACGCTTGTTCACGAAACCCTGTACAAGGGTCTTGCCCGGCTCATCAATAATGCATCAGCAACGCCAGGAGAGCATGACTCCATTGAGGGATGGGAAAACATCGACCGCCTAGTGCTTGTTGACCAGTCGCCTATCGGCCGAACTCCGAGATCTAATCCAGCAACCTATACGAAGGTCTTCGATGACATACGTAGACTCTTTGCCATGACACCTGAGGCAAGGGCGCGCGGTTTTAGTCCAGGCCGATTCAGCTTCAATACACGTGAGGGGCGTTGCGAGAAATGTAAGGGCAGTGGAGTGTTGAGGATTGAGATGCATTTCATGAGTGACGTACACATAACGTGCGATGCGTGCAAGGGGAAACGATTCGACAGGGAAACACTTGAGGTCAAGTACAAGGGGAAGAACATCACAGAGGTATTGGATCTCACCATTGACGAAGCGCTCACGTTCTTCAAGGACATTCCACATGTGGAACGAAGACTGCGAACGTTGGTTGATGTTGGCCTTGGATATCTAAGGTTGGGCCAGCCCGCCACAACGCTCTCAGGTGGCGAGGCCCAGAGAATGAAACTTGCAGCAGAACTCTCCCGCCGATCCACCGGAAACACACTCTACATACTGGATGAACCCACGACTGGTCTCTCAGCATCGGATGTCCATGTGCTCCTCAAGGTCTTGAATCGGCTTGTGGACGCTGGGAACACTGTCATAGTGATTGAGCACAATCTTGAAGTAATCAAGACCGCGGACCACGTTATTGACCTTGGTCCAGAGGGTGGTGATGATGGGGGCCGAGTGATTGCGACAGGGACGCCAGAGCAGATTGCAGAGGTAAAGGCCTCCTACACGGGGCAATTCTTGAGAGAGGCACTGAGAGGACACTCTTTGCAAGAATTGAAACGTCCGAGAGGGGAATAGAGTATGGGAACCAGCGTGTCAGGTATAGTCAGACTCGTTCGCGACCTCCCCGATGAGCCCGGGGTCTACATCTGGCGTGACAAGGATGGGAAGATTCTGTATGTCGGCAAGGCGAAGTCGCTCAGAAAACGCGTAAGCTCCTATCTCAGAAAGAGAGGCCTTGACAGGAAGACTCGTGACCTGATGAAACAGGCTCGAGATCTCGAAACAATTGTGACGGCCACGGAGCGTGAGGCACTGATTGTCGAGGCTACGCTCATCAAGAAACATCAGCCAAAGTTCAACCTCGCCCTCAAAGATGACCGTCGCCATGCTTGGGTGCGTATCAACGTAGGCGCAGAGGTTCCGAGTGCCTTCGTCACCCGTGACTTCGAGAAAGACGGTTCAAGGTACTTTGGACCGTACAGCTCTACAAGACGCCTTGAGAAGACGCTCAGTACGGTGAGAAAATTCATCCCAGTTGCGAGCTGCCGCGACCCGACATCAGCCCGGCGTGAGTGCATCGACTATCACTTGGGGCGTTGCGCAGCGCCATGCACAGGCAGAATCGATCTCGCCGAGTATAGGGGTCTGGTGCAGCAGCTCATCCTGTTCCTTGAGGGCGCAGAGAAAGAACTCATCGCACTGCTTGAGAGGGAGATGAGAGAGGCTGCAGGGAAGCTAGACTTTGAGCGCGCCGCCATGTTGAGGGATCGGTTGAGTGACCTGCAGCTCTTGATGCGCCGTCAGCGAGTCTTTGACTCCGACGGCACGGACCGCGATGTCTTGGGCATCTCTCGAACCGAGGAGGCCGCGCTCGTGCAGCTGCTCACAATCCGTGGTGGGCGTCTAATCGGTTCGGACCACTTCATGTTCGATGCACAACTCGATGTTGCAGATGAAGACGTCATCACGTCATTCATTGAGCAGTACTACTTCACTCTGCCCAAACTACCAGAGGAGATTCTCCTTCCCTGTGATATCCCCGACCGCGAGCGGCTTGCGGAATGGCTGTCGCACGAGAGTTCTCACAGGGTCAGAATAATCGTGCCAGTCGAGAGCCGGATGGCCGACTTGGTACAGATGGCAAACAGGAACGCCTACAGGGCTCTCCGGAAGGTTCTGATATTGGGAGAACGGGGCGATGAGGTCGTAGACTCAGGTGTGAGGGCCCTACGAGAGGTCCTAGGGCTGCGTCGTGCGCCGCTCCATATTGAGGGGTTCGATATTGCGAATATTCAGGGTACTGACCCTACAGGTTCCTGCGTAGTCTTCCGAAATGGTGTCCCTGACAAGAAGAGCTACAGGATGTTCAGGATTCGCGTAAAGGAAACTCCCGACGACTACGCCATGATGAATGAGGTCGTATATAGAAGATACAAAGGCGTGCTGGACCGTGGTGATCCGCTGCCAGACCTCATCGTGATAGATGGTGGAAAGGGACAGCTAAGTTCAGCGACAGATGCCCTTCGCCGACTCGGTCTCGACTATGTGCCAATCATTTCCATTGCCAAGCGTGAGGAGATCATATTCACACCCTCTCAGAAGAATGGGATAGCCCTTCCGCAGACCTCCCCTGCGCTGAAACTCGTCCAGCGGGTCAGAGACGAAGCCCATCGATTTGCTCAACGGTACTATCACAAGCTGAGGGAGAAGCATGTGACAGGAACGCTTCTAGAGGAGGCCCCTGGAATCGGCCCGCGCAGGCGTGCTGCTCTCTTGAAGGCCTTCGGAAGCATTGATGGCGTACGGGCCGCGAGCGTGGAGGAGTTGGCAAGAGTCGATGGAATGACCCCACGTGCTGCGCGGAACCTCAAAATGTGGCTTGAGTGTGAGCAGCCTGAATAGCAAACGACTGACTCCACACACTTAAGAATGAGAGTACATCGTTCTTCCCACTGGGAGGATGTCCATGCCCATCGTTTTCGTAGGCATCAAGACTCATCCCGGCCAGTCGGATGCCGTTCGGGACGCGCTCTCTTCACGAGAGGAGGTTCGGAGCATCTGCAAGCTCTACGCGGGGCAATACGACGTTGTCATGGTGATTGAGGTTCCGTCCCTCGAAAAATACCACGAGTTCGTTGCCTGTGTTCTCGCTGACCACGAGGGTGTGATAGACTTCGAGTCATTTATCGCCGTTTGACATCAATGTGCTCTTGGTTTGCGCGTACGAGAGCGTGTTTCCTGCGGGTTCGCGGTCTTCCGTATAGGAGGTAGATGATCAAGCCCACAGCGCTCATGATTCCACCGAGGTATAGCGTTTCTGGATGGAGAGTTGGCACGAGAAGCAGACACGTAATCACGCCGAGAACAGGAATCGCAGGATAGAAACGTGCCTTGAACGTACCCGGAACACTAAGCCCCTTCTCCCGAAGCACAATTACCGAGGCATTTACGATAGACAGGCCAATGAGATACCCGAAGTCTGAGAGAGATGCGACCAAACTGACGTTGCCGCTAATCGCGAACATGCTTACAATTAGAAGTGTAAGAATCAGAGCAGGTATTGGGGTCCTCAGTCGCTCGTCCACACTCTCGAGTATCGATGGGAAGTATCGGTCTCGGCCCATCGAGTAGGCAACTCTAGCAGTAGCCAGAAATGTCGCGTTGAGTGCTGCGTAGTTCGATGCGGCCATCCCGGCAAGGGCAAAGTAGAATGCCGCCGGACCAAACATGACACCAAACACATCAGCGATTGGCGTGAATGAATTGGCAACCTGGGTATAGTGAACAACTCCGACAATCACGAACGAGGCGGCCATGTAGACAATTGTTGCGATTATGAGCGTCAGCATGATGGCCCGCGGGATATTTCTTGCAGGCTCCTTGATCTCCTCGGTAGCAGTCGTTATCAGTTCGAACCCGACGAAGCTGATATAGATGAAGGATACTGTTCCCATGAACTCGACCAAGCCGGCGCCAGGCTTTACAAACGGATCGAGATTAGAAGGGTTGACAAAGAAGAGGCCGAGAGCAACAAATGAGAATAGGACCACGGACTGCAAGATGTTGAGAATACCGAGAACCCCGCTGACACCTCGGATGCTTATCACATTGGTGACGAATGTGATAGCAATGATGACCACGGCAATCTGACCCACTGTGGTATCAGTGGCATTGGGGATGAACACAGCCAATGTGTGCGCGACTGCAAGCGAGTAGAGGCCACACGCCACAAGGTTTCCGATAAAGAGGAACCAGCCCGTCAGGAAAGCAGGAAAACCACCAAAGGTATCGTGAGCAAAAGTGTATCCGCCACCCTGCTTCGGGATCGAGCAGGCGAGTTCTGCGTAGTTGATGGCAGTGAAGACTGTGAGCAGGCCGGTCACCAGATATGCCAGAATGAGTGCAGGTCCAATCATGCCTGCCGCTGCCCCAGAGATGACGTAGATTCCCCCGCCCAGCATCGCCCCAAGACCGATATTTGTGGCTCCGATGAGACCGAGACGGCGCGCGAACTTGCCTTCAGCCTCGGGTTTACCAAACGTCTCGCTCAAACGTGCCACCACTTGCCACTGCGCATCAAATCAGTACGTAGCGACATGGAATCTTTGATTCCGCACTCCGCGTGCCATCTGCTTTTGAAGGTTTTGTAGGCCAATGTCTTGCGTATA
>Ga0164318_10007854_pt1 | contig 10348 bp, 5 predicted proteins | sample GuaBasSedimGuay9_FD_113734 | JGI IMG/M metagenome (GOLD analysis project Ga0164318, IMG submission 113734) | Subseafloor sediment microbial communities from Guaymas Basin, Gulf of California, Mexico - Guay9, Core 4571-4, 0-3 cm | ecosystem: Environmental > Aquatic > Marine > Hydrothermal vents >...
ATATGGGTGATGCAGGGATGGATGTTCTCGTATAATTCAAAATATTGGCAGCCCTCGCAAATGAAAGCTTTATTAAATGCAATACCGGATGAGAATATGATTATACTTGATCTTTTTAGTGAAGCACATCCTGTTTGGAATCAGACAAAAGCCTTTTATGGTAAACCGTGGATATGGAATTTGTTGAGTAACTTTGGTGGCAATATAGGTCTGTTTGGCAGAATGAGACATGTCGCTTATGATCCTGCCATGGCTTTGCATGATCCAGAATCAGGCAATATGGCTGGTATTGGTCTTACATACGAAGGAATTGAACAAAATCCTGCACTATACCAGTTAATGACGGAAAATGTATGGCGAAGTGAAGCAATTAATCTTGATGCTTGGCTGAAAAGATATACCTTCAATCGTTACGGGAAAAAGAATATGCTAATGGATAAAGCCTGGCAAATACTCAAAAATACTGTATATAGTAGTGATGCGAACCTTGAAACCCCGGAGTCTGTTATTACAGGCCGACCTACGTTTAATGTTAATACGGACTTTACAGTTACTACACTTAGCTATGACCCTTTGGATTTAATAGAGGCTTGGGAATATTTTATTAAGGCAGCTGATTCTTTGAAAAATGCAGAGGGTTTTAAATATGATATTGTTGATGTTACCAGGCAAGTACTGGCAAATTATGCAACGCCACTACAGCAACAAATAGCGCAAGCTTATAAAGAAAGTGATAAACAGAAATATGATAAATACAGTAAGGAATTTTTAGATTTGATTTCTGATATGGATGCTTTGCTTGGAACGACCAAAGATTTTCTTTTAGGCCCATGGATTGCTGATGCCCGTAAATGGGGTATTGATGATAAAGAAAAGGATTTGTATGAATTTAATGCCCGTGATTTAGTTACCCTTTGGGGAGATAGGAACGGACCAATACACGATTATTCATGCCGACAATGGTCAGGTTTACTAAACGGATTTTACAAAGCTCGCTGGGAATTATTTTTTAATGATTTGGATTCTTGTATGAAAAACGATATGCCTATGGATTATAAAGCGTTTGAAGAGAAAGTAAAAGACCTGGAATGGAAATGGGTGAACTCCCATGACTTCTATCCGGTTAATCCTTCGGGAGATCTTATAGCTATATCTAAGGAATTGTATAAAAAATATGAAACAAGAATTAAATATGTTTATGAACTTACTGAAAACTAACGCTCTGGTTTAGATTATCTAGGATGTTTTAAGAATCCGCATTGCGTATATTTAGCAAGTGATTAGTCTACTGGTAATTAGTAATTAAATAAAATCAACATTCATTTTTAATTACCAATTACTAATTACTAATTACTTGACATTTAATGTAAAACACTAAAAAATAAGTATCTCAGAATATTTAAATCTGAGCCAAAACTAAATAAAACATTATGATAAAGGCAAATACTTTTGGGATTGTTTTTACTTTTCTGGGATTGATTTATGGCTTAAATCTTACAGCCCAGAAATCACAACAAGCTGTTCCGTCTATTCAATGGTTAAATCATAAATGGAATGCTCAATGGATAAGCTATCCGGATGTCTCATTGAAAGAGTATGGAGTATTTAATTTTAGAAAAACATTTAATTTATCGAAAAATCCTGATGAATTTATTATTAACGTCTCCGGTGATAATCGCTACAGATTATTTGTAAATGGTATTGAAGTCTGTAATGGGCCTGCACGCGGGGATCTTGCGAATTGGCGTTTTGAAACGATTAATATTGTAGGGTATCTAAAACCAGGCAAAAATGTTCTCGCAGCTGTTGTTTGGAATTTCGGGGAATTTAAGCATATTGCACAGGTTTCATTCAAAACAGCTTTTATTATTCAGGGAAACAGTAGTGCCGAAGAAATTGTAAATACCGGTAATAATTGGAAAGTTTACAAAAATGAAGCTTATATTCCACCCGTTGTTCGACCTTCTCATACAACAATAGGTCCCGGAGAAAACGTACAAGCTTCCAAATATCCATACGGATGGGAATTGGCGGATTTTAATGACGATGAATGGAAAATACCTAAGCTTCTAGGGAAAGGAATTCCCAGGGGGAAATTTACATTCTGGGATTGGGGTCTGGTTCCCAGGAATATCCCATTTATGGAAAATAAATTTCAACGAATTAAAGAAGTAGAACGAACTGAAAATATTACCGTTGGGAAGAATTTTTTGAAAGGGAAATCTCCAATTAATATTCCTGCTAATAGCAAAGTGAAAATTCTATTTGACCAAACTTTTCTAACAACTGCATATCCCGAAATAATAGTTAGCGATGGAAAAGCTTCGACAATAAAAATTAGCTACGCCGAAGCATTAGTAGATGAAAATGGGATTAAGGGCAACAGGAATCAAGTTGAAGGAAAAATAATGCCTGCATACTATTCTGATATATTCAAGCCGGATGGGGGTAAAAATAGACGTTTTCAAACTCTTTGGTTTAGAACATACCGTTATTTAGAATTGACAGTAGAAACTAAGAATGAAGCTTTAGTCATTGAAGATATTTACGGTTATTTTACAGCCTATCCATTTGAAGAAAAAGCTTCTTTTAAAAGCAATGATACTGCATTGAAATCTATATGGGATGTTGGCTGGCGGACGGCACGATTATGTGCAGGAGAAACCTATTATGATTGTCCTTATTATGAACAATTACAATATGTGGGGGATACAAGAATACAGGCATTGATTTCGCTTTATGTTGCTGGAGACGACCAATTAATGCGCAATGCTATTGAACAGTTTCATAATTCTCTGTTACCAATGGGGCTTACACAAAGTCGTTATCCTTCTAATGAACCACAAGTAATACCAACATTTTCTTTACTCTGGATTGAGATGGTACATGATTTCTGGATGCACAGGGATGATTCTGTGTTTGTAAAGAAATATTTGAATGGGATTCGAAATGTTTTGAATTGGTACCAACAACAGATTGATGAAACAGGAATGTTAGGATCAATGGATTGGTGGAATTTTGTGGATTGGTCTTTTGGTTCGTGGGACAGTGAAAAACCTATTGGAGGGACTCCTCCCGGAGTCATAAACGGGAATTCTTCAATTATTACTCTGCAATACGTACATGCATTACAAATGGCTGTTGAAATGTTTGAGGTATTTGGGGATAAACATCAGGCACAAGAATACAGACAGCTTTCTAAATCTTTAATAAGCAGTAGTTACAATCTTTGTTGGGATGATAAGAGAGGACTACTCTCTGACACACCAGAAAAAACTTCTTTTAGCCAACATGCTAATATCCTGGCAATACTTACGGGTATGCTTAAGCCTCAAGATAATAAAATTTTATTTGAAAAGATACTTCGTGATGAAAATATAATTCAGACAACTTTCTATTTTAAGTTTTACCTAATTCAAGCCATGGCAGAAGTCGGATTAGCTGACAACTATTTAAGCATCCTAAAACCATGGACAGAAATGATAAATATGGGGCTTACAACTTTTGCGGAAACACCTGAACCAACAAGATCAGATTGCCATGCATGGAGTGCGAGTCCAAACTATCACTTTTTTTCAATCATCTGTGGTATTAATCCTATGTCTGCGGGTTTTAAAACGGTAATTATTGAACCACATATGGGTAAGCTAGAATATATAGAAGCTAAAATGCCACATTTTAAAGGAGATATTATTTTAAAGCTAAAACGAAAAAACAAAAACGGTATTGAAGGGATTATTATTTTACCAGAAGGCTTGTCGGGTAAATTCGTATGGAATGGAAAAGAAATCCGTTTAACCGGTGGTCTACATAAAATAAATTTTTAAGTAGCTTATCTGTCGTTTCATATGTGCTAATGATTCATGAAGAATGTCTAGGACACTATTTTGATTAGACTTATGAGGTGTTTATATATTATTGATGAAAGTTTAATTTTCCTTTCCAGATGTTAAAGGCTGATCTTTTTATAAACTCCTTATATAAAAGCACTTTCACAGTTTAGATAGTCCAATTTGTACCAAAAAAAATGCCACCCTCCCCAGGGCAGCATTCAACCTATTACCTAAACTATTAACCTTAATTATCAAACCAAAAAACTAAAACCCAATAGAAGTTTGGTCTAAAGATAATTTAATTAACCACTATTTTTATATCAATTGATATGCCAATTGGTACAACAATTTATATATCAGATAAATAAATCATTTTTAAGATTTTTTAAATTTAAAATAGTGTCCGCTTATGGAATTTTAGTGTCCGAAAATGAACAGATAATTTTGTGTAAATTATTAGGCTAATATTGTTATAGCTTAGTTATCTGACAATTACTGTATTTGGCATAAAAACTGCCTAAAAACTGGTGTAATTAGTTATTTGCAATTTACCTAAATTTATAAATACGTTTATGATCAGATTTGAAAACCTGCATAAATCATATGTAACCGGCTTAAATAAACTTCACGTTTTAAAAGGTATTGATTTAAATATTGCTGAGGGAGAACTTGTATCTATTATGGGTTCATCAGGCTCAGGAAAATCAACAATGCTAAATATCTTTGGTATTCTTGATAATTATGATGAAGGCAATTATTATTTAGATAATATGCTAATTCGAAACATGTCAGAAAAAAAAGCTGCTTTGTTAAGAAATAAGTATATAGGCTTTGTTTTTCAATCATTTAATTTGATTTCATTTAAAAATGCCTTAGAGAATGTAGCCTTACCGCTCTATTATCAGAATGTCAGTCGCAAAAAAAGAAATATTCTAGCAATGGAATATCTTGAAAAAATGGGTTTGGCAGAATGGGCTCATCATTTACCAAATGAATTATCTGGTGGACAAAAACAAAGAGTTGCTATTGCCAGATCTCTAATTACGAATCCAAAAATAATTTTGGCAGATGAACCTACCGGTGCTTTAGACACTACTACATCTTATGAAGTGATGAAACTTTTTAAAGAAATTAATGATCAAGGAATAACTGTAATTATTGTTACCCACGAAAATGATATTGCTGAAAGAACTAAAAAGGTTATAAGACTTAAAGATGGGATGATTGAGTCTATAAATGGTGAGCAAGTCTTTGCAGAAAATCACCTAAAAGTTGTAGCCCATGTTTGATGTTGACAAATGGCAGGAAATATTTAGCACAATTAAAAAGAATAAACTTCGTACTTTTCTTACCGGATTTAGTGTAGCATGGGGAATTTTCATGTTAATTATTTTATTAGGTTCTGGTAAAGGTTTACAAAATGGTATTGAAACGCAGTTTAAACAGGATGCTGTAAATAGTATTTGGCTTTTCCCGGGACAAACAAGTATACCGTATCAAGGTTTCACACTAGGACGGCGTATAAGGTTTACTAATGAAGATTTCGATGAAATAATCAAGACTGTTGACGGTATTGAGCATATTTCGTCCAGATATTTCTTCGGTGGCTCAGGGACTGTATCATACAAAAATCAATTTGGAAGTTTTAATGTTATAAGCTGCCACCCTGATAATCTTTTCATAGAAAACGCAAAAGTTGAGGAAGGCCGCTTTTTGAATGAGCTTGATATTAAAAAATATAGAAAAGTGGCATCGATAGGAGTTCCTGTTGCGAAAGCATTGTTTCAGGATGGCGAAAATCCTATTGGGGAGCATATTAAAATTAATAACATCCTATTTAAAATTGTCGGGATTTTTTCCGACCCTAACGAAAGGGATATGAACCGTGTTTTTATTCCGGTTTCAACTGCACAAAAAGTGTTTGGTGGTAGCAACAGAATAAACCGCATTACATTAACTACCACAGTTCCTGTAGAACAAAGTGAAAAGATGACCGAACAAATGAGGGCAAATCTAGCCAAACGTCATCATTTTGACATTGATGATAAAAAAGCTGTTTACATAAATAATACACTTAAAGAATTCCAGCAATTTCAAAACCTGTTCCTGGGGATTCGAATTTTTGTATGGATTATTGGTATAGGTACAATAATCGCAGGAATAGTAGGTGTTAGTAATATTATGATGATTGTAGTAAAAGAAAGGACTAAAGAAATCGGAATCCGCAAAGCAATTGGGGCAACACCGGGCTCAGTGGTAGGCCTGATTATGATGGAAAGTATATTAATAACGGGGTTTGCAGGATATCTAGGGCTTGTTTTTGGTGTAGGTTTACTCGAATTAATTTCAAGCAATATGCCCAGTACTGATTTCTTCAGGAATCCGGACGTAGATTTCAGAGTTGCGGTAAGTGCGACTGCTTTATTGGTTATTTCAGGTGCTTTAGCTGGTCTGGTACCAGCAACAAAGGCAGCAAGGATTAAGCCTATTGTGGCTTTGAGGGATGAGTAAAGAATTGAATAATGAGTATTGTATAATGAATAATTCAGCCCGATTTACAGAATAATAACAAAACATAATGTATCAAGTTCAAAAAATAGTTTTTTTAATTTTCATAGATTTTGGGTGAGATGAATCTAAGAAATAGGAACTCTAATAAACCTTTATGGTTTCAATTAGCAACCTTAGCCTCTGCCTCAGCCTTAACATAATTTACAGAATTATCAAAATAGAGTAGAAGTCTCTATAAATATAATATATAAAACAAAAAAATGTTCGACATAGATCGTTGGCAGGAAATATACGCTGCATTAAAAAGTAACAAACTAAGAACATTTCTCACTGCCTTTGGTGTGTTTTGGGGAATATTTATGTTAATTATAATGCTTGGTTCGGGTAAAGGGCTTGAAAATTCAGTTTTTGAAGATTTAGGTGACTTTGCCACAAACAGTGCATTTGTATGGACTCGGAGGACTACCATGCCTTACAAAGGTTTCACACGTGGGCGAAGGTATAATTTCACCAATGATGACATGAAAGCCCTCAAAGATAATATTCCTGAAATTGATATCCTTGCACCCAGGTTACAAGGATGGGGTGGCGACGGTGAAAATAACGTAACACATGGAATTAAAACTGGTGCGTTTACCATTCAGGGTGATTATCCTGAAATGAATAAAATTGATCCTAACAAAATAATACAAGGTCGTTTTATCAATTACAAAGATATTGACCAAAGCAGAAAAGTTTGTGCTATTGGTACCAGAGTTCGGGAAGTGTTGTTTGAAGATGGAGAAAATCCAATTGGTGAATATATCCGTGTAAAAGGGGTGTATTTTCAAGTGGTTGGAATTATTGCACCGGTTAGTAATATTAATTTTGGTGGTGAAAAAGAACAGACTATATACTTGCCATTTACAGCCTTACAGAAGGCATATAATTTTGGTAATGTCGTTCATTATTTTTCAGTTACTGCCAAAGAAAATATTCCTGTTTCGGTTGTTGAAGAAAAATGCAGAACATTACTTAAAGAAAGACATCATATACATCCGGATGATAAGCAGGCAATTGGCGGTTTTAATATGGAAGAACAATTTGCTAAAATGAAAGGTTTGTTTACAGGTATTTCTGTGTTAATTTGGATTGTGGGAACGGGTACTTTAATGGCAGGAGTAATTGGTGTAAGTAATATAATGTTAATCATTGTAAAAGAAAGAACTAAAGAGATTGGAATACAACGTGCTATTGGTGCAACTCCTTATAGAATTATTAGTCAAATTATGATGGAATCGGTAGTTTTAACAGCCTTAGCTGGTTATATAGGTCTTGTAGTAGGTGTTGGCCTGGTTGAGCTAATTAATTATGCCTTAGAAAATTCTGGATCTGAAGGAGAGTTCTTTAGGCATCCTTCAGTTGATTTTGGAATTGCAATGACTGCATTATCAATTTTAGTTGTGTCAGGTGCATTTGCCGGTTTAATACCTGCACAAAGAGCCGTAAGTATTAAGCCAATTGATGCACTAAGAGATGAATAAACAATTGAATAATGATTATGCATAACGAATAATAACACTTTGTTAAAATAAAATTAAGATACCTAAATTAAATAGTAATTAATAAAATAATAAAATGAAAAAAATCCTTAGAATTTCCTTACTTGTAATAATTAGCATTGTATTTATATGGACAATCGTATTTTTATATCAAAAGTCAGAAAAAAAACCAGTTTTATATAATACTGAAAAACCATTTATTTCGGATATTACAAAAAAAACAGTTGCTACAGGTTCTGTAGTTCCCAGGAAAGAAATTGAAATTAAGCCTAAGGTTTCCGGGATTATTCAAACACTATATGTTGAGCCAGGAGATATGGTGAAAAAAGGTGATTTAATTGCCAAAGTTAAAATCATACCGAATATGATTAGCCTGAACAATGCTGAAACACGTTTAAAACAAGCAAATATTAAATTTAAAGATGTAAAACTAATATTTAAAAGACAAAAGGAACTTTTTGATAAAGGGGTAATCGCACAGGCAGAATTTCAAAAAAACGAACTGAATTATCAAAGTGCTAAAGAAGAAGTTGAAGCAGCAGAGAACAACTTGCAACTTATAAAAGAAGGTGTTTTGAAAAAATCAGGTAAAGCAACAAATACAATAATCAGATCTACAATTAATGGAATGGTGCTGGATGTGCCTGTTGAGGAAGGAAATTCGGTAATTGAAAGTAATACCTTTAATGCAGGAACCACTTTAGCTATTGTTGCTGATATGAATGATATGATTTTTAAAGGGAAAGTAGATGAAACTGAAGTTGGAAAAATTAAACAGGGAATGGACTTAATGTTACGAATTGGTGCAATTGAAAACGACACTTTCTATGCGCGTTTAGAATACATTTCGCCAAAAGGTGTTGAAGAGAATGGCGCAATACAGTTTGAAATTAAAGCTGATGTAAAACTAAAGGAAACACAATTTATTCGTGCGGGGTATAGTGCTAATGCAGACATTGTTCTGGATAAGAAAAATGATGTTGTTTCAATTAAAGAAAGTCTTATTGAATTTGAGAATGATACCGCTTATGTTTTTATAGAAAAAGAAGAGCAAGTATTTGAAAAAATAGCTATTGAAACAGGCTTATCTGACGGGATAAATATAGAAGTAATCAGTGGTCTGGATACTATATCAAAATTACGTGCCGGAGAATTTGAAGAAGAGGATGAGAAAGAAGATGAAAACTAAAAATATTTTAAAAGCCAGGTAACAGTAAAAAGGAGAATCATATGTCCGTTAATGTTTTTATGCATTAACGGACATAATTCATATAAAAACGACAAATATTTAATTTGCAAATTATAACAATTAATTTAATTTTTTATTTATTACAATTGGGGGATTGTGATGCAAAAATAAAAAACTCTTTTTAAAGCTTTTTTTCATGAAGAAACTTTTTGTATTAACCCTCATTATATTGTTTGCAAATCTAAGCCTCTTATTTGCACAAGATTCAATAAAAAAATTTAGTGCCATAAGAGTCAGCAATCCACCAAAAATTGATGCTGTATTGGATGATGAATGCTGGAAAAATGTACTGCCTGCAAAAGATTTTATACAATTACGACCCTATAATGGGGATAAAGCCAGTCAACCTACAGAGGTGAAAATTGTTTATGACGATAAGGCAGTATATATAGCTGCAATGCTATATGATAGCCATCCGGACAGCATAATGAAACAATATACTCCCAGAGATGGTTTCGGTTCATCAGATATATTTGGTGTGTATTTAGATCCTTTTAATAATGGGATAAATGCTTTTGGATTTTTTGTAAGCCCTGTAAATGTTCAGCTAGATATGAAAGGGCAGGAGAATGGGCCTGAAGATGAAAATTGGGATGCTGTTTGGAAAAGTGCAACTCGAATTGTGGACAATGGATGGGTTGTTGAATATAAAATTCCTTATTCAGCATTACGTTTTCCTAAAAAAGATATTCAAAAATGGGGAATAAATATTTTCAGAAATATTGAAAGATATCAGGAAAATTCTACCTGGAGTTTTATTGACCGTGAAAAACAAGGTTGGATTACCCAACAGGGTGAACTAAATGGTATTGAAAATGTATCTCCTCCTTTGCGTTTGTCTATCACTCCTTATGTATCTGCATATGTTGAAAATAATTCAGAAAATGCAAGTTGGACAAATTATTACAGGGGTGGACTGGATTTAAAATATGGAATCAACGAAAGTTATACTTTGGACATGATGTTGGTGCCGGATTTTGGGCAAATACAATCCGATGATGTGGTGTTAAATCTTTCTCCATTTGAAGTGTTTTACGATGAAAAAAGACAGTTTTTTACAGAGGGAACTGAATTGTTTGAAAGGGCAGATATATTTTATAGCAGGAGAATTGGTCGTATACCAAATGAGTTTTGGGATGTTGAAGACAAATTAAAGGAAAATGAAGCACTAATTAAAAACCCATCGATAACACAATTAGTTAATGCCACAAAAG
>Ga0164318_10007855_pt1 | contig 10348 bp, 10 predicted proteins | sample GuaBasSedimGuay9_FD_113734 | JGI IMG/M metagenome (GOLD analysis project Ga0164318, IMG submission 113734) | Subseafloor sediment microbial communities from Guaymas Basin, Gulf of California, Mexico - Guay9, Core 4571-4, 0-3 cm | ecosystem: Environmental > Aquatic > Marine > Hydrothermal vents...
ATACTAGTACCACAGCCCACGAGAATAGATACAATAGTGTTTGCATATGAAAACTACAGGAGAGAATGCATTTTGACACCACACCTAGAAAAATCTGGGTTCACGCACCTAAAGAGAGGTTTAGGATCCAGTGACTGTAAAAGCTGTACCTCACACTTCCTTAAATGTCCTTATAGCATGCCTGCTTGCAGGAAAGCCGTTGTTAGCGCTTTCAAAGAGGTTATGCTGAAACCAGTTATTATTACGCTTTAAATCCAAGGAATTCCTCAGCGCTCATCGAGAATATCCTTGAAAGAACCCTCTTCTTGACCTCTTCTGTAGGCTCAGGCTCCTTGACAATCTCTCCCCTCTCCATGTATGTTTCAAGCATAGGGTTTATTTCGCCTCCACAAACTGGACACCGGGAAACAGGTTCTCCAATAGGTAGGACCAGGTCTGCAAGACAATTCTTGCAACGATAAACCTGTTTTCGCCCAGCAAGTTTGCCTCTCTTAGATAGTGGAACCCATTTTTCATCTATTTTAACAGCCGTGATGTCTAAGGCAAAGTCAATGGGCGGGGCAGCAGCTATTGATGCACCCACACCAAAAGCTTCGGCACCAGCCTTTATGAGTTCGGGTATAGTATACTCGTTTATGCCTCCAGAGACAACAATCTTGACGTGCTTAAACCCGTTAACGTCCAGCTTCCATCTAACCTCTCTAATTATCTCCGCGAAATTTCCTCTTCTACTTCCAGGAGTGTCCAGACGCACACCCCAAAGCTTGTCTCCAAGCAGCTTTGCCGCCATTAGAGCTTCTTCAGCCTCGTCGAAGAAAGTATCCACCAGAGCTATTCTCTTAACATCCTTTTCGACAACTTCGTCAAACGCCTTCCAGGCAAGAGTATGATCATTCTTCTTTGCTCTAAAGATGATCATCAAGCTATGCGGCATGGTTCCAGTGGGTTTAATTCCGAGAGCCTCGGCACCCTCTATAGCTGAGACACCATCAGCACCACCAATATAGGCGTAAAATTCCACAAACGGCGCTAAGGCTGGATGTTGTCTCCTAGCACCAAAAGACAATACAATCTTGTCTCCCGCAGCCCTCTTAACTCGAGCAGCCTTTGATGCAATACCAGAAGCCGATGCTAGGAATCCCAGTAACGGCGTTTCAAGCTCGAGAAACTCTCCGTAGGGCCCCTCTAATGTCATAAGCGGGATTTTATATCCTCGGAAGTCCCTGGGCTTGAATATCTCTCCTTCAGGGAATGACCTGACTGTAACCTTTCTGCCCTTAAGAAGCTTCAAAACCTCCCTCAGACCTGCGAAAACCCCCCAGACATAATCTCGGGGTAGCTTGCTGACTGTGACCTCCATGTGAACTATGGTGTCGTCGAGACCGTAAGCCTCAAGGATCTTCTTTGTCCTTGTAAAATAGACGTCTGTGGTCTTTCCAGCCTTGATCTCTTCGTTTGTGGCATATATGAAGCGTTCACTCCAATCCATCAAAATCTACCTCCAAAGAATTATTCCAGAACTTGTTAATGTTCTCAATGAAATAATTCTTGTTAACATATAGCTCGAGACGCCTACCATTCCTAACTTCTTTTATGAGACCAACCCTCTCCAGGATAATTATATGTCCTGTCAGGCTCCCTATACTGACGTTTAGGATCCTGGACAACTGTCTGACAGATAGACCCGGATTCTCTAACAGATAATTCACTATTTTTCTCCTCAAAGGATGGCTTAGAGCTTCGCTGACACTTAGCACCTTCCTCGGCATCAAATCACCGTACTTCTCGATTAATAACATCCTTTAAAGAAATAAGCCTTTTCAGTGTCGCCTGAAGGGGGATTCGACCCAAGGATAACAATATCTCTACATTTACGTCATAGAATAATTGTGATAAAATGCTTTCAGAAGTCGTTGCAAGTGCACCCGGAAAAGTGATACTTTTCGGCGAACACTTTGTTGTAGAAGACCAGCCGGCCATAGCGGTAGCGATCTCCAAGAGAGCGAGAGTTAGAGTGAAACCAAACGATTCTGGCAAATATTGCATATATTCTCGAGAACTAGACTTAAGCGAGGAATTCGGACTACACGAGTCTAGGAAACAAAGCCCACTCTACCCAATAGTCGTGGCCGCTAGGGCTGTAGAAAACAGGGCAGGAGTAGAAGTGGGGCTGGACATATACATAGAGTCGGAGATCCCTCCATCCGCGGGTATGGGTTCTTCTGCAGCAGTAGCCGTAGCGACGGTAGCCGCTACCTCCGAGCTGCTAGAGTTGAATCTCGGGAAGGAGGATATCAGCAATATTGCTTATAGGGCTGAAACGATCGTCCATGGAAAGCCTAGCGGTATCGACAACACTATATCGACCTTTGGTGGAGCAATAGCGTTTAGAAAGAGTGAAGGTTTCCTACAGCTTGAGGCAGACTTCAAGCCGGTCAAGATAGTTCTAGCCGACACGGGTGTACCTAGAAACACCGGAGAGCTTGTAAGGAGAGTTCTCTCACTTAAAGAAAAATACCCGCAGATCTTCGATCCTCTCTACTATGCGGCGGGAAGGCTTGCCGTAGAGGCTGCTAAGCTGATTGAGAGGGGAGAGTTCGAAGAAGTGGGACGGCTCATGAACGTCAATCATGGACTGTTATCGGCGATAGGCGTCTCAATACTTGAGCTTGAACACCTCGTATATACTGCACGCAGGGCCGGGGCGCTCGGAGCCAAGCTGACTGGCGCGGGTGGAGGAGGCTTCATGGTCGCGTTATGCAGAAAAGAAGACACCGACAAAGTAGCGAGAGAGCTCGAAAAGATAGCTAAACGGGTTATCGTTGGTGAGATAAGCGAAGAGGGTGTCAAGATAGAGAAAAAGGTGTGACATGGAACGAAAAAATATATGAAGACTTTTCCTTCTCTTGTAGAAGGGCTGGGACATATGGTGCTGAACAGGATACGTTTCGTGCAAAAAAGGTTGATCAGGAGATACAAGGAGATAGGCATTGTGGCTTCACAGTACCTCGAGGCTGGACTCAGTGTTAGAGTAAATCATCCTACAAGGCTGGGTCCAGTTCATGTCTTCGCACAGGGGTCGGGACAAAGACTCGTTATAGAGGTTTATAAGGATAACAGACCGGCGGGAACAGAAGTTGTAGAGAGAGTCATGGAAAAGGCAAAACTCCTCCGCTCTAAGCCTATTCTCGTACTCTATGGCAATGCTGGCAACCTCACAAGCGATGCTTTCGAAAAGGCAAAGGAGCTGGGCGTAAAAGTTAGAAGGATTCGTCCCGAGCAATTGAGCCACGACGTCATGCCAAGATAGATTTTTTTTCTCGAAGGTTTAAGGGATTATATTAATCATTGTTTTAGGCATATTTTAGCATGGTGTGACCTCGTGAACTTCGAATATAAGCACCCGACAAAGGTTCTATTCGGAGAAAACACTCTCGAAAAACTGGGAGAAGAAGCAAGTGTCCTAGGGAAAAAAGCCCTAGTAGTTACAGGCAGAACATTTGCAAAAAAATATGGTTACATAGACAGGATCAGGAAGATCCTTGAGGAAAGGGGCGTCAAGGCGTTTTTCTTCTCCGAGGTTGAGCCGAACCCCTCCATTGAGACCGTCAAGCGAGGAGTAGAAGTCGCCAAAATGGAAGGAGTAGACTTGTTCATAGCATTCGGTGGAGGGAGCCCCATGGATGCGGCAAAAGCAATAGACGTTGTATACGCCTTTGGCGGAGCCGTAGAAGAGTGGATATACCCCAACAAGGTCGTTAAGGAAAAACCCTACCCTATAATTGCGATACCTACAACCCATGGTACTGGAAGCGAAGTAACAAAGTATTCTGTACTCACTGACACAAAGGCTGGGAAAAAAGTTGTTGTTGTGGGTGAAGGAATCTTGCCGGATGTGGCAATCCTTGATTCGAGCGTGCTGGAGCATCTTCCAAAGGTTCAGGCAGCGTCTACGGGTCTAGACGCTTTAAGCCACGCTATAGAGGCGTATTTCTCCAAGAGGAGTAATCCTCTCTCCGACCTATTCGCGCTTGAATCCACAAGGATAGTTTTCGAAAGCCTTCCATGCTCGGTAGAAGGAGACATGAAATGCAGAGAACAAGTGTTTTATGCAAGCATGCTGGCTGGCTATGCGATAAACATTGCTGGAACAAACATTGGACACGGACTGGGCTACGAGCTTACGGTCAGGAAGGGACTTCCACACGGCTTTGCGAACCTTATGATCCTGCCCGAGGCTTGTGTATACTATGAGAGATATCTACCCGATAAGACGAGAAGACTTCTAGAATACATTGGGCTCAAAGGTATTCCAGGTGGATTAAAGGAAGCTATCTTATTGCTTAAGAGAAAAGTTGGAGCACCAATGTCGCTGAGAGAGATCGGTGTAACGAGAGAAGAGCTAGACTCCATAATCGAGAAAGCATTAACCTATGAGAGGAATCTTTCAAATTCTCCAGTTGAGCTTTCGAGGGAGGATGTGAGGAAAATTTTCGAAAACATTTTCTAAAATATTAACCTTTTTTCTGAGAGAAGATTAGCGATTTTTCTTGCAATCACAGCTGGCATGTTTTCTCTATTCCCTAGAGTTAAAGTAATAATTTCTACGTCTTTTCTCTCAAGAATCCTTTTTCCAAACTCGTACCTGTTAGCCTTGACATGAATCGTCGCAAGAAGGGGTTTGGAAGACTCAAGCACATTCCACACAACATTCTTAAATTTCTTACTGTAAAGCTCCATAGGACCTATCTCGTCCACAACAACCACATGAGCATTTTCTAACGCATCCCTTATGGCTGCGACTCCTATCCTTTCAAGGTCATCCAACATAACAGTATACTTTCCAACCCTAAGTTTACCGAGTGCGTCTACTTTTGCTAGCCAGCCTCTCAATCCTCTCTGTATGTCGATAATCTGAAACCCTATCCGCTTACCCCTTTCCCTAACCTCCAGTGTGATCATACCTCCAACATTGACTCCTCTGCTCAACAAAAGCTCGGCGACTCTTCTAACACATGTTGTCTTTCCAATACCGGGTCTTCCGGTTACGAGAATATTCTTTTTGTTCATTCTTCATCACTCTCATGGACTTCAAGAAACTTTTTCACGAGACGGATATATTTTCTATAGTATTTTTCGTACAGCTCGGAGTTTTCCTTCAAGGGGAAGACACGGAAAGATATCTCTAATCGCTTAGAGACGTCTCTAACACTGTTTGCCACACCAAGCCCTTTCAAGGCGAGCCCTATGTCCCCCAGAATCGCCGCGTTTTCGACTTTTGGGACGGCTATAGGAGTTTTAAGGACATCCGCCTTAATCCTGAGCCAAACTACGTTATGGCTAGCACCACCAATGCTCCTAACCTCTTTTATCCTGATTCCAAGCTCTTTTAACACCTCGACAGCGGTTCTTATATCGTATGCTATAGACTCAAGGAGCGCTCTGACCATATGTTCTCTCGTATGTCCAAGAGTTAAGCCTATCAGAGCCCCTCTTACACCTTTTTTCCACCATGGTGCTCTTGCACCCATAAAAAATGGCAACAATATTATTCCCTCGGCACCTGGAGGAACCCTAGACGCGACCTCGGATAAAAGCTCATAGGGATTACCCCTATATAGCTTGGCAGTGACAACAAGGTCCACAGCGTAGTTTTCTGCAAACCATTTGAACAGGCTAGCACCCATCGATAACCCAAGCTCTGTGAGCCAGAACCCTTTCTCGACATGTACGCCGACAAGGCTACGCATCTTGGGGTCTTTACGTGGATAATTTGTCAGCGTGTTAACGTTAGTTGTCGTACCAGTAGACTCTATGACAATGCCCTCCTCGACAGAACCAGCACCAATACTTTCGGCTGCTCTATCACCGCTGCCAGCAACTACTAATGGACGGTTTTCGAAACCTAACTTTTCGGCAATCTCTGGCAAAATTTCTCCGACAATCTCCCAAGACCACTTTACATCTGGAAAAATGTTTTTCAGCTCAAGCTCTTCAAAAAACTCGTCAATCCATTCGCGCCTATTTATGTCAAATAGAAGAGTTCTACTAGCCAACGTATAATCCGTTATATAGCGTCCAGTAAGCCTATAGACTATATAGTCCTTTGGCTGCAACACATATGTGGCTTTTTCATAGATTTCTGGCTGATTCCTTTTAATCCAAAGAAGCTTCGTCGCAGTAAAAGTAGCGTCTATCCTCAAGCCGGTCTTCTCATATACGTTCCTAGAGCCAAGCTTGTTCTCGATCATCGATGCTTCCTCCTCACTCCTCCTATCCATCCATATAATACATCTTCCCAGAACCCTCCCTTTGCGGTCGACTAGTACTACACCTTCTCGCTGACTACTAAGGGCAATAGCATCGACTCTGTATACCTTTGCATTATTTAGCACGTTTTTAACTACTTTTATGAAAGCACCCCACCAGTCCTCTGGATCCTGTTCGGCCCATCCCGGTCTAGGATAATATGTCGGATAAGAAACTGTATCCTGCGAGACAATCCTCCATTCTTCAGTATCGAAGAGTGCAGCCTTAACGTTTGTTGAACCTATATCTGCACTTAAGATCATCATTTTTCCTACCATTCGAGAATTTGTTTAATCTTATCGATCAAATCTTTCAGTTCTCTATCCTCCACAAAGGATATCGGCAAAGTTAGAGGCGTAACTGCTATTTTTGCCTCTTCGAGAACTGTATAGACGTCAGTTCCAGGCTCGGCTTCGACGGGCTGTCCATATATCCAGTAATAGGGTAATCCTCGAGGATCCTTTCTCTTGACTATCGAGGTTGAAAACCTCTTTTTGGCCGGTTTCACGATAACAATGTCTCTTGCTATAACGGGGGGAAAGTTCACGTTTATGATATTTGCTTTTTTTGGGAATCCTTGTTCAATTATTGTTTTAACAAATTCTCTTATCACGTTTTCGAGGTGTTCTTTATAGTGCTTTGCCTCAAGTTCTTCAGGAGAATCTACAGCTGCACTAAACGCTATTCCTGGTACTCCTTCAATCGAGGCCTGGAGAACCGCGCCAACCGTGCCTGAGGATAATATAACCTGTACGCTGAGGTTATCGCCGATATTGACTCCAGACAGAACTAGGTCTGGTTTACCGACTATAGTGTTCATTGCAACATAGATAACATCGCTGGGAGTACCGCTAACCATGTACACAGAAGTCTTCTCAAAGCTCAGTCTATTCAGCCTCAAGGGTTTATGGAGGGTCAGTCCAAGACCGGAAGCAGATTTAGGTGTCTCAGGCACAACTATAGAGACTTCGCCCAGATCCTTTACCGCGTTATAGAGTATCCAGAGTCCTGGACTAAAAGGACCGTCATCATTCGTAACGAGAATTTTCATTTCTACAATTCACCTCTCTACTTAAGCTCTATACCTTTTCTGCTAAGTACTTTTCTCAATAAAGGTATGTTTTCCACCTTTTCTCGCGGAAGATCTTCTAAATATATGCCCTGGGGCTTGGGATAAGGAGTATTCGTTTCGATAACACGCTTTGGTGTAAAAATATAGTCTACAGGAACATCGTGTTTTGTCATAGGTATTTTTTCAACAATTTGAAGCTCGTGTACAGTGGTTACAATTGGTGTGTCCTCGCTAACGGCACTTATTTCTCTGAGAATGGCATATTCTAAGTCGCTGTAACCTCCTCCCTTCCCCAGACGGGCGCCATCAAGCGTGACTGCAACACTACCAGTAACTTTCAGATCAATCTTTGGGGGAAACTCGACTTGCTTGCCCCATCTAAAAGCTCCTCGAATTGTAGAGGCCTGTCTGTAGAATCTTCTAGGAATCTCTTTGGGATTTAGTACAAGAAATCCAGCTCTAAGCCTGGGAGAAGCCATGATTAACAGTTTACCCTGATGCAGCACGGCTTCTCTAACAGGTCTCTGAGGAGAATCCGGATTACAAAAGACAACTTTAGCATTCCTAAAAAGCTCGGAGTTTACGAGGAATCTAGCGGCTGCCTCTGCTCCAACAAAGTTGGGGATCCTACCCTCAATTGGTAGAGGAAATTTTGCAACACCATGCTCTGTGAGAATTTTCCAAACATGTCTCCTAATCCTGTCCTTCTCTAAAGCTTCTTTGCTATACATAAACAATTTATTCGAGGAGATAGTATTATACTTGCCCGCGACAGCCCTACAACAGGCCCTGGGGCTGGGATGAGTAGGGCTGCCGGCACGGCCATTATTCTAATAATCATTGATTTTGACTAAAAATATTAATTTGAGTAAGACCGTTTGTTGAAACGGTGTTATTTCGTGGTATTTTGGCGCCTCGCTCGCTATGCGTTCAAACGTAAAAAAATATTATTAACAGGTGTTTTTGCGACCGTAGTCTCGACAATTATGTCCGTCATTTTTCCTCAAATCGCCCGTGTGGTAGTTGACATACTTGTTTCTGGCGAGATAGGTCTAATACCATATTATGCTCTAGCAATCGTCCTGATTTCTCTCATAGGAGGAATCTTCTGGTATATACAGAGGATTCAGGCTAGAAAACTCTCGGAGTTCGTAACATTTGACCTGCGAGTTGAATTATACAACAAGATACAAGAAATATCTCTCAGCTTCATTTACCAAAAGGGAGCAGGACAGTTAATGTCCAGGGCTACGGCAGACCTAGAAGAGATAAGAAGGCTGTTCATGTTCATGATGATATGGTTTACACAGAACATCCTGCTCCTTTTCTTCTCCATAATATCAATGATGTTGATAAACCCCTTCATAGCGGTAGCGTCGTATCTCGTACTATTACCTCTTCCGTATATTTTCTATAGATTCGCAAAGTCGATAAGATTGAGGTATATCACAGCCAGAGAAATATATGGAGAGATCACAAGTTTCCTTCGCGAAAGTATACTTGGTATACTAGCGATAAAGTCGCTTGTCGCCGAAAAATCCATGCAACGACGCTTCGGCGACAAAGTACAAAGATATTGGGACGAAATGTTTTACATCGGAAAATTGAGGGCACTTGTCTGGCCAACCTTCAGCGTTTTTGCAGCCCTATCTTTTATAACGATATACTATCTCGGAAGCATCTACGTAGCTAGAGGCGAGATGAGTGTTGGAGACGTGGTGGGAATGGGATTCTATATATCAATGATCACGTGGCCAATGGCCAGTATAGGGTTTGCTATAACAAGGCTAGAGGCTTCGAGAGCTGCCGCACAAAGGATTTTTGAGATACTTGACGCAAAAGCCGAAGTAGAGGAAGACCCAAATGCTGTTGACTTCGAGATAAAGAAAGGGAAAGTAGAATACCAGGACGTATGGTTCACTTATGACGGCGAAAGATGGGTTCTACAAGGGCTAAATCTTAAGATAAATCCAGGAGAGATAGTTGCGATAACGGGTCCTCCGGGAAGTGGAAAGAGCAGCCTGGCAATGTTGTTGCTCAGGCTGTATGATCCACAGCGGGGCAGGATATTGGTTGACGACTTCAATATTAGGAAAATGAAGATAGCATCTCTTAGACGGCAGATAGGCATAGTACACCAGGATATCTACCTCTTCCCCGACACATTCAGGAATAACATCGCTTATGCTAAGCCTAATGTCTCTATGGAGGAGATTATAAGGGCCGCAAAGATGGCAAATATTCACGACTTTATCGTCAGCCTACCAAACGGGTACGAGACGAAGATTGGGGAAAGAGGTGTCACTCTCAGCGGTGGTCAAAGACAGCGAATAGCAATAGCAAGAACCCTGCTTGCAGATCCCAAAATAATCATCCTTGACGACTCTACCTCAGAGGTAGACGCTGAGACTGAAAAGGCGATCTACGATGCACTTACAAAGCACTTCAAGGGAAGAACGATAATCGTGATAACTCAAAGACCCTCCACTATGAAGCTTGCAGACAGGGTTGTCGTCCTTAAAAACGGTAAGGTTGTGAAGGAAGGTCCTCCCGAGGAAATAATTAAGGAGATGGTGGTCTATGGCGTGGAGGTTTAGAAAGCTAGGTGAAGAGGAAGAGAAGCCCACTCTTCCGCTCGCAGTGATACTTAGGAGACTTTTTGTTTTTCTCAAGCCCTACTGGAAACACATTCTGGGTTATATCGTCCTTTCCTTAATCTTTGTCCTGGTAAGAATCATAATTCCTCTGATCGCGGGCTTGATGGTTGACGCACTAACAACTTTAGACTTGGAAAAATTCAACATGCTCTTGCTAGCATACCTGGGCATATCGCTGTTCCGTTTCGGCATCACATCTTCTCGACAAGTCCTCTCCACATTTATCGGTCAGAGCGTTATAAGAGACATTAGAGAGAAACTCTACGAAAAGATCCTCTACGCAAGGCTTAACATTGTCAGGAGTGAAGAG
>Ga0164318_10007856_pt1 | contig 10348 bp, 7 predicted proteins | sample GuaBasSedimGuay9_FD_113734 | JGI IMG/M metagenome (GOLD analysis project Ga0164318, IMG submission 113734) | Subseafloor sediment microbial communities from Guaymas Basin, Gulf of California, Mexico - Guay9, Core 4571-4, 0-3 cm | ecosystem: Environmental > Aquatic > Marine > Hydrothermal vents >...
CCGGGTGTAAACAAAACCGGTTTAGCCATCTCAGTAGCCCTTCCTATGGCATTTTCAACAGCTTTAATACCTGGAATTTCTCTTATTTTAAACTTATCACGGCTTTTTTTATGGTATGTGGCAAAAAGAATTATAGCGATTGAAATAAGTGACACAATAAGAGTGGGCATTTTATCAAAATTAAACCAATCAGAATTTGAACTGACAGCTAAAATTAGAAATAAATTAAACATGAAAATATTTATTAAACATATCTGTTAAGTTCAACTAAAAACATCTGGTTATTAATTGGTAGTTTTTTAATTGCAGATTATATGATTTTTTTTTAACCTGATAAAGTATTAAATATAAATATTAAATTTAATAAAGGTGAGTCATGAAGAAAATTTTCATTTATTTTACAGCAATATTTTTACTAATGATTTCGAGTTCAATAGCTAAAACCAGTTTAGAATGGTGGCAATTCTGGACAGACCCCACTATTAAGCCTGTTATCAATAAAATGATTACTGAATTTGAAACCATTAACCCTGATATTGAAATCAATGTTACTGACTTAACCTGGTCAAACGGACATGAAAAAATAGTTATCGCTTTTTCATCTGGCACTGCCCCTGATATAGTAGAACTGGGTTCTGATTGGATTGCCCAATTTGCCTCAAAAAATAAGATAGCTGATATTACCAAACTATCGAAAAATGAATTTGGTGATTATCGTGGTTGGAATATGGCAACATATAATGATAAAATTTATGCCAAACCATGGTTTTTAGGGACAAGAGTCATATTCTATAATAAAACTCTGCTAAAAAAAGCCGGCTTTGATGATTCATTTATTCCATATAAATGGGATGATTTAAAAAACGGTGCTCGTGAGATCACTGCCTTAGGGAAAAAATATTATGGCTGGGGCTCTAACACCGCAGAGAAACATCGGCTTTATAAAAAATTTATGCCATTTTTCTGGTCGAACAAAGCTCAACTATTTACTGATGATAATAAATTCTGTGTGTTGTCATCCATTAAAGCAATTGAAGCCATCAAACTATATGCTTGGTTGCATGACAGTTGTGGTTATGTCGATAATCAGAGAGGAATTGAAGATGCCTTTTTAGATGGCAAGATTGGTTTTATAATTTCCGGTGATTGGCTCTTGAAAAGAATTGAACTTGAAAAAAGAAGAATAAACTTTGGCACTACTTTGATTCCCGGACCTACACTTCCGGGTAGATCTTTTCTGGGTGGAGAATTTCTTGCAATTAGTGAAAATTCAAAAAATAAAGAAGCGGCTAAGAAATTTATCGATTTTATAACTTCCGCAGAAAACCAGATTGAATTTTGTAAGGCTAATAGAACTGCGACACCATCGAGCAAACTCGCCAGCCAAGATGAATATTTTACTTCAAACCCTAATCTATTGATATTTAACAAACAAATTCATTTAGCCGTTAATCCTCCTGTTGACCCTGATTGGGTAAAAATTGAAGCAATAATTGAAGAAGCAGTCGAAGAAATAATTTTCAACACTGATTTGATTGCCGAACCACTGCTTGATGCTCAACGAAAAATTGAAAAAATAAAAGGGATTGAATGAAATGGTATAAAAAGACAGCATTTCTTTTAGCTCTCCCTTGGCTTGTCACATTTGTCGTCTTTTGGTTATTTCCATTAGTCTATTCTTTTATAATCGGTTTCACCGATTATGAACTTTTATCTGATAGTATTAATTGGGTAGGTTTTGAAAATTATAAAACGTTATTATCAGATGAAGTTTTTTTAAGCTCTCTTTCTAATACATTTATATTTGTTTTCGGAACAATTCCTTTTACAACAATTATCTCATTATTGTTGGCACTTTTGGTTAATGGAAATTATAAAGGACGTGATTTTTTTAGGTCGGCTTTTTTTATGCCATCAGTAACATCAATGGTCGTCATTGCTTTAATTTTCACAAACCTATATCAACGTGGTGGTTATATAGCAATGCTTGCTCAAATGCTTGGCTTTACTACTCCGGAATACGGCTTTCTATTTGATAAAAATACTGCTCTTTATTCTATTATGGCGATGGATATTTGGATGTCAGTCGGGTATTATATGTTAATATTTTTAGCAGGCTTAAAATCAATACCTGATGAATTATATGAAGCGGCTGATATAAGCGGAGCAAGCCAATCAAAAAAATTCTTCTCGATAACTCTTCCTCTTTTAAGACCGGTAGCACTTTTTATTTTAGTCGTTAACTCAATTAAATCATTTCAAGTTTTTCAGGAAATCTTTGTAATGACCAAAGGGAAATTTGATACTTCAACAGCAGTATATTATATCTATGATACAGGCTTAACTACTAATTTTCAATTTGGATATGTTTCAGCGGCGGCATATATTTTATTTGTAATAATTGGGTTGTTTTCGTTGACTCAATTTTTGCTGATCCGCAGGAGGCAATCGCTTTGGTAGGGAAAATTATTAAATATTTTGCTCTTATGGGGATTACTTTCATAATGGTATTCCCGTTACTTTGGATGTTTCGAGTATCACTCTCTCCTGTCGGTTCTCTATCAATTTCAGAAATTTGGACTAGCTCAAGTTATACTTTATCTAATTACTATGATTTATTTACCAGTAACAATATGGGATTGTATTTATTTAACTCTATACTGGTTGGTCTAATAGTTACTATTAGTAATATACTTTTCTGTTTTACGGTAGGTTATGCTTTTGCAAGGTTTCAATATATAACAAATAAGATTTTATTTGTTACGATTATTTTGGTTCTAATGATACCGGCTCATATAATAATAATTCCTTTATATCTAATCTGTTTAGAAGTTGGCATATACGACAGTTATCTGGCTTTAATATTACCTTGGTTAGTAAATCCAATAGGTGTTTTTTTAGTTAAACAATATATTGACTCTTTGCCAATTTCGATGGAGGAAGCCGCAAGAATTGACGGTGCCTCGGAATTAAGAATTTTATTCAAAATTATTATGCCCATCTGTAAACCGGCTTTAGCTGTTTTAGCTATTCAAGTATTTTTCACGAATTGGAATTCATTTTTATTCCCTTATATTTTAACTCAATCTGACCAATACCGAACGTTACCTGTTGCTCTGGCTCTTTTTCAAGGGCATCAAGCGATTGATTGGCAGCATCTTATGGCAGGGTCAACAATATCGGTCATTCCGGTTTTAGTGATATTTATCTTGATGCAAAAACAAATAGTATCCGGAATTACCGGTGGGGCAATAAAGCAATAAAAAATATTTTTTTATTGCCTTTAGTATGAATTTAAGTTTTTATAAGCATATGGTTTAGATAAATTAGCAAAGGACATAAAAACATATTATAGAAAGGGTGAAAAATGAAAAAAAGTATGGCAATTGTATTACTTGGGTTACTATTATTAGTAGCCGGTTGTGGCGTAAATAAAGATTTTGTCGCTCAACAAATTGCTGACTCTGAAGCAAGGACCGATGGCAAAATCGGAGAATTACGTGACAAAACCGATGGTAATGCGGCGGAAGTTGCCAAATTGAAATCTTTAGCAGCTGAATTAACTAAAAAAACTGATATGGCTATAAATGAAGCTAAAGGATTTGAGAATTATCAGGCTATTTGGCAAGGTGTTATTAATTTTGATTTCGACAGCTATGAAGTAAATGCTACATCGGAACAAATTCTCAACGATGCCGGCTTAAAACTGGAACAAAATCCCGGGTCAGTAATTGAAATTTTAGGACATACCGATGTTACTGGTGCTGCTACTTATAATTTCTTGTTAGGTGAAAAAAGAGCAGGATCGACTAAAAGATATCTGGCTGAGAAATTCGGTATTTCTCTTTATCGCATGTTTACCATGTCATATGGTGAACGTAAACCAATCGCTATGCCAGATGAAAGAAATGCATCGTCAATGAACCGTCGGGTTAATTTGACAATTTGGGGTAAATTGTAAAAACAATTTTATCAATTAAATTTAAAAAGGCGGGTTGTTTAAAATCCGCCTTTTTTAATATTCATAATGCTATAAATTTACTATTTGTATTACCTTATGTTAAATTCAATTTCACTAGTTTCGAATCTTTGTCTTATATTAATAGTATCATTATAAACAGAAAATGGTTCAGCCAGTTCAAAAGGAGTAGCCTGCCCCAAATCTCTTTTACTATTTTTATTTTTATCAATATAACCACTCAGTTGATATTTCCCCGATGGTAACTTAAGCAAAAACGTATTATTCAAAGCATCAGTTTCGAATTTTTGTTTCGTTGCATAATTAATAAACAAGAGCCTTACTGTACCTTCTTTAGCCACCGGATGCAAATTGATTACAGACCCAGAAACAAAACCAAGCGAATCATCATCGAGAATCGAGAAATTATATTCTCTTATTGTATCGCCGAGTTTGTTACCGCTTAAATCATTTACTTCAAACTCAATCACTTTTAACAGATAATTGTTGCCGGTAGTAATGGTTGGTGAATCAAATTCCACATAAGTAGGCGATGTCCATCTTTTATTAAATTGAAGTTCTGTTAAGCTGTCCTGCCAGAGTGTAAAGGTTGAATTCGTTAGCAACGAAGTATCTATCGGTTCGGAAAAAATTGCATACATTTTTAATTTAGACAAAAAAACAGGTTTGGGGTTAGGTGAAAAAACAGATATATCAGGTAAAGTTTTATCAATAACATATTCTATTAAGACTGAATCTTTGTGCAGAGGAATATTTATATCATCATAACGAAATGAAAACTGATAGTAATTATTAGGAAGGGAATCGAATATAAACATAAGATTATTTGAAATTTCATTGTCTGATTCCATTATTGAAACTGGAGAGTAAAATTCTGCAGGATTACCGGTAACAAACATTTTCAAATTAGAGAGTTTTTCTTTTACAAACGTCATGTCAATTTTTTTGGAAAGCCTGACTTGTAAAAGATGGTTATTAGTCAATCTTACATCAAGTAATTTTGGCAAGCTTGTATCCTGATTAGTTATGCTTAGATATAAAGAATCAATATTTATATTTTGGGACAAATCAATATTTCTGTCAGTAACAGCAAAAGGCTCTTTGAATGGATCAAAAAAGTCATTCTGATTTTTATCATCAAAGGCAATTAAGCGATATTTATTGGGGGTTATATAACTAAAATCAAATAAACCATCCTTGTTGGTTTGTGCTATATATAAAGGTCTTAAAGAATCATAATTATCATACTCTTCAAAATTCTCTTGCTCAAATAAAGATACTAAATAGCCGGATTTAGGTTCTTTATTTAGATATAAATGTCCATTGACAGTTCCTGAATCAATATTAGTTCCAGTCGAAAACGCTATAGACATCTTGTCTTCTATTTTGTTGTTTCGTAAGTCTTTAAGGTTAGCGCTTAAACTAATAATATAAGTTTGATTTTGTTTAAAACTATCCGCAAAAATTATTTCAACACGGTCTGATTTCCAATGAACATCTGGCTCAATAGTTTGGTATGGTGAGATAAAAACGGTACGGTCGTCTTCTGGTTTAATTATATTTTCCGAGAAGTAGATAGAAACTTTATTGTCAATAGGAACATTGACCGCTCCGTTTTGTGGCACAGTATATAAAACTTTCGGTCCTGTTTTATCTATCTCTCCTCCGGGAGGTGGAGCAACTTCGGCACATCCAAAAAGAAAAACACAGATAAATAATAGATTTGGGAATGTTCGGAATAGAGTCGATTTTTTCAACGCTCTAATTTCTCCTTAATTTTCGAATCATCCGGAGCAAAATTTAATGCTTTTTTCCATGCAGTACGAGCAGATTCAATATCACCATTCGCTTTGTAAGCATCACCTAAATGATCGAAAATCAAAGGGTCATTGTCAAGAGTAACTGCTTTTTTAAGATATTTCAACGCCTTCTCATTATCTCCCAATTTATAAAAAACCCAACCGTAACTATCCAAATATGCTATATTTTCCGGTTCAAATGAAAGTGCTTTCTCTATAAGTTCTTTAGCATAATCTAATCTCTCTCCCCTATCTGCTAACATATAACCGAGATAATTAAGAGCTTGGTCATGATCAGGGATTTTGGCAATAATTTCTTCGAAAACTTTTACAGCATCATCATATCTATCATAATATTCATAAGTTGCCCCCAATGTAAAAAGAAGTTGGACTCCGCTTTTTTCGTTTGGCATATGATTAATGCCTGTTATATAAGTTTCTATTTCATTATTAGGATCGTTTAGTTTACGATAGGCAAAGCCAAGATCAAGCCAACTTTCGGCTGAAGTATCAGCAAACAAAGTCAAATTTTTAAAATGTTTTAGAGCAACATGATAATTACTATTGCTCATTTCAATTCTACCCAGATAGAAATAATTTATCGGACTATGATCACCCATCTCAACCAGAGTAGTAAAAATAGAATCTGCAGAATTCAAAGAATCTGAACCAAAATAAATTGAGCCAAGCCGTCTGATAGCGTTCAAATCTTTGGGAGTTACATTTACAATTTTACGAGCGTAAGGAATAGCTTTGTAAATTGAATCTACTTGAACATAATAATTGGATAACATGCGATTAACTAAAATATTATCTTCTTCAATCGAATACCCTATTTGATATAAGGCTAAAGCTGAGTCCCATTTTTCTTCCATTTCATAAAGTTCTCCCAGCCTTATTATTGTCATAAGATTTGATTTATCTTTACTAAGCCTTATTGATTCCGAAAGAGCTTTTTTAGCTCGTTCAAGAGAATCATTTTGTATGTAAAGTTTACCCAACTCTCCCCAGAGTCGGTAATTGTTTGGTCTTAATTTTGTAAGGTTTTCATATGTCCATATTAAAGAATCATCTTTCAATTCTCTTCGGTAGTAACTAGCCAAATATGAATATGACATAGCGTCAGTAGAGTCCAGAGCAATAACATTCAGATAAGCTCGTTTCGCTTGGTTATCCAGACCTAAAGAGCGATAACAATGTGCTCTTCTTTCTAAAACAAACAAATCTTCCGGTTGAATCGTTTCCAAAATATCCAATACATCATTAAATTTCTGCATTTGGTAATAAACATCTGACATTGAAAATCTAATTTCATATGAATTAGGATATATTTGTAATGCTTGCTTATAGCTTGTTGCCGCCGAATTGAAATCACCTATTTCCTCATAAATAGTTCCATTTACAAAATAGTGAAAAGCTTTTGGGGAAATTCTGTCAACTTTGGAATACAATTTATTTTTTTTAGTATTGCTCTTTTTTACTTTTACTGCTTGAGATTCTTTGGCGATATTTTGGTGTTTAATAGTTTTTGAAGAGCAACCATTTATAACTGCAAAAATTACAACAATTAAGAACAAATATCTATTTTTAAATTTCATATTATTTAATACAACACAAGCTTAAATAAGTTTTAAAAATTTTCTTTTTCCGACTTTTATGATTGTATTTTTTTTAAATTCAAATTCATAATCAAAATCGGTAATTTTTTTGTTATTGATAGTAACAGCACCAGCCTTAATAAGTTTTCTGGCTTCGCTATTTGATTTAGACATTTTAGTTTTAGCGATTAAATGTACCAAATAAATTTTCACCGGATCAATATCTATTTTTTTTAATTCACCTTCTGATAGCTCTGGAATTTCATCCGGTAATTTTTTTTGTGAAAAGACCCGTTCAAATTCTTCTTTTGCTTTTTGTCCGGTACCTTCGGGGTGGTACAAATCAACAATACTTACTCCAAGTTTCTTTTTTAAACCCATCGGGTTAATAGAAGAATCTTTCAATTCATTCTCTATTGATTTAAGCTCTTCGCTTGAAGAAATAGTAACTAATTTAAAATATTGAAAAATAAGCGAATCTGGGATAGACATAACTTTGCCAAAAATCTCTCGTGGTGATTCTTCAACTCCGATATAATTCCCTAAAGATTTAGACATTTTCATCTCACCATCAAGACCGACCAGAATCGGCATAGTCAGAATAGCCTGAGCCTTTTTGTTATATGCTTCTTGGATTGTACGACCGACTAATAAATTAAATTTTTGATCTGTTCCCCCGATTTCCACATCGGACTCAACCGCTACCGAATCATAAGCTTGCATTAGAGGATAAAACAGTTCGTGGATAGAAATAGGAATGCCATTTTTGTATCTTTTTTCAAAATCATCACGTTCAAGGATTCTGGCTAAAGTGTATTTTGAGGCTAATTCCATAACTTCGGCGAAAGACATTTCCTTAAACCATTCACCATTATATCTAACTTCAGACTTGGATTTATCTAAAATATTAAAAAACTGTTTCTGATATGTTTCTGCATTGGACATAACTTCATCATATGTTAATCGTGGCCTGGTTTTAGATTGTCCTGAGGGATCGCCTACCATTGCAGTATAATCCCCTACAATCAATACAATTTTATGCCCTAAATCCTGAAACTGCTTTAATTTTCTTATTCCGACCGCATGTCCTATATGAATATCGGGAGAGGTCGGGTCAAATCCCTGTTTAATGCGAAGCGGTTTATTTTCATTTATTGAATTGGCTAATTTTAATTTGAATTCATCTTCAGGCAGGACATCAACTGTGTTTTGAGTAATTATTTCCCACTGTCTTTTAAATTCTTTCTGTTGATTCTGGTCAAGTTTTAAATCCATATTTTCCTCAAATGAACCTTTTTTGGTTTATCGGCATATAAGATTATAGGTTAAATTAATTAAAATACCACTAATTGGGTTAATAAAACAAAAATGAGGACAAAAAGCAATTACAAATGAATGTAATTAAACTTGACTGTTAAAGTATAATTACATTCAATCATAAAATGAATATTAGTAGCACAAAAATAAAAAGCCACTCAAATCGGTTTAGAAATTCAATAATCTTATTGGGGTCGCTATGTCTGGTTTTGGCAGTTATAATAGGATTTAAAATATTTCATATTTATGAAAATGATCTGCCATCATTTGAACAATTGCATAACATAGAACCAAGTCTAAAAACTAAAATTTATGACCGCAATGGAGTGCTTCTTCAAGAATATTACAATGAAAACCGTATTCTAACTCCATTTAAAGATATGCCGACACATCTAATTGATATCCTTATAGCATCAGAAGATCAGGAATTTTATGACCATTGGGGCATCAATGTACGAAGAATTGGAATTGTTGCTTTTAAGAATTTGCTGAAATGGCGTATTACTGCAGGTGCCTCAACTATCACTCAGCAATTATCCCGAATGATTTTTTTAACTCGTAAAAAAACATTCGAAAGGAAAATCAAAGAAGCTCTAACAGCTATCAAACTGGAAAGAACTTATTCCAAAGAAGAATTGCTTGAGATGTATTTGAATCAATATTATTTCAGCAGAGGTGCTTATGGAATTGCGGCGGCGGCAAGAATATTCTTTTCTAAGACGGTACCGGAATTAAATATTAATGATTGTGCCATTCTTATTGGAATGTTAAAAGGTCCAAATATTAATTCTCCTTTGAATAATCCTGATAAATCTCTCCAAGCTCGCAATCGGGTTCTATCTTCGTATTATTCTGTCGGCAAAATTACAAAAACTGTCTATGATTCATTACGAAATGAACCACTTGAGATAAATCCTCCTGAAGAAAAAATCGGACAAGCTCCTTATTTTACTGAAACTATCAGACAATATATATTGAAAAAGTACGGCGAGGATGTTCTGTACTCCAGCGGATTAAAGATATATACAACTCTGGATATTGGTTTACAAAAAGATGCCGAAAAAGCAGTTGCGAAAAAAGTTGATACTCTTCGTGCTCGAATGATGAGAAGATATAACATTAATGATAAGACCTATACAAAAGTAATAACGGATACTGTAGATCATTTAGGCAACCCAATACGTGAATACAAAAAAATACAAGGGGCTTTGGTTGCTATTGATAATAGTAACGGCGGAGTACTGGCGATGGTTGGCGGTCGCTCATTTGAAGAGATAAAATATAATATGGCGGTTCAGGCATATTTACAACCCGGTTCCTGTTTTAAACCGTTTTTATATACTGCTTGTATTGATAATGGTTTCAGAACGACAGATATATTCGATGACAATCCAATTGTACTGGATATCCCTGGCTCTAAGCAATATAGACCGCATAATTTTGATTATAAATTTAAAGGACCATTGACATTACGCGATGCTCTTCGTATGTCACGAAATCTTGTCGCTGTTCGTCTGATATTGAAAATCAACCCAGAGCAAGCTATATTTTATGCCCGAAGAATGGGAATAACTACTCCACTGGAAGCAGTTCCATCATTGGCAGTCGGGGCAGGTATTGTGCATTTAATTGAAATGGTATCTGCGTATTCAATC
>Ga0164318_10007857_pt1 | contig 10348 bp, 5 predicted proteins | sample GuaBasSedimGuay9_FD_113734 | JGI IMG/M metagenome (GOLD analysis project Ga0164318, IMG submission 113734) | Subseafloor sediment microbial communities from Guaymas Basin, Gulf of California, Mexico - Guay9, Core 4571-4, 0-3 cm | ecosystem: Environmental > Aquatic > Marine > Hydrothermal vents >...
CCCAGGCCGATCTGCTCCACGGTGGAGGCGGCCAGGGCGTAGTAGCCGTCGTGGGGCCACGGCCGGCCGTCGACGCTCACCCGGCAGTCGAGCCGGGCGGTGAGCGAGCGGTAGAACTTGCCGCGCACCAGAGCCGAGCCCACCAGCCGGCCCACCAGGCGGGCGGCCTGGACGGCGTTTTTCTTGCCCCGCTCGTAGAAGGCGCTCAGGAAGGTGTAGACGAAGCCGCAGCCGAAGATGAAACCGTAATGGCTCTCGATGCAGACGGTGTCGCGGAAGGTGGTCTGCAGGGGAATGCCCTCGCGTACCTTGCGGGTCAGGTTCATCATCAGTCCCGCCGGGGTGCCGCGGACCCCGCAGGAGTTGGCGGCGATGTTCATGGTGCCGCCCCGCAGCAGGGCGATCTTGGGCAAGGGCTCGTCGCCGTAGACCTCGACCAGGGCGCTCAGCACCAGCGTGTTGGAGCCGTCACCGCCGTTGATGGCCAGCACTTCGATCTGCTGTTCGCGAAACAGCTTGAGCAGCTCGTGGATGTCGTCCGCCGAGCGGGTGGCCGCCGATTCGCCGCTGCTGCCCACGATGTAGCCCAGGGCGTCGATGCCGCGGGGGTTTCTGCGGTTCTTGCGCGAGAAGGGGTTATTGACGACACCGATTCCAGGCATGCACCGACTCCCTGTATGCCTCCAGCATCCCTCCGTTACCGCCGCCAAGGCAAGCCTGCGAAATGACGCGGCGGGTTACAGCAGGAAATCCAGGATCCAGCGCACCACCCCGATGGCGATCAGCACCAGTCCCTCCCAGCGCGATATCCTCCAGCCGGTACGCATGAACACCACCACCAGCACGCACATGCCCGCCAGCATGGCCACCGAGGAAAAGGCCCCCGGGTTGATCTGCAGGTTGCGGATCATCCCCGCCAGTCCCAGCACCCCCAGCAGGTTGAACAGGTCGGAGCCGATGAGGTTGCCCAGCGACATGCCGTGCCGGCCCTTGGCGGCGGCCATGAGCGAGGTGGCGAACTCCGGGGCCGAGGTGCCGGCGGCGACTATGGTCACGGCGATGACCCACTCGGAGATGCCGAACAGGCGCGCCAGTGACGAGGCCGACACCACCAGCAGGTGCCCGCCGCCCACCACCCCGGCCAGGCCCAGCAGCAGCAGCAGGCCGTCTTTCCAGGTGGCCCGGCCGGTGGGCACCTCGCCCTCGCCGTGATGCTTCTGGCGGAACAACACCGCCACGTAGGCCAGCAGGCCGGCAAAGAGGATGCCGCCTTCCAGGTGCGACAGGTGCCGGTCGTGCAGCATCCACAGCAGCAGCAGCGCCGTACCCACCAGCACCCCGCCGTCGCGCCAGACCATGCGTCGCTCGGCGCGCAGGGCGGCGAACAGGGAACAACCTCCCAGGATGAAGCCCAGGTTGAAGATGTTCGAGCCCACCACGTTGCCCACCGAGATGTCGGCCCGGCCGGTGACGGCGGCGGAGATGGTGACGGCGAACTCCGGGGCCGAGGTGCCGAAGGCGACGATGGTCAGCCCGATGGTGAGATCCGACATGCCCAGGCTGTGGCCGACGCGGGCGGCGCTCTCCACCAGCCAGTCGGAACCCTTCCACAGCAGGGCCACCGACAGCAGCAGCAGCACGGTGTTGAGCAGGATCTCGGCCATGGGCTGGTGCCGGGGAAACGGGTGGCGGTGTGTACCCGGGAAGTTACTTGGGAGCGGGCAGCACCTGCTCGAACAGCTTCTCGTCCATCAGGGCGCCTTCCGCCAGCAACTGGCGGTACTTGATGAAGTCGATGACGTCGCGGCCGGTCTGCTTGCGGGTGTTGAAGGCGGTGAATCCCAGGAAGGCCTCGCCCATCATGTTGGTCATGAGCCAGTGACGGTTGGCCGCCTTGGCCTGGTCCCAGAAGAACTTCTTCTTGACCCTGACTCCCTCGATGGACATCTGCAGGCAGCCGGGGAAGAGGTTGGCCAGGTGCCAGACCATCTTGTCCACCTCGGCGTCGAGCCCGCTCAGGTCCACCTGGCAGCTCTTGACCAGATCCTTGGCCTGCCGGGCCTCCTCCCCGGTCTTGAACTCGCCGTAGACGATCTCGCCGTCTTCCAGGTAGCGGTCGGTGACCACCGCCGGGTTGCGGATGAACTGGCCGTCTTTCTTGAGCACCGGCACCACCTTGGAGACCATTCCCTTGGCCTTCATCTTGTAGGCCGACCACAGCTCGCAGGAGATGCAGTTCCACATGGCGTCTTCCATGGTCAGGAACCAGGGCAGGAAATCGCTGGAGCCGCCCACCGGGGCCGAGCCGTGCTTGGGACCGGCCTGGCCGAAGACGGCCAGGTCGGAGGCCACGGCCAGGTCGCAGGCCATGCCGATCTCCTGGCCGCCGGCCACGCGCAGGCCGTTGACGCGGCAGATGACCGGTTTCTTGCAGTTGAGGATGGCGTCCACCATGGAGTTGAACAGGTCCATGTACTCCCCGTACTCCTCGGGCCGGCGCGAGTAGTACTCGGCGTACTCCTTGGTGTTGCCGCCGGAACAGAAGGCCTTGTCTCCGGCGCCGGTGAACACCACCGCGGTCACGCTGCGGTCCACCGAGGCCGACTGGAAGGCGGCGATGACCCCCTTGACCATGGCGGTGGTGTAGGAGTTGTACTGGGCCGGGTTGTTGAGGGTGATGCGGCCCACGTACAGGCCCGGCACCTCGTTGCCCTGGGGATCGCGCAGGGGGAGCTTTTCGTACTTGGTGCAGGGCGCCTCCTCGCCCCAGTAGCCGGGGCCGAACATGGCGTGATCCTTCAGTTCATTGTCTCTGGTCAGCCAGTCGAGCGACATCTTTTCCTCCTTGGTTTTCCAGTCCGGACCCCAGCCATATCCCAGCGGGGCGGGGTTTGCAAGTCGCTCAACGGGGCAGCGGCAGGGTGGGATCGCCGAGCAGGTTGAAGGTGCGCAGCAGCTCTCGCAGCTTGTCGTCGCCGTCGGCCGGCAGCCGTTGCAGCAGCCGGCCCAGCGTCTGCTCCGTGCCGGCGGCCAGCCGGCAGAGGAGCTGCTCGCCCAGTCGCCTGAGCGCCCCCGGCTCCGACAGCGAGGACGAGGCCAGCACGGCGGCCGCGCCGCCGGCGGGGTTGGCCACCAGGTGCCAGCCCAGGGACTCGGCCCAGGGACCGGCGAAGGCGCCGTCGAAGCAGCTGAGCGAGATCACCAGCGGAAAGCGGGTGTTTTGCAGGCCGTCGGCGGCGGCGTTGTCGAGGATCGCCGGCGACGAGGACCAGCCGGCGAGATAGGCGTGGCCCAGGTAGACCAGCAGGGACTGTCCCCGCTCCAGCGCCTGGACGAGTTCCTGCCGGGGAGCGGCGCTGCTCGACTTGTCGAGGATGGCGGTTGGAGTGCCGGCCAGGCAGCGCAGGCGCAGGTTCAACGCGTCGCGCAGAAACTGCCCGTCGGGCACGGCCGGATCGAGGGGGTTGTAGGAGTCGGCCAGCAGCAGGGCCGACAGGCGGGTCGCGGCCAGCTGCCCGTGGGCGGCGATGGATTTTTCCACCACCGCCAGGGCCTGCTGCGGACTGCCGGCGGCCAGCCGGCCGATGGCCGCCCGGGGCGGGCCGTCGTTGCCGCTCACGTACCAGCCGTCGGAGGCGGCCTCGTAGCCGCGGGCAGTGCGGACGAAGAAGGTGGGCAGGTAGTCGGGCGGGCTGCCCGGCAGGTAGCCGTTGGGATCGACGGTGGCGCCTCCCAGCAGGAGCACGAACCCGGGCGGGGTGCGCCAGCCGCTCAGTGCCAGTTCCATGAGCCGGCGGATGGGTTCGGGACCCGGCCGACCCCCGGCCAGGGAGTCGTAGATCTCGACGGTGGTCAGCACCAGGCAGCTGCGGCCCTGCCCGCGCTGGAAGGAGCACCAGCGGCCGGCGGCAGCGGTGAAGTCGGGGGGGGTTACCACCAGCACCTCGGCGCCGGCCAGCTGCTCCAACCGGCGGCCCTGCCAGGGGGTGGGCTCCGCCGTCTCGCGGGCGGCGTCCACTCTCACCGCCAGGTAGCGGTGCTGGCGCCAGCCGCAGTCGACGTCATCGCGGAAGACGATGCCTTCTTCATCCCCGCCGGCTCCCTGCAGCAGCACCGGCCGTTGCGGATCGTCCACCTCGAACAGCAGGGTACGGCCAGCCGCCAGGCCGTCGAGGCGCAGGCAGGTGCCGGCATGGGCCGAGAAAGACAGCGCCCCCGCGCCGGCCTCCAGCCGGCGCAGGTAGTTGACCTCGAGGGCGTCGACGAAGACCAGGTCGTTGTCCGCTCCCGGCACCAGGGCCACCTCGATGACGTTTTGTCCCGGCAGCCAGGCCCCGGCCGGGGTGGACAGCTTGAGGGTGACGTTTCGGTTCCCGGACCACTGCAGCTGGCCCAGGGCGGTGTCGTTGAGACTCACCGCCACGGCGTGCTCCGCGGCCATGCCGGCCAGGGTGATGTTCAACCCGGCCGGGGCCTGCTCCATGGCCTCCAGGGTGACCTCCAGTACGGCCGGCTGGGTGCCCCAGAGCATCTGCCAGTAGAAGGGATCGTCTCCGGGCGCGGCGATGTAATAGGTGTTTGCCGGTGCCAGGCGCAGGGTGTGGGGAACGGCGCCCAGCGGCTTTTCGCACTTGCCCGCCACCCGGCGGCGGGACAGGGGAGGGGCCGCTCCCCGGAGGAGGTGCAGCACGTCGTCGTCGCAGTGGCGCCCGGGCCGGGGGGCGGCCAGGAAGTAGTGGGCGCCGTCGCTCTCGACCAGGCCGACCGGGACGCCGTCGCGCTCGAGCCGCAGCCAGGGCCCCCCGGGCAGCTTGGGCAGGCGATACAGGCCGGGTTGTTCGGCCACCAGCTTGAGGCCCCGGCGCCAGCCGGGATCCCGGGCGGCGGGCCGCCCGGCGGCGGAGTGCCGGTATCTTGGCCGGCTGAAGGACGGCCGGGGCCTGATGGCCGGCAGCGGTGCCAGCCCCGGCTCGGCGAAGACCGGGCCGTACTGCTGGCGGCCGCCGCGTCCGTCGCGGGCCTCGAGCAGGTAGGCGTCGCCGGCCCGGCCGCCGGCGTCGAAGAAGCGGTAGTTGCGACCCAGGGGACTCGAGCCCAGGCCGGCCAGCGGCCGCGGGGTGAGCACCAGCCAGTGCTGGCCCGAGCGCCGGAGCACCTGGAAGCCGAGGTTGTCACGCTCGGAGCCGGTGGCCCACTCCACCATCACCCCGCGCGGCCCGGACCGGGCTACCAGGTCGGCCAGCAGCACCGCCCGCGGTTCGGGCTCCTGGGTGCCGTCGTAGACGATGAAGCCGTCCTGGCCGGTTCCCGGTTCCGGCGACTGGTCGTCGAGGCCGGGCACACCCACCGTGGTGGCGGCGATGCCGAATACATCGCTGCCGTGGCTGAGCCCCAGCACGGCGTAGGGGATGCTTACCTCCATGAACTCGTGATCGTAGGCCATGGCGCCGATGGAGCCGACGACGTTGCCGTCGCCGTCGGTGACGGTACCCTCGGTGACCTCGATGACCCGGTCGAGCGGGCCGCCGATCTGGCCGTCGCCGTCGATGTCCAGCGAGACGTAGACGTCGATGTCGATGCCGAACACCGAGGGCCGGAAGTTGGAGCGGAACTCGAAGGCCAGGTAGAGGTTGCCGTCGGAGCCGGAGGAGTTGTCGTCGGTGGCGCGGATCTCGACGATGTCGCGCCAGGGCAGGGTGTAGCCCTGGGGATCGAGAAAGTAGAAGCCCTCTTCCGGCCAGTCGGAAAGATCGCCGTCGACGGTGATGGTGGTGTCCGCCCGCGCCGGCAGAGCCAGCAGGCCCAGCACGATCAGGCACCAGGAGATCTGCATCGCCCTCCGCAAGGAATTGCCTCCCTTCCCGGGAATCTTCTATACTATCAGAACACGAGATTTTCTGTCCAGGTCGAGGGCTGGCGGATCTGGCAACGGGTCTTTCTTGCGCCCGGCTCCGGCTGGTACTAGACTCTGCCCGCCATGATACCTTACATCCATATACCGTCTCTCGATCTCAAGATAGCCGTCATCGAACCTTTCGGGGTATGCGTGGCCACCGGTATCCTGCTGGGGTTCTTCTCCGCCAAGCGCCGTGCCGCCCGGGTGGGACTGGACCCGGAAGAGGCCCACTCCATGGCCATCTGGATGCTGCTGGCCGCCTTCGCCGTGGCCCACATCGTCTCCATGGTGTTCTACTTCCCGGAGCGGCTGGCGGAGAAGCCCTGGGAGATCTTCTTCATCTGGGCCCCGATATCCTCCATGGGCGGCTTCCTGGGGGCCTTCATCGGCTCTTTCTGGTATGCCCGCCGGAAGAAGCTGTCGTACCTGGCCTACGCCGACATCTTCGTCTACGGGGTCATCGTGGGCTGGATCTTCGGCCGGCTGGGTTGCAGCCTGGCCCACGACCATCCCGGCATCCGCACCGACTTCTTCCTGGCGGTGAACTACCCGGGCGGGCCGCGCCACGATCTCGGCTTCTACGAGTTCCTGTTCACCCTGCTGGTGCTCTACCCGGTAACCCGCCTGCTGGGGCGCAAGCCCCGCCCGGACGGCTTCTTCCTGGCGGTGGTGCCCATGCTGTATGCGCCGGTGCGCTTCGGGTTCGACTTCCTGCGCTCGCGCAGCTTCGGCAACGTCGACCTGCGCTACCTGGGCCTGACCGCCGCCCAGTGGCTGTGCATCGCCATGTTCGTCGCCGGGGCCTGGTTGCTCGGGCGGGTGTGGAGGCGCCCGCCGCGTCCCTGGCCGGAGTAGGAAAACAGCGGCTGGACCGACGATTTGACTCACCCCGTCAGCGGACATACACTCGCCCCCGGGAAATAACGGAGCGTGACCATGCCCCCGCGGGAAGAAAAGAACCCCACCCCGGCCCGGCTGGTGGTAGCCAATCCCCGGCCCCAGCGCCCCCTGTGGCAGCGCCTGTCGCTGTGGGTGATCACCTGCCTGGTCACCTGGGGCGTGCTGGGTTTTTCCCTGGTATGGGTGTTGTACCTGGCCGTGCGCGAAGACCTGCCCGAGCTGCCGGCTCTCGAGCAGTACAATCCGCCCGGCACCACCCGCCTGTTCAGCCTCTCGGGCATCCTCACCGCCGAGTTCGCCATCGAGCGCCGCGACGTGGTGCCCGCCAGCCGCATTCCCCGTCATCTGGTGGAAGCCTTCATCGCCTCCGAGGACGACAACTTCTTCTCCCACGGCGGCATCGATCCCCTGGGCATCCTGCGCGCGGCCATCAAGAACATCAAGGCCGGGCACATCGTCCAGGGCGGCTCCACCATAACCCAGCAGGTGGCCAAGAGTTTCATCGGTCGCCAGAAGACTTTCACCCGCAAGTTCAAGGAGGCGGTGCTGGCCCTGCGCCTGGAGCGCAAGTTCAGCAAGGAAGACATCCTCTACCTTTACCTGAACCAGATCTACCTGGGGCACGGTTCCTACGGTGTCCAGGCGGCCGCCCGCAACTACTTCCACCGCAACGTCTGGAGGCTGACCCTGCCGCAGATGGCCACCCTGGCCGGCCTGCCCCAGGCGCCTTCCGACTACGACCCGGTCGAAAGGCCGCAAGAGGCCCTGCGCCGGCGCCGCTACGTGCTGGGACGCATGCGGGAAGAAGGTTACATCGACCAGGCCCGGCTCGAGCAGGCGGCCGGCTCGGCGCTCGCGGCCCATCCCATCAGCGACTACTTCCGCCGCCGGGCTCCCTACTTCACCGAGGAGGTGCGCCGCCAGCTGCAGGAGCGCTACGGCACCGAGGGCGTTTACGAGGCCGGCCTGCGGGTGGAGACCACCGTCGACCTCGACTGGCAGCACTCCGCCCAGCTGGCCGTCAACCGCGGCCTGCGGGTGCTCGATCACCGCCAGGGCTACCGGGGGCCGTTGCTGAACCTGAAAGACGCGGAAAAGCGCGCCGACTTCCTGAAGAAGACCCAGCAGTGGCTGGAGCGGCGCGGGCTCGCCGAGCTGCCCAGCGGGACCGCCTACCCGGCGGTGGTGGAAGAGGTACACGAGAACTGGGCCCGGGTGGCGGTGGGCCTGAGCCACGGCCTGCTGCCCGTCTTCGGCATGCGCTGGGCCCGCAAGCCCGATCCCACGGTGCACTACCAGAGTTCCCGGGCCCGGGTGACCGACGTGCGCAAGGTGCTGCGGGTCGGCGATCTCGTCCTGGTACGCCGGGCGCAGTTGAAGAAACTGCTGGTGGGTGAAGCGCCGGCGGCCCGCAAGCTGCTGCCGCTGCCCAAGCAGGGGCCACCGCCGCCGCTGTTTTCCCTGGAGCAGATCCCCGGTGTGCAGGGAGCCCTGGTGTCGGCCGAGCCGCGCCTGGGTTACGTGCGGGCCCTGATCGGCGGCTACAACTTCGCCGACAGCGAGTTCAACCGCGTGCTGCAGGCCTGCCGCCAGCCGGGCAGCGCTTTCAAGCCCATCCATTACTCCCTGGCCATCGAGGAGCACGGCTTCAACCCGGCCACCATCATCATCGACAGTGCCATCGTCTACGACGACCCGGAGAACCAGAACCGCTGGAAACCGGAAAACTACGAGCGCCAGTACAAGGGAAAGGTCACCGTCTACGAGGCCCTGGTGCACTCCATGAACGTCCCATCGATCAAGGTGATGGACAAGGTGGGAGTCAAGGAAGCCATAGCCTGGGCCCACAAGCTGGGCATAACCACAGGCTTGCGCGAAGAACTGGGGCTGGCCCTGGGCAGCTCCTGCGTCAAGCCCTGGGACCTGCTCAACGTCTACAGCGTGTTCAACATGGGGGGCAAGAAGCCCACCCTGACCATGATCGGCAAGGTCACCGATCGTTTCGGCCGGGTGCTGCTCAACCGCAAGTCCTACAAGGATCCCTACCAGTCCTGGGACGAGAAGTTCGACCGGGCCTACGACCGCGTGTCCAACCCCATGCCCCGGTTGATTTCACCCGAGGCCAACTACATCCTGGTGCACCTGCTCGAGGGGGTGGCCACCCGGGGCACCGGGGCCCGGGCCCGGCAGCTGGGCAAGCCGGCCGCCGGCAAGACCGGCACCACCAACGACTCGGCCGATGCCTGGTTCATGGGCTTCACCCACGACGTGGTCACCGGGGTGTGGGTGGGACACGACGAACCCAAGGATCCCCTGGGGCGCGGGGAGAACGGCTCGCGGGCCGCCCTGCCCATCTGGCTGGACTACATGAAGCGGGTGCTGGAGCGCCGGCCCCAGGCAGAGTTCGACGTGCCCGCCGGCATCACCCTGGCCCGCATCGACCCGGCCACCGGACTGTTGGCCCGGCCCGACACCCCCGGCTCGGTGGTGGAGGCCTTTCGTCGCGGGGAGGAGCCCAAGGAATTCGTACAGGCCAAGGACGTGGTACGGCCCGGGCAGTTTTTCAAGGTCGATGGACTGTACTGACGATGGAAGGCAGGTAAGCAAATGACCAGCCGCAGACGCAGCCGTCGAGGCCCGCCCCCGTTGCCCGGGGAGCGGGAAACCACCGCCGTGGAGAACATGCCGCCCGGCGGCGAGCCACCCGCCGAGTTCGCGGCGGACACCCCGGTCGAGGAAGAATCTGGTCCCATCCATCGCGAACTGGAACGACGAGGCTTGCAGGACGTGTCGCCGGCGGGAGAAGAGCCGCCGCTGGACGAGGAGGAAAGCACCGGGGAAGTGGACATGCTGGCCGCCGAACCGCCCGATCTCTCCGGCGAGGACGATGCCCTGGTGGTGGGGGGGGATCCCGCCGCCGTGGCCGACTCCGTGGCCACCTTCGTGGGCGAGATCGATCCTCCGGCCGGGGCGGAGGCGGAAGCCGCACCGCCGCCGGCCGGCGGCCAGGAAAAGACCGAGATCCTGCCGGTGGCCGAGGTGGGCGGGGAAGAGCCTCCCCCGGTGCCCATGTTGCTGGTGGAATTGCCCGACGGTTCCAGCTCCGACGTCGAGATTGGCGGCGACCGCTTCGTCATCGGCCGGGCGCCGGAATGCGACGCGGTGATTCCCGACCGGCTGGTCTCCCGTACCCACGCGGTCATCGAGCGCCAGGGCGACAGCTGGCTCGTCATCGATCAGCAGTCGGGAAACGGCACCCTGCTCAACGGCGAGAAGGTCGAGCAGGCGGTGCTGCAGGACGGCGACGTCATCGGCATCGGAGACGCCGTTCTGACCTTCCGGTTGCCCGGGCAGGGAGCGGGCGGGGTCGTGGAAAAGACCATGATGCTGGAGACCGCTCGGGTGGAAAGAGGCACCCAGGCAGTGGCCAGCCCGCTGGGGCGGCTGAAGAAAAACCGCCTCTTCCTGGTGGCGGCGGGAGTGGTGGCGCTGATACTGGTGCTGGGAATCGTCAAGCTGGCCACCCGGCCCCGCGGGCCCACCCCCGAGCAG
>Ga0164318_10007858_pt1 | contig 10347 bp, 6 predicted proteins | sample GuaBasSedimGuay9_FD_113734 | JGI IMG/M metagenome (GOLD analysis project Ga0164318, IMG submission 113734) | Subseafloor sediment microbial communities from Guaymas Basin, Gulf of California, Mexico - Guay9, Core 4571-4, 0-3 cm | ecosystem: Environmental > Aquatic > Marine > Hydrothermal vents >...
CAGGGACCCGACCGTTTCTGATGCCAAGAAAGAGGAGAAGGATAACACCACACTCTACATCATACTCATAATCGTGGCCGTCATAGTAGTTCTCATCGTAATGGTGGGTTTGATAATGGTCCTTGGAAAGGGAAGGGGAATCGATGAGGACTTTCCGGAATCCGAGTATCCCCATCTTTACAAGAAGGAGTGAAGGACCCGAAAGACCGCTCCGAATCGGCAGCTCCCCCGGGAATGAACGGGAGCTTGGGACCAGGGCCCGATCCCCGTAGCGGATTTCAAAGGCTCCCTCTTTCCCCGCTCAGTTCGTCGTATTTATATTGGACATTCCCTCTACGGGGAGATGTGGGACAGAAAGGGATATCCGGATGCCTGATCCTCTTGCCGGGTGCTGTTTTCCAGGGAGGCCCGATAGGTGATGATGAGGTTCTGATTTGCGCTGACTCCGGAGCTCTTTCACTGCAGAAGGGGAGTACTGTCCCGGATATCATCATAGGAGACATGGACTCCATTCCCTGGCACGTTCTGGACCGGATGGCAGGGAAGGGGGCTGCAATTGTGGGATATCCGGAGGACAAGGATGCCTCCGATGGTGAGCTGGCGGTGAGGCTCGGCCTCGAGTTCGCCCCGTCAAGAATGGATATCTACGGGGGAAAGGAAGGCAGGTCCGACCACGTTCTCTCATCATTCCAGCTTCTCTATATAGTCCCCCGTTCCGTGAAATGCGTCCTCCATCTCGACGATGATGATATTATCCTGCTGAGGGAAGGGGAAGAGAGGGACATCCGGACACCCCGCCCGATCGTTTCCCTGATCCCTGCAATGGGCCCGTGCAGGGTCACCCTCAAGGGTCTGAAATGGGAACTCGACAGGGAGGTTCTTCTTCCGGGTTCCACGAGAGGGATACACAATGAGAATCCTGGCAGACCTTTCAGGTTGACGGTCCATCAGGGCGGCGTGTTCATCATTATGACCGAGGATGAATGAAGGATATTCAGAGATCCGCTCCACATTTGGGGCATTTCTCCGCATCGAGTTCTACCAGCTCACCGCACTTCGGACATTCCTTCATCTCCACGTCCTCGAACAGTGCACCGCATTCGGGACACTGGGTGGAATCGGCCGGGATCTCCGCACCGCAGTTCGTGCAGACCACGACCTCCTTCCCGTTCATCTCGTCCATGGTCTTCAGCGTGTTCCGGAGTGCCTCCTCGAGCTTCCTGCTCCCCGGATCACCGGATATCCTGTCCACGATCTCCTTGGCGAACTCGAGAGGATCCTTCCCCTTTTCCTTCGATCCTTCAAGGAAGGAGCTGACAGCATCCTTTACGTTCTCTATTGACCCCGATATGTTCTCGGAGAAGTAGTCCGCGACATCCTTCGGCAGCGAATCCTTCCCGTAGAAGGATACAAGCTTCCTGTTCAATTCGGGTGTCGTTCCAACCAGGTCCACGGAGACTCCCTTATCCAGCCTGGTCCGTATCTGTTCGGACAGCTTGATAATGGATTTCACCTCTCTTTTGGCCGCCATGACCACCTGTTTCCCGCTGTCAAGGAACCCGTTCATCAGGTTTATGAACATATCCTGTCCATCCTCGGAATCCCTGAGATCCTCCAGATCGTCCATGACGAGGACATCCGAATTCCGGAACAGGTCCCTGAAATCCTCCATCTTGTCATTTTCCCTGTGCTCTTTCATCTTTTCAAGGAATTCCCGACCCGTGAGGAAGAGTATCTTAAGGTTCGGTCTCTCCGAGGACAGCCTGGACACTATGGCTTTCGCGAGATGGGTCTTGCCAACACCCTCGTCCCCCAGGATGAGGAGTGGATTGTAGGCCTCTCCCGGGTTTTCGGAAACATCCCATGCGGCCTTGTGAGCCACCTCGTTCGTGCCGTCAACTATGAAGTTATCGAATACCTGTCCCTCCTCCGGTGAGGCTTCCTGCGTTTTCTCCCCTTTCTTTTTTTGCTTTTTCTCCTTGGTAGATTCATCATCCTTGGACTTCTTCTCCTTTTCTTTCTCCTCTCCCGTGGGGAACGTGTAACCGGTGGAGTTCATGTACTTCCTGAAGAGGTTGACCTCCTTCTCGAAGTTCCGGAATTCGAGTTCGATTATGGAGATGTCCTCACCCATGACCTTTTCCAGTTTCTTTGCTCCCTGGAACCCCTCATCCACGTAATCGAGTATTCTCTTCCTGAATTCGTCCCTCTTCTCCTCGTCCCTGCGTATCTTCTCCTCGAGCTGTTCGATCTCCTTCTCTATCTCCGCGATCAGGTAGGGGTCGTTCAGCTTGAACTCTATCTCTTCCGCCTCTGCCCTGAAATGATCTATCTTGAGGGAATCGAATCTCTTCTGCAGTTCCTCGAGTTTTCTCACTCTCTCCTCGAGATCGGTGAAGGTCGGTTCCAGATCGGACATGGCAGCTTCCAGTTTCTCCTTGACCCCCCTTGTGATGTATCCCTTCTCGTTCCATTCCTCCAGGGCGGCCCTGATCTCCTTTCTTCTCTCCGCGTTTCTCTGGATCCTGCCCTTCAGGTCGTTGTATGCCGCCAGTGCCGCATCCCTCTCCTCGACATTCATCAGGCGGGTCCTGATCTCATTTATCTCTTCGGACAACCAGTTTGATTCCAGTGCATCCCATGTGTCCATATCATCGATGGCCCCCTGGAGCCGGGAAAGCATCTCGTCCATCTCGGATAATCTATCGTCTATGAGGCTGGGTGATTCCTCCATGAGCTTTTCCAGTTCCCCGATCTTCCATCCCTTCTCCTTGAGTTCGTCCAGCCTGCTGCCGAGTTTGTTCCTCTTGTCCCAGTCCTTCGATACGCGCTCCCTGAGGGCTTCGAACTCCTCCGATACCTTTTCGACGGACATGGGGTCCTTGAGCTGCTCCTTGATCTCCCTTGCCTCCGCAGGGAAGAATTTCATGTTCATTTTGTTCATCTTCTCCCTGATCTTTCGGGCCTTCTTCACCCTCTCCATCATGTCCTCGTGAACGGAGCTGAAGGTCTCCTCGTCCTTTTCGATGGCCTCCTTGAGGGCATCCATCCTGAATCCTTCCTTCTCCCATTCCTCCATATCGTTCCTTATCTTGGCCCTCTTTCTCTCCCTTGCCTCTATCCTCTTGTTGAGGGATGAGATGGTCTCCTCGATCTTCTCTATCATTGCAGTATCCGATGTCAGTTTCTCGAGCTCCTCGAATTCCTTCTCGAGCCATCTGTGGTCCATCTCGTCGATAACGTATTTCAACTCCCTCAATTTCGATATCTTTTCCTTGAACGTCTCGAACTCCGAGGATAATTTTTCCATCGGAAGGTCCATCATCCCTTCCATAACATCCACCTTGAACCCCTCCTTCCCCAGTTCTTCAAGCTCCCCTTTGATGGCCTCCCTCTTCTCTTCAAGGGCCTTGATCTTCTCCTTCAGCGCGGACAGCTCCTTCTCGTATTCGAGCAGTGAGAAGGGATCCGACATCCCCTCCTTCAGGGAATCGATCTCCTTTGAAAGGTCCCTCCTGTCCAGGGAGGCAACCTCATCCTTGATCTGTTCCATTCTGGTTATCGCATTTATGAACTGCTGCTGAAGGTTCCTGAACGTGTCAAGTCTTTCTCCGATCTTCTCCTCCAGGGAAGTCGTATCGTATCCTTTTTCCCGGAAACCCGCGGCCTCCTCAAGGAGCTTTCTTTTCTCCTCCTCCTCCATTTCCATGGTCTCCTTCAGCTCGTTCAGGAGGCGTTCGATGTTCTCTATTTCCATCGGATCATTGAGAAGGAAATCTATCTCCCTGATCTCCGGTCCGAACAGTTCCTTCTCGTCTTTGGACCTGAGAATGTCGAGTTCTTCCTTGAAGTCCTTCAGCTTCTGGATGTCATCCATGAAGCCAGTCAAACTGCTCCATGCCGTTGTGAGGTCCGCCTTGAGGGCTTCCTCGATCCTCTCCGTATTGTAACCTTCCTCCTTCCAGAGCTTCACCCATCTCTCCATCTCGCTCCTTCTGTCCCGGATGTCCGCCAGTTTGGTTTCCAGATCCTCTCTCAACTTCTCGATAACCTCCATGGCGAACGGCTCGCTGCAGCTGGTTATCAGCTTCTCCTTCTCCTCCTTCACCTCGACATCATCCACCTTCTGCACCCATTCCAGTATCTCCCTTATTTTCGATATGTTCGAGGAGAGTCCGTTATACCATTCCACTATCGCCTCATGCTCCTCTCCGAGTATATCGGGGAATCCCGGTATGGTGAAGCCAGAGGCGATCCACCCTTCCACCTCCTCCTTGATCCTGGCCTGATGCTCCTTTCTTTTTCTCTGTTCCTCTTCCTTTCTCTTTCTCTCCTCTTCCTCTTCCGCCACCCTTTTCTTGAAGCCCTCGATGTCGACATCCTCCTCGGACAGCCTGCATTCCTTGAAGAATGCCAGAGGGGGGCCGACGTCTATCTTGCTGTGCATTTCTATCGTGTTCTCGGGCTTCATCATGGACATGAGCAGGTAATAGATGCCGTCCGGACCCTTGTGAGATGTGTCGTTCACAACTGCCTCGCACAGTTTTGCATTTCCGTCCTGGAAGACAAGCTGTGCGGTGACGTCCTGCTTGTTCCCCTCCATGTCCACCAGATTCCCGATAACAAGGATGTATCCCGTTTTCTTCTCCGTCCGGATCAGTTCCATGATCTCGTCCATCACTCCGTCCCCGCCAAGGCGGGAGAAATCGATGGTCCCCTTTGGAAGTATCACTGACAATTCCCCCAGTTTTGGACTCTGCGCGCGGTCCATGTACTAGTAACAGGCGAGATAAGGGCACATACGAATTAAATATATTCGTCTTTTTTTCACGCTGATAGAATCAGTCTCCCCCTACGGGATCCATGAAGCTCAGGTGCACCGTCCCCCCGGCAACGGAGACGGAGAAGATGCCGCATCTTCTAATCTCCCCTATCCTCAGCACTTCCATCTCCTCCACCCCCGTCTCGCGGAGCCTGTTCACGTTTCCGGTATCGTCCTGCTCCCGAAGATGGAGCATCAACCTTGTCCCGGTATCGTCCGGATGGAGCCTGTAGGGTGAAATCGTCCTGAGGGGTACCCTGCCCTCGGTGACAGAATCCTCGAGAAGAAGGAACACGGATGAAGGGGTAAGGGTCATCACCCTTCCCTGATGGGGAGCCTTGTTGAAATCCTCATCCATAAACGCCCTCGTGGATAGGGCCACATCGATCATCTCCCTCTCCCACTCCTCGGCCTCATCCGACATCTCGTTGACGTGTTCAAGGATCTCCGATACCTCTTCCGATTCGGGAGCTTCACAGGATCCGGGTTCGAGGATGGAAGCCAGGCCCCGATGGGCAAGGATGTCGGGATACCTTCTTATCGGCGACGTGAAGTGACAGTAGCACCCGGACCTCAGACCGAAATGCCCGATGTTTTCATGAGAGTAGAACGCGCGGGGCAGCGTCCTCAGCATCCATATGCTCAGGATATCGGATATGCTGCTGTCGGGGAATGACCGGATCTTCCTCAGGACGCGGTTCAGGGCATCGACGGCCATTTCAATCTTCTCGATGGGGACCTCGATCCCGGACACCTCACCGTTCACCGCATCTTCCCCGGCCGCATCCGTCTGTATGCTCATCCCAGAAAGCTCCAGCTTCCCGCCGGCGAGCAGCGCCGATACGAGATCCCCCTCCCTCGAGGATCCCGCCGTTCCATCCCGGGAGGAGTAGGAGCCGTCCCATTCGATGTCTATCTTTGCATCCAATCCAAGAGCTTCCGCAGCGGCATTGAACCTTTCCAGATCCTCCCTCTGGGGGAGGGGATGCACCCTGTAGGGAACAGGTAGGTCATTGTCCCTCAGTTTTCTTGCTGCGGCCTCGTTCGCAAGTATCATGAACTGTTCGATGAGCCTTGTCGCCTTGGTGGGCCGCTTGATGGTTATCTCGATGGAATCGTCCGACGAGAAGGTGACCTTTCTCTCCGGCGTCCTCAGATCGAGCCTCCCGTGTCTTTCCTCCAGAATCTCGGCAAGTTCCCACAACGATGAGAAGGGTTGTCTCTTCTCCTCGATCCATGGCTCCACCTCGTCATAGGACAGGTTCCGGTCCACCCTGATAACGGACCTGTGATGTTCCGTGGAGAGGAGCTCTCCGTCATCCGACAGTTCCAGTCTGGTGGAGATGCAAAGCCTGTCCGCACCTTCCTTCAGGGAGCAGAGGTCCTCCGACAGCCTGGGCGGAAGCATCGGGATGACGCCGGTGGGCAGATAAACGGAGGTCCCCCTGTACCGGGCTTCGAGGTCGATGAGGTCCCCTGCCCTTACGTAATGGCTCACGTCCGCGATATGCACCCAGAGGATGGCCCTGCCGTTTATTCCTTCCTCGAGAGAGAGAGCGTCGTCGAAATCCCTGGCATCTGGCGGGTCTATCGTGAATGTCGGAAGGCTCCTCAGGTCCAGTCTTTTCGCAGCTTCCTCCTCGCTCACCTCTTCCGGAAGGGATGAGGAGGCCCTCTCGACATGCTCCGGGAAGCTGTCATGAAAGGTCCTCCTTCCTGAACCCAGATTGAACTTCACTACAAGCCCGGAAGCTTCCCTCCAGCTGACCCTGCGGAGCTTCAGGAGCATCCCTATGATGTCCGAGGGAGGGTCCCTTATCCTTGATCCTATCATGTTATGGGAGAGATCGAAGATGAACCTTTCAAGGTCGAACCTGTGAAATCGCCTGACAGGTGTACCGCCCAGCCCGAAGGCGGTCAAACCCCTGCGGAAGCTCCCCTTTTCCAAGTATAGGAGCCCCCATTCGCAGATGCGGTCAAGCTCCCTTTTCATTTCCACGGTCAGATCTGCACTGGAAGGGTCCGCGAACCGGGCCCTGTTCCTCTTTCCGCTCCTTTCTTCCTCATCCTCCTCCCTCTCGCAGGATTCCACGAAGTGCGACCAGAGATTCTCGAGCGATGCGATGTGCTCCCTGATGCTCTCTATGGCCTCCTTCCTGTGGGGGGCATAGTACGGCTTCCTTCCGATGTCCGACCGGTCGAAGAACGGGGATGAGGGGTCATCACATTCCGCAAGAACCCTCGAGATAGCCCACTGCTGTTTCGGGTCCAACTGCATGGGTTCGAAGTGGATGGACCCTATCTTGCCGGGGGAGAGGAGGACATTTTCACAGTGAGGGGGGAGCCTTTCCGAATGTTCGCTGGGGAGCTCGGAGGTCCCGCCGTTCCGGAGATATGACATCACACTTTTGTAAAGGTCCTCCGGAGATACCCTTTCCATTATCTGCTCCGGGGTCATCCGGAGCATGGACCGGGATCTTTCCTTTTCGATGGATTCCCGAATGAACCTTCTCATGGAAGCCTCGTCCTTCTTGTCCCCCGGATATATCCTCCCTCCGGCTTCCTTGAGGGATCTCCATTTCACCGTCATCTCTCCCCTCAATGTGAACACAAGGGCCGTGAAGTCCTTCCCCGACTTCCGCCTGTCAAGAAGTATGCCCATGTTCAGGGGAGGTTCAAGGCCCCCCGTCCCCTTCTTCAACCTGACGAGCTCCCTTATCTCCATGGGATGAACCTCTTTTCAAGTGAGAAGCTCCCTTGATAAAAACGTATTCATCGGACCGGTCAACCTCCTTCGGGTCCCACGAGCTCCTATTCTTTATCGAATTTGGAAAATTCAAGGATTTCAATATCAAGAGAGGCTTTTTATTTTTCCATGGTGATATTTCAATACGTATACAATCATCATAATCAATTGTCTACTTGTACAAAATGTCGATTTCAATCGTCCAATCATCAATCTTTCCTTCTTCAATTTTTATTCCTATTGAGATCTGAAAAGGGAGTGAATAGTCATTCAGAACATCTGATGAAATTGTTATATGAAAATCCAACGGTTCATTGAAATAGTTTCCTTTTTCGTATAGTAATACTTTCTGTTTACCATTATCCTGATCAATCCACAATTCGATTTTAGGACCAAGAATTCCTACTGCTTTATCGGAATGAATATGTATTTCCACATTCGGATAAGAGATTCCAGGTTTGATAGAAATAATTCTTCCCTGATCAATATCCCTAATATATCGATAATTCTGAAAACCTTTCATTTGAAGAATATATTCCTCATTTTGATTATATACTTCTATATTTTTAACGATATTTTTCTTATTCCCGTATATTTTCAAAGTAAGTTTGATACTGTAATTCTTCGATTCATTAAATGATACACTAATACATTTTCCATAATACATTTTCCCATCAATTTCCCAAGTGCAATTATCAATTTTTTTTGGTTCTTTTATAGTAATATTAACAATTTCATTCACTCTTAATATATCTTTATCTATTATTATCGTTGGTTCCCATGTTGAAGTCGATGAAGATGAATGCATTAATACAAGTATTGTTGGTATTGGAGCCAATATTATTAAGAAAAAAATTACAACAAATATTTTGAGTTTCATGTCATTCAATTCCTCCATACTTTTTGGTATATATTAAAATTATGGGAGATGAATAAGATTATATTTCATCTCCCAATTATGCCTAATTTTCCTTATACAGCCATATCAAAATATATCTCCCAATTATATGGAAGCCAGGACCCATAAGCATTCGTACAAGTACTTTCAGAGTTTCCATAATACCCATCAACATCCAATTGGACTAGTAATCTATAATTGCCAATTTGATATGTTGAGGGGGTAAGATTCCATATAAACCATGGATCATATCTATCATCTTCATTATTTGGTGTTGACCAATATGTGTACGTGTCAGACTGTGCATCTGAGGAGGAAATGAGATACCAAGTTTGAGTTACAGAATTGTATCTTTGTAATGTAGCGCTGTACTGTACTACAAACTTATAATACATATCACCATAAGTATCTATTTCATCCCTTTCAAGAAAGCCATCATAACCGAATTTTAAAGTTGCCTGGTTGCTTACATAATTGATTCTCCCATTTGATGGTGTTAAATCCTTAAAATCTGGGTTAGGATCTGCTTGTTGCATCTCAAAATAGACCGTTCCCAACACATAATCTCCTGAAGATGGGTTGTTATACGCAATACAAGATGAAAATTGCATGGAATTCCATGATTCTTTAATAGTTCCTTTCCATATAGTAGAGATATATCCTTGTTTTATTATTGAAAATTGATATCTTTCATAAAGATTAAGATATTGATGAGCAGATGTATCAACATAAATTAGATTATCAAGTTCATCAGCATCTATAGTAGTCGTAGAACTTGTATCTAATGAAACAATTTTCAATTGGCTTCCTCCCACTTGATTTTCATCCTCATCCAATACCTCTATAGTGAATTCCACATCATCAAGTGCGTTCACAGGCGATACGAAATAATTAATCCCCATCATCGCTACAATCATTACTATATATAGCGTAAAGATGGTAATTTTTCCATATTTCTTTTTCATTTTTTCACCTCCTTTTATCCACTGAAATACTGTGGATCTTGATCACTGAAACGGAGCTCCTCTCTCTCCTTCAGGAATGCTTCATGATAGCTTACCTCTCCATCGCCATCAATGTCCGATGTCGGGTCCTCAAGACCCCTGGTGATGTTGAAAAGATCCGGGAAGCTCACCTGATCGGCTACCATCGAACAGATTACGGTCTTTCAGGGGCCTCTCAATTCCGGACCTGCAAGACCTGACCTGTTGCCTCCCAGAATGAAAGTTAGCTCCTGGTAAATTGTGGAATTCAGCCAGCTGTTGATAGCTGAGGTAGTTATGTTTCCATCTGAAAAACGGAAAGTAACGTTTCCAAGGGCCCATATCACGTGATCCGAAATGTAAACGACCGGCTGACTTGATGATTCTGATGTGTTTTGGAGCCATGAAAAGGCTGATTCTATATTGGAGATGGTGGGAGCTCCGTCACTGCCGGAACGCGATCCCTCTGTGAGGAAACAGATATCATCCTCGGTGTAATCCTCGTCAATCAAGTATTGATGGAACTGGTCAGCCTTCTCCAACTCGATATCATCGTACCCACCAAGATCCGAAACAATGATGATAGCACATCTGGGAAGTGTGGTTGTGCCTTCGCTGTCCCGGGTCACGAATAATGGCACAGATAGCAAACCAAGGAGGAGTAATATCCCGAACAATCCTTTCATCTTCATCCGAAACCGAAAATATCGGAGTGGAGGATATAAGACTTCCCCGTTTCCCGGAAATCCCGGGAGGGGCCTTTATAAGGGATTTCGTATCTTACCATTTCTTGGATTCCATTCGACCCTTGAAAACCTCTTCCCTTTCCTTTGCTTTCCTGTAATAAATAAGAGGAAATTCCATGGCTCTATCGAAGTTCTTCAAAGCCTTTTTCCTA
>Ga0164318_10007859_pt1 | contig 10347 bp, 8 predicted proteins | sample GuaBasSedimGuay9_FD_113734 | JGI IMG/M metagenome (GOLD analysis project Ga0164318, IMG submission 113734) | Subseafloor sediment microbial communities from Guaymas Basin, Gulf of California, Mexico - Guay9, Core 4571-4, 0-3 cm | ecosystem: Environmental > Aquatic > Marine > Hydrothermal vents >...
AAGCGGAAAAAGTTAATTCGATTAATCCGTGTAATTCGATGACTTTTTTGGAATTGTTTTTTTGCAGAGTAGCAAGCACTTGATAGGTTTTAGAGCTACGTTAATAATATTTATTATATAAGAGTATTATTTAATGTGCGTTTACCCTGACGAGTATATTTTACACATAGTTTTAATGATAAATACAAATTATGTACATATAAATCTATTACTGAAATTTGACACTATAGATTGTACTAACAATACTGCTATTTGTACTAAAATACTAAGGGTTATTTTTAAAAAGAAGTATAAGTTTTTCATATTGTTGCTACAATTGATTAATACAGGTTTTTTTTATTGCTGTTAGTAGAATGAATTTTGTTTCATGGCGCAAAAATTGCAGTAATAAAATATTAGTGTGAAAATAACATTTTTCATTATTTATATAAGTAAGTTTTACTTATTTTCGCAACTTGAATTTATAGAAGTTCATTTTACTAACTCTTCTTTTAATAATGTAAATGCAATACTATTACTAGTATGTACATTCTGACTTAATTTATACATAGTTTTGCATTAATGAAAAAACAATTTTAAATATGAAAAAATTTCAATTAATGGCAATGTTTTTTGTCACAGTACTATTACTTTCTTTTACTAGTGGTAATAAGGCAAGTTTACCTAAAGTTGATGTAAAAAGTCTTGATGGAAGAATAGTAAATACTTCTACTTTTCAGAATGATGGTAATCCTATAATTATAAGTTTTTGGGCAACATGGTGCAAGCCTTGTATTACAGAATTAAATACTATAGCAGAGGTTTACGAAGATTGGCAAGATGAAACAGGAGTTAAGCTTATTGCAATTTCTGTTGATAATTCACGTACTTCGGGAGGAGTGCTTCCTATGGTTAATGGTAAAGGTTGGGAATACGAAGTATATCTTGATGAGAATGGTGATTTTAAAAGAGCAATGGGAGTAAATATTGTACCTCATACTTTTTTATTAAATGGAAAAGGCGAAATAGTGTGGCAACACACTTCGTTTACTGAAGGTTCGGAATTAGAGCTTATAGAGTTAGTAAAGAAGCTTAAAAATGGTGAGGAAATATAAATATTAAGAATAAAAGAGTAAGAATAATTTAATCTTACTCTTTTGTTTTTTATCGGTTAAAATATTATTATGAAAAGAATTTTACTTTTTATTGTCGTATATCTATTTGCTTATAGCGTTAAGTCTTATTCGCAAGTCTTAGGTGGCGGTGAAGTGCATGGTAGTTTCCAAACCGATGCACAGTATTATAATAAAGATTCGGTAATTGGAGCTGATGAAATTCCTGAAAAGATAGCTATGAATGCTTTCTTTGAGATGAGATATACTAATAAAAAATTTGAAGCGGGAATGCGTTACGAATTATTTATGCCTCAAATGCAAGGTTACGATCCTCGTTGGAAGGGTAATGGTTTTGGAAATAGATATCTGAGATATAATGGTGATAAAGTTGATGTTACTGTAGGTAATTTTTATGAACAATTTGGTTCAGGAATGGTTCTTCGGTCTTATCAAGAGTGGAATCTTGGTTTCGATAATGCTTTTGATGGTATTAGGGTAAAGTATAAAATGAAGGCTCTTACAATTACGGGATTAGTTGCAAAACAGAGGTTTTATTGGGATTTAGGTCCGGGTTTGGTAAGGGGTATTGATGCTCAGTTGTCGGTTAATGATATGTTTACCAAATTGTCAGAAACAAAAACTAGAGTATTTGTTGGAGGAAGCTTCGTAAGCCGTTTTCAAACAGATGCTGACCCACTATATAAGCTTCCCGAAAATGTTGGTGCTTATGCAGGACGCTTTCAAGTTTACCATGGTGGTTTTAACTTCAAATTTGAAGCTGGTGGAAAAATTAATGACCCCAATGCTACCAATAATATGATTTATAAAAATGGTAATGCTGTAATTGCAGAGATTGGATACTCTACCAGAGGGTTGGGATTTAGCTTACAAGCTGAGCGTTCTGATAATATGGATTATAGATCCAATAGAGCTTCAACGGGCTTTGATTTACCAGTAGGTTATATACCAGCCATGACACGTCAGCACGCTTTTAGCCTTGCAGCTATGTATCCATATGCTTCGCAAGCGAATAATCAAATGGGTTTGCAGGCAACAGTCTTTTACAAAATAAAGAAGAAAACATGGTATGGTGGTAAATATGGTACTAGTGTAGATTTAAACTACTCTGTTTCTTACGATATTGCTAAGCAGGCACCTAGTGACACTATAGCTATTGGTGTACCAGGTACTCTGGGCTATGCCTCGAATTTTTTTAAAGTTGGAGATGAAAAATTTTATCATGATTTTAATATAAAATTTACTCGTAAACTTAATAAAAAATGGAAAGTTAGCCTTATGTATATGAATGTATTTTATAATATGCTTATTAACGAAGGTCATAATGCTCCTAATGTAAAAGCAAATATATATATTGCAGATATATGGTGGAAGTTTAAACCATACAATTCCTTACACTTAGAAGCGCAATTATTAACTACAGAGCAAGATGATGGTAATTGGTCATCGGGTATGTTGGAGTATAATCGCAAAGGCTTTTTTGTGGCAGGAATATTACTCTATAATCATGGTATTAGTAATAGTCATGGGACAACAGAAGCAGCTCTTTATCCTTCTTTAACTACTGGTTATACTCATGGTGCTACTCGTATTTCTATGAGTTATGGAAAACAGCGTGAAGGTATTCTTTGTGTTGGTGGAGTATGTAGAGCGGTTCCTGCCTCCAATGGTTTAAGTCTAACAATTAATAGTAGTTTTTAAACTATATAAAATATAATTATGAAAAAAATATTGATATTATTAATTGGAGTTTTGTCAGCATTAGTATTAATTACTACTTCCTGCGACAAAATTGAAGGTCCATATAAAGAAACTGGTGGTAGTGGAGTTACTGGTGATACTGTTCGTAAATTGCTTTTTGAGGATTATACAGGCCACCAATGCGTTAACTGCCCGTCGGCACATGTAACTATTGCCGAATTGCATCAAGTATATGGCGATAGAATGGTTACTGTAGCTATACATACAAGTAGTTTTGCCGATATGAGCTTTCCTCCTTATGACGCAGATTATAAAACTGCTGATGGAGAAGAGCTTTCATTGTTTTTTGGAGGAACAACTGCTCCTTTACCAAAGGGAATGGTTAATAGAACTAAAGTAAATGGTAGCTATTTAATAGAAAAAGCTGAGTTTGGTACTGAAGTGTCAAAAGTTTTGGATTCTTTGGACGAAAAACCAGATTTGTATATTGAAATTAAGCCAGTTTTTTCTGGTGGGAGCACTTTTGATTTGGAAGTTAAGATTACGGCTATGAAAGATATGCCTGCTGGTAAATATAATCTTTCAGTATTGATTACCGAGAGTGATATTATTTCTGCTCAAATGAATATTGACCCTAATATAAATAATGGAGACGATGTAATGGACTATCACCATAATCACGTATTGCGTGGGGCTGCTAATACGGCTTGGGGTGAGGAGTTCGCAACTTCCATAAGTAATGGTCAAACGTATACAAAGTCGTATACAAATATTCCATTTGATGCAGAATGGAATGCTGATAATATTAGTATTGTTGCTTTTGCATACTTTGCTGATGGACCAAATGAAAAATCAGTTATTCAGGCACAAGAAGTGAAACTGAAATAAGAGCTTTTATAAGTAATGAAAAACCACATTTGATTATATATTGAATGTGGTTTTTTTATGAAGCGAAATTATTTATAAATTTGCTCTAAATATTGTATTACGATAATGATAAAACTTTTTATACTATTTTTTACTTTTAGCTTACTCTATTTAGATTTATTCTCTCAAGATACTTTAGTGAATTATCAATTGAGGAAAATTGATGGTGAAAGGCCTAAAATAGGCTTAGTATTAAGTGGAGGAGGAGCTAAGGGTATGGCTCATGTTGGCGTGCTTAAAGTGTTAGATAGTTTGGGCATAAAGCCTGACTATATTACCGGAACAAGTATGGGAAGTATTGTTGGAGGCCTTTATTCTATTGGTTATTCTACAGATATGCTGGAGGAAATGGTTAGGAGTACCGATTGGAACAAATACTTGAGCAATGATAGCGAGTATAGGGGAATTAATATGATTGAGAAGGAAAGTTATAAAAATTATTTTGAGTTTCCAATTAATAATTGGTTACCTGGTTTACCTCAAGGAGCAATAAAAGGTCAAGAGCTAGAATTATTGTTTAATGAACTTACAGTCTCTGTTGCCAAGGATACTGTTTTTGATGAGTTCCCTATTCCTTTTAGGGCAATTGCTGTTGATATTCTTACTGGCGAACCTTATACGTTTAAATCTGGAAATCTTGCATTAGCAATGCGTTCGAGTATGTCTATTCCTAGTATTATGGATCCGGTAGAGTATAAGGGTATGCTTTTGGTTGATGGTGGTTTGGTTAATAATTTTCCTGTACAGGAATGTATTGATATGGGTGCTGATATTATTATTGGTGTTTATACAGGTGCTGAATTAATGCCTGAAAACAAGTTGAATTCTATGGTAAGTATTCTAAAACAGAGTAGCTTTATTGCTAGTATAAAAAATGCCAGAGAGTCGAAAAAACTAGTTGATATTTATATTGAACCCTACTTAAGTGATAGGAATGCAGCAGTATTTGATGATGGAGTTGCTAATTGCGAAAGGGGATATGAGGCTGGTGTAGAGGCTATTGTTGAGTTGCAAGAGTTGATGTCTTATTTGTCCCAATACAATATACCTAAGGATACAGTGTATGTTCTTAGCGATTCGGTTTTTATTTCAACTAGTAATATCAAATATAAAGATGATAATGATAAATTAGAAAAGGTTGTTAGAAAGAATTATAAGCAAATAAATAATGAATTTGTAACGCCAACTGATATTGTCGATAATATTCATTTTCTGTATGGAACTAGGTTGTTCAAAAAGCTAACTTATGATTATTCGCATACATCGGATAGTGTTGTTGATCTTAGATATAATGTGGAAGCCAATAAAGACAAAGATTTGTTATTATCAATAAACTATAAAACTGAATCAAAGGCAGGGCTTAATATAGGTTTTAGATATAGAAATTTACTAATTCCGGGAGCAAGATTCCAAGTTAAACTTAGGATTTCAGAAAACCCTGGGGCTAGAGTAGATTTATTTTCTTATTTGGGGAGTAGTATAAAGCATGGTTTTGATATTTCTTATTACTATAAAACATCAAAAATTCCACTTTATAGTGAGAAGATACTAGAAGCTGAATACTCAAGCCACTTTCATAGATTGAGCTCTGGCTATCATTTCTTCGCAAGTAATCGCTCGGAGTTTTATACAGGAATAGGCCACGAAAGGGTATACTATACAAAGATTATTGATGTTAGTGAGTTGTCGTTTGACAAAATTACTAATCTAAGTTCTTATATAGATGTTAACTTTGCTAGAAACACTCTTGATAAGAAATATTTTTCTACAAAGGGCTCTAGCTTTAAATTTGATAATAGGATATTTTTGGTAAATACTTTTAAATATGATTTGCCACAAGATTATATTGATAATAACCCCAATAGCCCTACAAGTGAAACCGATGATATGGGCATATCACTGAAAATAGCAATAGATTTTCAGAACTATATGCCTATTAATAATAAGTTAGTGTCGATAAATGAGATAAATGCGGTAGTTGGTATAGGTTATATATTCTCTACTTGGGTAGGGGGTGTAAATCCTGAGGAGGAATATCAGATTCCTTTTTGGGGAGTGCAGGAAAATTATACAATGGTGGCTAATGTATTAGTTTACAGTTATGGAATGAGATATAATTTCATTAATAATTTCTATTTAACTGGTAAATTGAATGGTGGGTTTATTGCCGAAGATGTGTCGTATCTATTTTCTAATGATGATGATACTGAAGGGAAATATAGTAGTATATATAATATTGATAATTACATGCTTGGTGGAGGTCTTAAGTTGTCATATAATAGTTTTATAGGGCCAGTGAGTATAGCTGTAACTAAAGGGAGTCAATCTTCTGCTTTTTGGTGGCATTTCCTTTTGGGTTATAGTTTCTAAGGTTCTAAAGAATTTTGTGTGGGTATCGTAAAGTATCTAAATTCTAAGCTATAGTAAGAAGTAAAAGTAGTAATCGGTAAAAGCAGTAAACAGTAATCGGTAATTATCAGACTAAACTATTGTTACTGATTACAGATTACATTTTAATAACTTTATGAGAAAGATAATAACAATAGGTGATAAATATGAATTATTCGATGGTTCAAATAAGGTAATAATCGATTCCTTTGGCGCAAAAGTATTAGCTTTTATTGAAGAAGATGAAAATAGACTTTTTTATAATTCTAATGATATATCCCATAGCGGAATCCCATTATGCTTCCCTAATTTTGGGCCTTTAGTTAATAGTAAATTGGTAGTAGATAGTGAAGAATATCCAATGAATCAACATGGTTTTATTCGTGATATGGATTTTGAGCTTGTTGAACAATCGGATACAGTATTAGAGCTTAAACTTAAATCCACCTACGAAACAAAAACAAAATATCCCTTTGATTTTGAATTTGGAGTGAAGTTTGAATTGCAAGGAAATAAACTATCTATAAATTTTCAATGGAAAAATTTGAGTAATAATAAAGCCCCAATTTCGCCAGGAGTTCATCCATATTTTAGGGTTTATGATAAAAAAAATATTATCTTACAAACTAGAGCTATTAATTATAATCTAAGCAAAGATTTCTCAGAAGTGGAAGAAGTGATTAAAAGTGATTATTTGGATATGTTTAGTGAGAATAGTTTTGTGATAAAAGGAGCTCCAGATATTAACCTTATTAATCATAATTCTGAAATAACTAAGGTAGATATTGGTAGCAAGAAATTTGTTGAGATAATATATAATAATAAAGATTTTAACCGTCTTACAGTTTGGCGTAAAGCTCCCGATACTGATTATATTTGTATAGAGCCTGCCAACGCTCAAAATAAGATTAATGAAGCACCGTATTTAATCCCGCATGGAGATTATTGGGAATCTGAGGTATCGATTGTTTTTAATTAAAGAAAAAGCCACAATTTATTCAAAATTGTGGCTTTTATTATATTGTATATTTTTAATCTTCAACTCTCAATCTACGTGAAATATACTGAAGACTGTGAGCTTTTTTATTACAAACCCAACTTCTTTTTGATATCCTTAGGAAGAGCATCTTTATGAATTACTATATCCATAGTTTTATACTCTACAAAAGCTTTTGATGCATAAAAGTAACCATCATATTTTTGGTCAACACCCCATGAGTTTTTGATTTTATAGTAGAGGTTACCATTTTGATCTTTAGCAATGCCTACAATGTGCATTCCGTGGTCATCAGTTGTTTGGTAGTTATCATAAGCCATTTGTCTAACTTCTTGAGTAATTTCTTTCTCTTGAGCAGGACCTTCTGCAGAAAGCAAACCTTCTTTGATTTCTTTAGCACTTTTGTCTTCCCATTTAGCTTGCTCTAAATCTGATAAGTTTTTAATATCAGTTTCAGGAACTACAGCATAACCATTGCTCCATTTAAAACCTTTTTCGCTAACATCAGCAGCCCAAGCTACAGTCATATCATTCTCAATAGCATTGTCAATAACTTGCATAAGTTCATTTAAAGGCAGGTTATAACTTAAATCTAAAGCCCAGTTGTCAGGTACTTCCACAGCAAACTCTTCGTAAAATGGGTGGTGAGAATATGAAGTAAGGAAAACATAATCGTCATAATCAAACTCCATAATATTATCAGCAAAAGCACGTGGTGTAACTTTCTTTCCATCATACTCAAAGTCTTCAGGAATTGGGCCTAAATATGTGTTTATAGTTGCTTTAATAGCAGTTGGCCAAACTGGTGTCAATGTTCTGTTTTTGTCTTTTATTACAGATTGTACCATTGCTAAAAGCATTGCATCCATTTCGCCATGAACATGGTTTTCTGTCCCGTAATTAAGTCCATTATAAGCTTCTTCAGTAGTCATTCCATATTCTTTAATCACATGAAAAACATCGCCAAAACCAGCACCTGCACCATAGTTAAGGTTTCCGTGCATACGTACATATTGAATTGATTTATCGTAATAAGTATGGTGTACAGCAAACATTTCTGATAAGTCAATATCTCCTTTGCCAGTACGCATTAATTCTGCTTCGATAAAGCTAATTGCACTAAAACTCCAACAAGTACCTGAGCGATATTGGCTCTTTACCGATGTGTGAGGAATTACTTTTGTATCCGTAAATACATATCCTTCTTGTTTTTCTTTTACCTCATCTTGAGCAATAGCTCCAAGGCTTATTAGCATTACTAATGCTAAAGTTAATAATTTGTTCATTTTATTTTGGGGTTATAATTAATAATTTATTCAATTTGCAAATATAATTAATATGTAGTGGTCATATCTTCATCAACAGCAATTATAAAATCTGCACTCATCTGAGTTTCCTCACTTATGGTATCAATATTTTCTTGAGATACAGTAGTAATGGTTGCTATTTTAAGTTCTGGATTTGCCTTTTTTAGATATAATATTATGCTTTCATAATTATCAGAATGGTAGGCTCCATTAAAATGGTAAAAATGTTTTCCTTCTGTCCAATTTTTAAGAATAAAATGAGCCATTGTCGCATCCTTTAATGCTTGCGCTTTTACAATATTCGTCATTCTAGCACTTTTGTGACCACCCATTGCAGCAATCATTCCTGTATAACAAGCCGCGTTCTCAAAATAGTGAATAGGTAGTGGTGCAATATATTGCTTTGCTTCATCACTAAGTGAGTCGAGTGCATTCAAGCTACCTTTATTCACAATTGCAGCATATCTACGAGGCACGTTTGTAGCTATCATTGGAATATGGTTCTTTTGTGCAAACTTAAGTATTGGAGCATAATCAGTTTTCTCATTAGGCCATAAACGAGCTTGGTCTTCAAAATATTTATATTTTACTGCTCCCGATAAATACTCATCAATAATTAATTGTTGATCAGCTTCGTACATCTCAGCACCCATCACAAAGCTATCTCCATGCTTTTGAAATAAGGCTTTAGCAACTTCAAACTCTAACCAATGCGAAATAGAATTATTATGTAGCTCGCCAAAGAAAACAATGTCAGCTTCACTTAATTTATCAATTACTTTATCAAACTTTTGAACCTTAGCTTTTTTGTTAAAAATATTATAAGGTTTTAGATCTGAGGTCATTGCCATTATTACAGCTGATGTAATTAGAAGTATTATAAATTTAAATTTCATGTGTATAATTTTTTAATTAATAAGAATGGTAAAAGTATAAAAAAAAGGCTGATAATATTATTATCAGCCTTTTTTATTATTTGTCATCAGTGTTTTATTTTCTTAGAATAGTAACAGTACCATTCATCTCAGTTTCTTTACCATCAGCTAAGAAAAGGTTCCAGTAATAAACACCATCAGTTAGGTCTTCACCGTCCCATTCGTTTTGGTAATTATTGCTTTCGTATACTTTCTTACCCCATCGGTTATAAATGATTAGTGTAGAGTTAGGAAAAGCGTTAAAGAATGGTGGAGCACCATCGCCAGTAAGCATTATTCTAAATTGGTCATTCATACCATCTCCATTAGGAGTAATAATATTAGGAACATCTACTTCACAATTAATTGCTGTAACAGTTACTTTGTCTTCGCAACCATTAACATTAAGTGATAGTTCATAATCACCCATTTCATTCTGCATAAAGAAGAAGAAATCTGTTGACGATACTTGCGAGCCGTCCTGCTTCCATAAATAATTATATACAAAGCCTGATGGAGGGATTGGCCCTCTAAATCTAACTCTTTGGTATGTACATACATCTTGATCTCCTGCAGCCCAATCAGAACCTGGCATTGGCTCGTCTTCTACTGCTTGGTAAGGAATCCCTTCAATAATTGTATTTTGATCTATTACAGTTATATCTCCAGAAGTAGAACATTTTACACTTGAACTGATAGTTGGATGCGATACAGAAACAGAATAATTTCCTGATATGCTTACATCTATTGTTCTATCATTACTTCCTGTAGACCATTCAAATACCATATCCGCATCTATAGTTGGGTATTCTTTATCTACGTCAATAGTGAATGGAGAATCTGAAGCCCATAAGCATGTATCAATGATTGGCTCAGGTCCAGTAATAGAATATATTTTAAAAGTATCATTATCAACACATCTAGTATTACTACCACCATCTACATATAGATAGTATATTCCTGTATTCTCAAATGTATGAGTTTGACTTGTTCCTAAAGAA
>Ga0164318_10007860_pt1 | contig 10347 bp, 13 predicted proteins | sample GuaBasSedimGuay9_FD_113734 | JGI IMG/M metagenome (GOLD analysis project Ga0164318, IMG submission 113734) | Subseafloor sediment microbial communities from Guaymas Basin, Gulf of California, Mexico - Guay9, Core 4571-4, 0-3 cm | ecosystem: Environmental > Aquatic > Marine > Hydrothermal vents...
GCTGTCTATCTTTCTTTCGAAGAGCCTATAGAGGCCATAAAGGAAAACGTTAAAGGATTCGGGTGGGATTTCGATAAACTTGAAAAATCAGGAAAATTTGCATTCATAAGATACGATCCTTTCCATATAGAGGACGTGTTTAATATCCTTGAGTCCAAGGTCAGGGAGATAAAGGCCTCAAGGGTTGTTGTTGATTCTATATCGGCCATAGGACTTCATGTAAAGGACTCTACAGAGCTCAGGAGAATGATATTCAACCTTTCCATGATCCTTAGAAAACTCGGATGTACAGCGCTGCTCGTTTCAGAAATGGTTCCAGGAAGCAAAGGCATATCAAGATACGGTGTAGAAGAGTTTGTTGCAGATGCTGTCATAGTTCTATACTATGAGAGAATACAGTCATCGTTTACGAGGGCTTTGCAGGTATGGAAGGTTAGAGGCTCAGCACACTCACAGAAGCTACATCCATATAAAATTGATAACAATGGTATAACCGTTTACTCAAAGGAGGAGGCTTTCATTCAAAGATGAAAGGGTTAGAAGCTCTTTCGAGGCTTTTCAAAGGAAGGAAAAAAACAATTTTTAGAAAAATAAGTTTCAAGGAGCCAAAACATCTAATAGTCATACCGGATTTTAAGAAGATTTCTGAGGTTGATTTTAGATACCCTCTCATAGAACCCTTTGCCTATGCGCACATTAAATGGGTTCCCAAAGAAAAAAAATTGATCTATGTGATAGAAGAACCTGAATTAAACGAAAAGGAAAAAAAGATTCTTCAAACCATTGAGACCGATCTTGCTGAAACAATCGATGTAAAGCTCTCTGCGTTTAGATCAAGAAGAGAGATTATAGATTACATACAAAAGAAAGTCACAGATATCATAGAAGATGAAGCTCTTCAGATACCCGAGAGATCTTACACAAAGATCATGTATTATATAATAAGAGACTTTGTTGGTCTCAATGAAATAGAACCACTTATGCATGATCCTTATATAGAAGATATAGGATGTAGCGGACTAAACACACCTGTGTATATCGTTCATAAAAAGTTTGGTTCAATAGAGACAAACATAGTGTACACAGATGCTGAAAAGCTTTCAAATTTTGTAATAAAGCTCTCTGAAAGATGTGGAAGATACATATCTTATGCAACACCTCTTATGGATGGAAGTTTACCTGATGGTTCAAGGGTTCAGGCATCCTTTGCCAGGGATGTTACAACTAAAGGTCCGACATTTTCTATAAGAAAGTTCAGAAAGAATCCTTTTTCACCAACAGACCTCATAAAGCTGAATACAACATCGCTCGATATGATGGCTTATCTGTGGTTTCTGGTTCAGCATAATGCATCCATTCTTATATGTGGTGGTGTTTCTACAGGTAAGACAAGTATGCTCAATGTTTTAAGCATGTTCATTCCTCCTGAGAAAAAAATTATATCCATAGAAGATACAAGAGAGATAAACCTACCTCATGAAAACTGGATACCATCGGTTTCGAGAGCAGGTTTTGGCATGCCTGATGTGAGTGGTAAAAGATACGGTGAGGTAAATCTTTTTGATCTGCTTAAGGAATCCTTCAGACAGAATCCTGACTATGTTGTTGTAGGAGAGGTCAGAGGAAGTGAAGCATATGTGATGTTCCAAGGTATGGCCTCTGGGCATCCGTCTATGGGAACCATTCATGCGGGCTCTGTTGAAGATGTTATAAAAAGACTTGAGACACCACCCATAGAACTTTCACCTTCTCTTATAGAATCTCTAGATATTATAATCGTTATGGTAAATGCAAAAGAAAAGGGAAAATCCGCCAGAAGGGTTAAAGAAGTCGTTGAAATTCAATCGGCTGATCCAAAGACAGGTGTGGTTCATACAAAACAAATATTCGCTTGGATACCTATAGAGGATATATTTAAGAGTGAGCTTTCGCAATCGGAGTTGTTGCAGAGAATATCTTTTCAAGAAGGCATGCCCATAACAGATATAATGAGAGAACTTGAAGATAGAAAGAAAGTTCTTCAATGGATGGTTAGAAACAATATCTCGCAGTTTGAGCATGTTTGCAAGATAATAAACCTCTACTATAAAGATAAAAAAGAAGTGATGAAAATGGTAGAAAAGAATAAAAACCCCTTCAAGGTTCACACGCCGGGATAAGTCATGTGGACGAATGTCAGAAAAACTATATTCATTAATGGAACAACAACCCATGTTATAAGAAATATCAGGTCTTGCATGGTAAGCCCCATAACACTACCACCTATAACACTCATTATGCTAAGAACCACAAGCATCATAAGGGGTGCTGAAATCATAAGCGCGGTGTACACGTCTGCATAAGTTGAAAGTGTTTTAAGGTAGTTTTCTCTCTTCATTCTATATTCAAACAAAGCCCTTTCAGACATCTCTTGAAGATAAGAGCTGAGATTACCTCCCTTCTCTATGGTCGATTGTATACCGAGAAGTATGTGTCTGAACTCCGGTGAGGGTGTTCTTTCAGCGACGTTTTTTATGGCATTTACAGAGCTCATTCCAAATAACTTCATGTTATTAACTATCATTCCTGCTTGTTTTGATATCTCACCGTATTCCTTGAATTTGGCTATGAGCTCGAAAATGAACTCTGGTGGGATTCCTGAAGATGCTATAGCACTCATCTGGGCAAGAGCAAAAGGGAGATTATTTTCTATTGATTTTTTTATACTACTCGCTTTCAAGAAGGGATAAACATAAAAAAACAAAAAGGTGAAAGATGCTGTCATTACAGGAAGAAATATGATTATGTAAAGGAACGTAAGAAATGTAAACTTTACAAAAAAGCTTATTACCACAAAACCAAGAAGGGTTATTAAATACACAATAAAAGCCGTCATAAACATCATTGAAACCCATGCCTTGAGGGTTATATTTATGTTTGACCTTAGAAGATGGGGTTTTAGCGAGCGAAAGGATTCTATAGATCTTTCTGTAATTTTTCCGAAAAATCTTAAAGAAATTCTTTTGTACACATCTAACATGATTCTCTTTATAAATTTGGTCTCAGACGTTAAAATTACTTAATTTATCCAAAATGTCCTCAAAAACCTGTTTAAAAGAATCCTTGTAAGTAACAATAGGTTTTAGTTCAACAAGGGCTTTAACGAAGTCCTCATCATAAGGTATCTTCCCAATTACTGGTATATCTTGCTCCTTCGCAAACATTTCTATACCTTTCAAAACCTTTGCGTTGATATCATACTTGTTTATTACGATACCATATGGTATACCAAAATGTTGTAAGACCTCTGAAGATCTTTTCAATCCCTCAAAGGCTGAAGGTGTTGGTTCGGTTACAACAATTCCGACATCAGCGTCCTTTACCGATGCTATCACAGGACATCCTATGCCAGCGGATGAATCTATGATTATGTTTTCTATACCTTCCCTTTCAGCTATTTTGTATGCTTCTTCTTTAACAACCGAAACTATCTTTCCACTACCAGATTCGCCCATCTCCAACTGACCAGACACGATATGAAAACCATACCTGCTTTTACCAACACCAATTCTTGCATTAAAGACATGTCTAAGTTCTATAGCATTCACATCACATACCAATTGGCATGCACCACAACCATCACAGAGCATCTTGTCAAACACAGGTTTTTTTCCAACACTCCATTTTATTGCACCAAAATTACACACCTCGTAGCAACGACCACATCTCACACACATCTCTTTTATTAAAAAAGCCTTTTCGTTTGTTTTGATTCTTTTCCACTTAAATCTTCCACCAAGAATAAGTCCAAGATTTGGTGCATCCACATCACAGTCAACTGCTATGATCTTTTCCTTTTTAGAAAACATTACTGCGATTGATGCAGCTATACTGCTTTTTCCTGTTCCACCCTTTCCTGAAAGGATAGCAAGTTTCATAGTTCCAGAGCCTCGATAACTTTGTCTGTATATTTCTCTATGGGTTTTCCTTGAGAAAATGAAAGGAGTATGTTTTTATCATATGGTATTTCTGCAATTATATCAGCATTGAATTTTTTTGCAACTCTTTCTATAAGATTTCGTCTTCCTATGTCACAGCGATTCAACACAATTTTAGATGGTATTTTAAGTATTTTTAGAAGCCTAAGAATCAGTTCAAGATCATGAGCGCCGAATGGTGTAGGCTCTGTAACGGCGAGAGCAACATCACATCCCTTCAATGCTGTAATAACTGGGCAGTGTGTCCCTGCGGCCGTGTCTATCAAGATCATATCATAACTCTCTTCAAGTTCAGATGCATACTCCTTTAAAGCGCTCACAATATTTTCTGAAAGCGGTTGTCCAGGATGAATCTCACCTGAAATCAGAGAAAGATTTCCTTTATTTGATAGATAGAGTCTTCCTATGATTTTTTTAGATTTTTTTATTGCCTTTACAGGACACACAATCATGCACGCACCACAGCCGTTACATTGCTCTTCCACGAAGATAGGGTATCTTTCCTTCACAAAGACTATGGAATTTGTTTTACACACTTCAGAACATCGACCACATTTTATGCATTTTTCCAAATCCCATTCAGGAATAATCTGTTCCACGTTTCTCACGAATTTTCTTTTCATAGAAAGAAGTATGTGATCGTTTGGATTATCAACATCAGCGTCAACAAGAAGAACATGATTATCTCTGCTTAGTCTGTATGCAAGAGCTGTTGCTATAGTTGATTTTCCAGTTCCACCCTTACCACCCGTAACTGCAACCCTCATGATACCTCTCTGGTCGGTTCTATAATCCTTTTCAACCTTCCTTTTATGAAATTCTTGATAGCTTTTTCAGCTGTGTTTCCTTGAACTTTGTATATATCAACCAGGTGATCGTGTAAAACATGAAACGATATTTCACCTATATCTTTCACGAGAAGAACATCGACACCTTCTTTAACTATTAAATGTGCAACATAAAGACCTGCTCTTATAGGCTTATCTTTATAAGGATTCTCCTTTATGTAGAATTCACCTATCTCTTTATCTGAAACAGTTGCAAAAAGGAAGCAAGGTGCTCTTCCAAACTGCTGAACAACCTTGGATGTCAGACCATTCTTTTCGCTTACAGGAACGGCGATTTTATACCTCTTTTTCTCATGTGGTTCTACATGTATAACAAAAGATTCTATACCACTCACCTGTTTCTTGATTCTCCTTTCAATCTCATCAGCTATCTCATGTGCCCTGTCGACGCTGACATCTTTCTTAATCTTAACGGTTACCTCACCAAATATGAAAGGTCCAGATCTTCTGAGCTTCAATCTCCCAAACGCCTTAACACCCTTTATATCGCTTATAATTTTTCTTATCCTTTCTTCACTCTCCTTGCTTGGCGAAACATCCATTAAGGCCAGGATTGAATCCCTGACAGAGATGATTCCTATTCTTAAAACAAACAGTGCTATACCCATAGCTGCAAGCCCGTCCACCCAGAGAAATCCGTAAAATGACATAACCACAGAAACCGCAACCACAGTGGATGAAACAGCATCCATGAGCCTTTCTTTAGAGGTTGTCACAAGAAGTTGAGAGTTTATAGATTCACCTGTTACTTTCAGATAACTTGATATCGTCCAAGATACAATCACAGAACCAACTGCAGTTGCAAAGGCGATAATAGGAAATCTAATCGTAGTTTTTGTGAAAAGCTCAGTATAGCCACTAATCATAAGCTCAACAGATGCATAAAGTATGAAAATTGATACAAAGAGCATTGCTATTGACTCTGCCTTATAATATCCATAAGGAAATCTTTTGTCTGGTTTTCTCTGTGCTATTCTCAATCCTAACCACGATGCGAACATGATAACAGAATCGGCCACACTGTGTAAAGCATCACTTATAAGAGCATTGCTGCCTGAAGTAAAACCAATCACAGCCTTTATTGCAGCCAAAAGAAAGGTAATAAGGGTTGCTGCCTTCGCAGCCTTTTCACCCTTCTTTAAAGATTCCATCGCCATCCTCTTCTACCTCTACCAAAACCACCACCGAAACCTCTACCAAAACCCATAGGTCCTGGTATGGCCTCTCTAAGTTTATTTTCTGTAAACAGCCTTATATTTTCCTCTACACTTCCTGGAACTCCAAGGAATATCTTTATACCAAGTTGTTGAAGTATAGCAAAGGCTTTTGGTCCAACTGCACCTGAAATAACGGCTTTAACACCTTTGTTTGCAATAAACTGAGCAGCTGCTATACCTACACCACCACTCTGCATCATTACGGGATTCTGTGCAGACTCTTCCTTTACCACTTTACCATCTTCCACATCCACGAAAACAAAATAGGGACATCTACCAAAAACTGGGCTTATCTGGCTATTAAGCCCAGGACCATTTGACGTTATTGCTACTTTCATTTTCTCAACTATTTTATTCTTTTTTGAAGGTCTTCAAGATATTGTTGTAGATTCTTTATTTCTTCCTTGACCATCTCCTGCTCTTCCTGTATGGTTTTTATTTCCTCGTCTTTACTTAGCTTCTTCTCTTCTTCTGTTAGTTCTGACTCAAGTTTAGGTCCAGACGGCGTCCACACGACATTGCCATACATCCCTGTCCACCACCATCTCGGTAGCCACGGATACCAAAAACACCTTCCGAATCCCGGATATCCTGCTCTTGCCCATCCTGGCATGCCTGTGAGCCTATACCACCATCTAAATCCTCTACCACCAGGCCATCCCCACGGCATATTATCACCTCCTTAATATTTTATGTGCCGAATGAATATCATCATTACCACATTCAGGACAGTTCACAGGTCTACCTCCACCATAACGGACTCTCCATCTATGTCCGCATCTTTTACAGAGGAATACCCTTGCATCGAGGATGTACACACCACCCTCGATTTTTAATGCCTTTCCGTGCAGGAGGAATTCGGCAATCTTTTTTCTCGCATTTTTGTATACTCTATGAAAGGTCGGTCTTGATATATTCATGAGTTTTGCACATTCTTCCTGATCAAGTTCTTCATGATCTTTAAGCCTTATCGCTTCAAGCTCATCTACGGTAAGTATGATTTCCTCAAGATCGGATACAGGTATACCTCTAGGTTTAAAGTAAACCACCTCAGGATCTATGGAAACCAATCTACATATTTTTGGTCTTACCATAATGAACATATGTTCATAATATTTATAAATCTTTCCCTGTCCAGCAACTTTCCTCATTCCATAAAAAATCATTTCTTCTTTACCACAATATTTCTGTGTCTTGCACAAGCAGGACAGGCATACATCTTGCTTTGAGTAAGAACTATGGGTCTTTTTGAACCAAGTTCTTTTCTAAGCAAAGTATCTGTTATTGCAAACCCTTTAGTTACAGGAAAGGTTTTATACCTTGGAACCTTTCTACCACAAAATGAACATGTAACTATGCTTTCTTTACCTCTTCTTTTGGTATGATGCCACCCTCTTTTATAGTATTGTTTACCCATTTGTTTCACCTTAAGCTTTTCTCTCTTTCTTTATCGGTCTTAGCCTCTTAGATTTACATCTTCTACACTTGACTTTACCCGTTCTGACCTTGGATAGATCTGCACGATTTTTCGAACCACATTTCATGCATATAAAGACTCTGTCGAAAAGTCTTTTCTCCGCCTCAGGAAATTTCATCTTGCCCATAACTATCATACTTATTCTAAAGACTTAAATATATAGATGGTGGTTTTGTGTATAAGCATATAGCCCTTATAGACAAGCCGAGTGGAATAACAAGCATGGAATGTGTTGAAGTTGTTAAAAGATATTTCAAGGCCAAAAAAGCGGGTCATTCGGGAACACTCGATCCAAAGGTCACAGGACTTATGCTTGTTGCTCTCGATGAAGCTGTTAAAGCTATTCCTTTCCTTATGGGTCTTGATAAAGAATACACAGGCACTATGCATCTTCATAAGGATGTGGAAAAACAAAAACTCCTTGACGCTTTCAAGAAGTTTACCGGAGAGATAGTTCAAATCCCACCGGTTAGATCCGCTGTAGCAAGAAAATCAAGAAAGAGGGTGATATACACACTTGAACTCATTGAAAAACAAGGAAAAGATGTGTTGTTTAAAGTTAAATGCGAAGCAGGAACATATATAAGAAAACTATGTTCTGATATAGGTGAATATCTGGGCTGCGGGGCACATATGAAGAGTCTAAGAAGAACAGCAATAGATGGTTTTTCTGTAGGAGAGTCATACACACTTGATTCCCTTAATGCTGATGCTCTTATATATCTTGAAGATGCACTTGAAAGGGTGGGGATAAAAAAGATTTTTGTTAAAGCTGAGAGCATCAAAGGCATAAAAAACGGACTTCCTGTGAGAGAAAACGATATAGAATCAATCACAGGAAAATTAAAGAAAGGTGAGAAGGTTGGAATATTCCTTGAAAAGAATATAATAGCTATTGGTGAAGTTGTTTTGAGAAACAACTTAATAGCGAAAACGGACAGGGTCTTCAATATATGAATTTTTATAAGTTAAACTTCATTAATTTTATTGGAAAGCGGAGATGGCCGAGGGGCTTAGGCGCTCGCCTGCAGAGCGAGTTACCCGGGTTCGACTCCCGGTCTCCGCTCCTCATTTATTGTATTTTTGTTTGAGCTCTTTGTAAAAGTTCCTGAGTTCTATTTCCTCTATTTTTGTTCTAAGGTTTTCTGGAAGCCATTCCATATTTATTCTTACGATATCATCTCGAACTCTATCAAAAAGATATTTCTTTAGCTTCTTCTTAGGATCCTCGCCATCTAACATGGTTCCAACCCTTAATAAATTAATAGATTTTATTTTAAACCTAATATCTTATTTCAAAGGAGTGAAATTCATTTTTAGGTTCTTCCCATTTTATGTTTACATCACTAACTTTTGCTCCCGGTGGACCTTGCTTGCAAAACTTTATCATCTCCCTGACAGCATTTTCTTCGCCCTCGAAAATCGCTTCAACTCTGCCGTCAGGAAGGTTTCTAACCCAACCTTTAACACCAAGTTTCACAGCAAGGTCTTTTGTATGCGCTCTAAAAAAGACACCCTGAACTAATCCTGAAACGTGTACGTGAGCTCTAACATTCATATTCAAAATATTTATGCTCTGTTTTTAATTCTTATCTTATGATATCAGATCAAGAGATAGTAAGAAATGTCCTTGAGGCGTCTGGTTTTGAGACGCTTAATCCTGTGCAAGAACTTGCACTAAGATCAGGTTTACTTAAAGGGAGAAACATGATAATTGTTGCTCCAACAGCATCAGGAAAAACCATGATCGCTGAAATGCTTATGCTGAAAACAATACTCAACGAGAAAAGAAAGGTTGTTTATATGGTTCCTTTAAGGGCTATAGCATCTGAGAAGTACGAAGAGTTTAAAAAGAAGTACGAAAGACTTGGTGTTAGGGTTGCAATAAGCATAGGCGATTACGACCAATCTGATCCATGGCTTGCCAGCTACGATCTAATTGTGGTTTCAACCGAAAAGATGGACTCACTTCTGAGACATGATATCCACTGGGCAAATGAAATAGGTCTGATCGTTGCTGATGAAATACATCTACTTGACTCACCCGAAAGAGGTCCTACTCTGGAGATAGTCTTAACAAGACTTAGACAAATATCTGATCCTATCGTTTTAGGTCTTTCAGCAACAGTGAGTAACCACGAAGAAATAGCAGGGTGGCTTAAAGCGAAGGCCGTCAAATCCGACTGGAGACCTGTTAAACTTTATATGGGTGTATGCTACGACCACAGGGTTGATTTTCATCCACAAAGAAAAATCACACTCAATGAAGAAGAACCAGCTTTCGCAGAGCTCGTTAGGCAAACGGTCAAGAAAGGCAAACAAGCTCTGATATTCATTTCAACCAAGAAAAATTCAGAATCCGCTGCAGAAAAGCTTGGAAAGATTGTGGAAAAACATCTTAACCACAAAGAACGCGAAAAACTTTTAGAACTATCTGAACGGGTCTTGCACACGCTGGAACATCCAACAAGTCAGTGCGAAAGACTTTCTGAATGTATAAAACAAGGCGTTGCTTTTCATCATTCTGGTCTAGCCAGCAAACAAAGAGCTCTTATAGAAAATGCCTTTAGAGAAGGTTTAATAAAGATCATAACTGCAACGCCCACCCTGGCTGCTGGTATAAATCTTCCTGCCTGGAGGGTTATCATCAGAGATCTCAAGAGATTTTCTACATTTGGTGGAATGGGTTACATACCAGTCTTGGAGGTTCATCAGATGTGTGGTCGTGCTGGAAGACCTCAGTGGGATAAAGAAGGTGAGGCAATTCTTATGGCAAAAAACGAAAACGAGGCGAGATACCTCTGGGAGAACTATGTGTTAGGTGAACC
>Ga0164318_10007861_pt1 | contig 10347 bp, 17 predicted proteins | sample GuaBasSedimGuay9_FD_113734 | JGI IMG/M metagenome (GOLD analysis project Ga0164318, IMG submission 113734) | Subseafloor sediment microbial communities from Guaymas Basin, Gulf of California, Mexico - Guay9, Core 4571-4, 0-3 cm | ecosystem: Environmental > Aquatic > Marine > Hydrothermal vents...
GGTCCCGATCCCCATACACCCCTCCAAGGTCATGATAATCGAGCTCGACCTCAGCGACGAGCGGAGGAAGGCCGCGCTCGAGAGGGGAAAGGGGGCTGAGTGATCATGACGAAGAAGGGTGGAGGAAGGCACCTCAAGAGGATGAAGGCTCCGGGCTACTGGCCCATCGCCAAGAGGGAGTTCAAGTGGACCGTCAAGCCTAGGCCGGGCCCGCACCCCATCGACAGGGGCATCCCCCTCCTGATCATAGTCAGGGACATGCTCAAGCTCGCCACGACGGCGAGGGAGGCCAAGAGGATAATTCACCAGAAGGAGATCCTCGTGGACGGCAGGCCGGTCTACGACCACAAGTTTCAGATCGGGCTCTTGGACACGATAGCAATCCCCAAGGCCGAGATGTACCTCCGCATGACCTCCGACCCCACCAAGTTCCTCAGACTGATCGAGATACCGGAGGAGGAGGTCGAACTCAAGGTTGTGAAGATAAAGAGGAAGACCGCCGTCAAGGGTGGGAAGATCCAGCTCACGGGCCACGACGGCCGGAACTTCCTCACCGAGCCGGGCGCGGACCTGGCCAAGGTGAGGGTCGGCGACTCCCTCCTCATCAAGGTGCCCAGCCAGGAGGTCGTCGAGGCGCTGCCCCTACAAGAGGGCGCGATCGCTCTCGTGATAAGTGGAAGGCGTGCGGGCCGAATCGGCAAGATAGAGCGCATTGCCGAGTTCGTGGAGATGAGGGACTTTGAGGATCCTAACCTGACGTACAGGGCGCTGAAGGAGAGCTTGATCGTGGTGGGCAGGGAGGCCCCCGTCATCAAGGTGAGGTGATCGGCGTATGGGGCCAAGCGCGGGGAAAGTGGAGGAGAGCTACGAGGAGAGATGGAAGAGCAACCCGATGCTTGAGCCGAGGCTCTTGGCGGTCACGCTCAACATAGCGGTCGGGAGGAGCGGCGAGGTGCTGGAGCGGGCGGCCTCCGTGCTCGAGGAACTCACGGGTCAGAAGCCGGTCCAGAGGAGGGCCAAGAGGACGATCAAGGAGTTCGGGATCAGGAAGAGGGAGCCCATCGCCGTGTCGGTCACGGTCAGGGGCAAGAAGGCCTATGACTTGCTGGACAGAGTCGTGGAGGCGGTCGGGAGGAAGGTAAAGGCCTCGTCCTTCGACGAGTTCGGCAACTTCGCCTTCGGAATCAGGGAACACATAGACATTCCGGGAATGAAGTACAAGGCGGAGGTGGGGGTGTTCGGCATGGACGTCATCGTCACCATGGGCAGGGCCGGCTACAGGGTCGCGAGGAGGAGGCTCAAGAGGAGGAGGATCCCGAAGAGGCACAGGCTCACCAAGGAGGAGGCCATCGAGTACGTCAGGAAGCGATTAAAGATCGAAGTGGTCGAGGAGGAGTGAGGGGTGTTGAGATTGGCCAAGCCGAAGAAGAAGGTCAGGACGAAGGGAAAGGGCGCTTACGTGTGCAGGAGGTGTGGGAGAGTAGGATACGGCATCATCAGGAAGTACGGGCTGTACCTCTGCCGGTCTTGCTTCAGGGAGGTCGCCCCCCTAATGGGGTGGAGGAAGTACGAGTAGTCGGGGGTGTTTGCGCGTGACTCGGCTGGATCCACTGGCGGACGCCCTGAGCGCCCTGACGAACGCCTCCAGGCTGGGGAAGCGTGAGGTCGTCATCCCAATAGCCTCGAAGCTCATCGGGCAGGTGCTGAGGGTCATGCAGGAGGAGGGCTACATTGGAGAGTTCGAGTACATCGACGACGGCAGGGCCGGCAAGTACCGGGTCAAGCTCATCGGGCGCCTCAACAAGGCGGCCGCGATCAAGCCCAGGTTCTCGGTAAAGAAGGACGAGTTCGAGGACTTTGAGAGGAGGTTCCTGCCAGCGTACAACGTCGGCGCCATTGTTGTGTCCACCCCCAAGGGCGTCATGACCCACCGGAAGGCCAAGGAGCTGGGCATCGGGGGGGTGCTCCTAGCGTACTTCTACTGAACGGAGGGTGATGCTCGATGCCCTATCCGAAGGTCGCCGCGGAGGTGCTCACTAAGGAGGTCCCGATAGTCGAGGGGACCGAGGTATCCGTCGAGGGGGACACCATCAGGGTAAAGGGTCCCCTCGGTGAGCTGAGGAAGAGGTACGATCCTCGGATGGTAGACGTGGTGGTGAATCAGGAGGAGGGGAAAGTCGTACTGAAGACTTACAACCCCAGGAAGTTTCAGAGGGCGTACATCGGGACCGGTGCGGCCCACATCAAGAACATGATGAAGGGCGTAACGGAGGGATTCAAGAAGGAGATGATCGTGGTCTACGCCCACTTCCCCATCAAGGTGGAGGTGGACGAGAAGAGGAGGCTCGTGCTCATCCACAACTTCCTGGGAGAGAGGAGTCCCCGGGTAGCCAAGATAGTGGGAGATGTCAAGGTCACGGTCGAGGGGGACAGGATTCACATCGAGGGCATCTCCAAGGAGGACGTCGGTCAGACCGCCGCGAACATCAGGCAGGCCACGAGGATCAAGAGAAAGGACCCGAGGGTCTTCATGGACGGAATCTACGTGTTGGAGGAGTGATGGAGGTGAGTGACGTGTCTGAGGAGGCCGCCAAGGAGCTCAAGTCCCTCAGGGAGAGGCTGAGGAAGAAGAAGCCGAGGTTCCTGAACCTGGCCAGGTGGTGGCACAAGGGCAGCGTAAAGAGCTGGAGGCGCCCGAGGGGAATCGACAACAAGCAGAGGCTCAAGCTGAAGAGCAGGCCCAAGCACCCGACCGTGGGCTACAGGAACCCTGAGGAGGTACGCGGCCTGCACCCGTCCGGCAGGAGGCCCGTGATAGTCCACAACGTGAGGGACCTCGAGGAGGCCGCGGCTTCTGGGGAGCCGGTGATAGTTTACATAGCCTCCTCCGTTGGCAGGAAGAAGAGGGTCGAGATAGAGAGCAGGGCGCGGGAGTTGAACCTGCCCATAGCCAACCCGATGCCGGGAGGGGAGTGATTTGGCCGAGGAAGAGATCAGGATAAAGAGTCTGAACTACCAGAAGAGGCTCGCCGCCAAGATAGCTGGCGTCGGCCTGGACAGGGTCAAGCTTAACCCGGAGAGGGCCGATGAGATCGCCCAGGCCATCACCAGGAGGGACGTTGAGAGGCTCATCAGGTCAGGGGCCATCGTGATAAAGCCCGCCAGGGGAGTGAGCAGGGCCAGGGTCAGGGGGAAGAGGAAGAGGAGGGGGCCCGGCAGCAGGAAGGGTGGCAAGTACTCGACTCTGAGCAGGAAGCAGAGGTGGGTGAGGAAGGTCAGGGCCCTCAGGAGGGAACTCAGGAGGCTCAGGGACTCGGGGCTGATCTCCAGGAGGGAGTACAGGCAGTTCTACAGGAGGCTCTCCATGTACTCCTCGGTGAGGCACCTCAGGTCGGCCCTCGAGAAGGAGCTGAGGCTCTCGGAGAGGGAGGCGCAGTAAGTTGGCCAGGTCCGGCAGGTACAGGGTCAAGTTCAGGCGGAGGCGCGAGGGCAAGACCGACTACAGGAGGAGGCTCGCCCTCCTGAAGAGCGGCCTCCCCCGGCTCGTGGTGAGGAGGACGAACAGGCACATCATAGTGCAGGTGGTCGAGTACTCCCCCAGCGGCGATAGAGTTCTGGCCCACGCCTTTTCGAAGGAGCTGAGGAAGTTCGGGTGGAAGTACTCCCTCAAGAGCACGCCGGCGGCCTACCTCACCGGTTACCTGGCCGCCCTCAGGGCTAAGAAGGTCGGGGTGGAGGAGGCGGTGCTGGACATCGGCAGGCAGGCCTCCACCAGGGGCTCGAGGATCTATGCCGCTCTCAAGGGGGCCGTGGACGCGGGCCTCAGGGTCCCCCACGGGGAGGAGGTTCTGCCAGACGAGAGCAGGATAAGGGGTGAGCACATCGCCGAGTGGGCCGCACGCCTCAAGGAAGAGGACCCCGAGTTCTACGAGAGGCAGTTCGCCGAGTATCTGAGGGAGGGCGCTGATCCGACGGGGATCCCGAGCGCGTTCGATGAGGTGCTCGAGGCCATAAAGGCCTCGGCGGGAGTCGGCCACGAGGGGCAGGAATTAATTGAGGGTGGGGAGGAGAGTTCCTGATGAGCCAGACAGAGGGAGAGTGGGTTCCGAGGACCAGGCTGGGCAGGCTGGTCGCGGAGGGTAGGATTCAGTCGATAGACGAGATTCTCCGCCTGGGCGTGCCGATCAAGGAGCCGGAGATAGTCGACGCTCTGCTTCCCGGGCTCAGGGAGGAGATAATAGAGGTGCGCAGGGTGCAGAGGCAGACTGACGCCGGCGAACTCACTCAGCTGAGGATAGTCGTGGCGGTGGGAGACGGCATTGACTACGTGGGCGTCGGGAAGGGTAAGGGCAGGGAGTTCAGGGACGCGCTGTCCGACGCTGTCAGGGCCGCGAAGCTGAACATAGTCAAGGTGAGGAAGGGGTGCGGCTCCCTGGAGTGCATGTGCGGCAGGCCGCACTCGATTCCCGCGAGGGTTGAGGGAAAGGCCGGCTCGGTCAGGGTGACGCTCATGCCCGCACCCAGGGGGCTCGGCCTGGTGGCCAACGAGGTGGCGAAGGTCGTCCTCAGCCTCGGTGGAATAAAGGACATCAGGGTCTTCTCCAGGGGAGAGACCCGCAACAGGATGAACTACGCCTACGCGATACACGACGCGCTGAGGCGGCTCCTGCTGATGACCCTCCCGGCCGACTGGCGGGAGGCTCGGCTGCGCCCGCCCGAGACGACTGCTTTATAACTCACCATTGGGTGAGCCCGTCGGCGGGCCACAGGCGCGGCCGGGCGCTCAATGAGGCCTTGCCTCGAGAGGTGGGGTTATGTCCGGCAACGTCAAGGAAAGGGAACCCCTGATAGCTGTGATCAGGATTAGGGGAAGGGTAGACATCAGGCCCGAGATCAGGAGGACCATGGAGATGCTTCACGTCAAGAGGAAGTTCTGGGCAACCGTCGTGCCGGCCACCAAGAGCTACCTCGGCATGCTCAGGGTCGTGAAGGACTACACCACCTACGGCGAGATAGACGAGGACACCCTGGCAGAACTCCTCAGGCGCAGGGGTGAGCTCAGGAACGGCGGAAGGGTAACCGACGAGTGGCTCAGGGAGAACACGGAGTTCGACGGGGTGAAGGATCTGGCCGCGTCCCTGATCTCCGGCAAGGTCAGACTCCACAAGCTGGGGTGGCTCAAGCCCTACTTCAGGCTCCACCCCCCCAGCGGGGGATTTAAGAGGACGACCAAGCGGGGCTACAGGGACGGCGGAGAGCTGGGGTACAGGAGCCGAGACATCAACCAGCTCCTGAGGAGGATGATGTGAGATGAGGAGCATCCCCAGGAGAAAGAAGAAGACCAGGAAGTATAGGGGGAGCAGGCTGCACGGGTACGGCCTCCAGAGGCAGCACAGGAGGAGCGGCAGGGGAGGCGGCTTCGGGAAGGCCGGCGGCCACAAGCACTTCTGGACCTGGTACACGGCCTACTGGCCTGACTACTTCGGCAGGGGCAGGAGGGGCATGAAGAGGCCCAGGGCCGTCGTCAGGGAGGTCAAGGGAATAAACGTCGGAGAACTCGAGGACAAGCTCCCGGAGCTGGAGAGCATGGGGGCCGTCACCAGGAACGAGGATGGCACCATCGAGGTCGACCTCACCAAGACCCCGTTCGGGAAGGTCCTCGGCAGGGGTGAGCTGAAGACTCCGATGATCGTGAAGGCGGCCCGATTTACCGAGAAGGCCGTCTCGAAGATAGAGGCGGCGGGGGGAAAAGCCGTCCCTGTGGAGGGGGTGGGTGAGTGAGCCTCTTCAGGAGCCTAGTGGCCAGCATAAATCGAGTGATACCGGAGGTTGAGAAGCCCAAGCAGAGGCCGAGCCTCAAGGAGAGGCTGGGGTGGACCGCCGTCGTCCTGTTCATCTACTACATACTGACCGAGATCCCGATATACGGCGTCCAGACTCCCGCGACCGACATTCTGAGCGAGTTCCGGGTGATATTCGCCGGGGCCTCGGGCAGCATCGTGGAACTCGGCATAGGCCCGGTGGTGACCGCTGGCATAGTGCTCGAGCTGCTCGTGGGCAGTAGAATCGTTCCGCTAGACCTCACCGATCCCGAGAACAGGATCTACTTCCAGCAGGCCCAGAGGGTGGCCGCCCTCGTGTTCATCTTCCTGGAGAACGCTGCCTACGTCATGGGTGGGAGGTACGGGGCCGTCCCGGCCGAGGTCCCTTGGAACCTGGCCGCCCTCGTGATAGGTCAGCTGGCACTGGGCAGCTTCCTCCTGATGATGCTAGACGACCTAGTAAGCAAGTGGGGCATCGGAAGCGGTATAAGCCTCTTCATCCTTGCCGGCGTCGCCCAGAGGGTGATCTGGGGCGCCTTCTCCCCGATCAAGTACCAGGACAGGGTGGTGGGCGCCATTCCCGCGCTCATAGAGGAGGGCATCGACGCCTTCTACAGGGGAGGCGCCTTGCCGGACATGGTGGGGCTCATAGCCACGATCATAGTGTTCTTGGTAGTCGTCTGGGCCTACGAGGTCCGGGTGGAGGTTCCGATAGCCTTCTCCAAGGTCGGCGGGCAGAGGATGAGGTACCCGCTCAGACTGCTCTACGTTAGCAACATACCCATCATATTTACCCAGGCCCTCTTTGGAGACGTCAGGATCGTGTCCTCGATCCTCTGGAACAAGTTCTCCGCGTCGAGCAATGAAATCGTGCGAACCCTGATCTCGCTCCTGGGAGAGTACCAGGTCGACCCGGTCAGCGGGCAGACTATCCCGGTAGGCGGGCTAATGTACTACATGACGCCGCCGAATGGACCCGGAGCCGTGGCGGCATATCCGGGTAAGGCCTTGGTCTACCTGGGGCTGTACATCCTGCTGTCGATCGTGTTCGCAAAGGTGTGGGTGATAACCTCGGGCATGGACGCCGAGAGCGTGGCCCGCCAGTTCGTCGCCCAGGGGATGGTGGTCCCGGGCAGGAGGTCGAGCCCGAGGGTGCTCGCCGAGACGATAAAGGGGTACATCGAGGCCGTCACCCTGCTGGGAGGCGCCCTAGTCGGCGCCCTCGCCGCGCTGGCCGACTTCAGCGGAGCCATAGGAACTGGCAGCGGTATCCTCCTGGCCGTCACGATAACGGCGTCCTTCTACGAGGTCATCGCCAAGGAGCGGGCCCTAGAGCTTTACCCGAGGCTCGCCAGGTTCCTGGGAGCGTGAGGTGAGAGGGGGGATGTTCGAGGGCCTCGTGGACAAGCTCGCCTTCCCCCCCTACTCAATCCTCTTTATCGTGGGGATCTCCTTCGTCATCTCGGTTATCACGACGCTGGTGAGCAAGAAGACCATCGACTACGACAAGATGAGGTACTACCGCAGGGTCGTGTCTGAGTACACGAAGCTGCAGCGAGAATACGCCCTCTCTGGGGATGACAAGAGGCTGGCCAAGAAGCTGGAGAAGATGAAGCCCGCGTACTCGGAGGCTCAGGCGGAGATGACGAAGATGAGCATGAGACCCATGCTGTACACCACCGTACCGCTCTTCGCGATATTCTGGGTGCTCAGGAGGTTCTACTATGAGATCCCGATCGTGAAGCTTCCCTTCGGAATACCGATGATAGACCTGCTGAGGAGGGGGAGTTCCTTCGCCCCCGATGTGATCGGGTACGTCGGCCTCTACTTCCTGTCAAGCTTCATGTTCTCCATGATACTCCAGAGGCTCCTCGGAATATCGCTCGACTAGGGGCAAAGGGGCGAACTGACGGCTGGAGGGCGCGGCTTTCCCACAACCCCCGGTGGGTGGACTCTTGAAGACCTCTTACGAGGGGGGTGGATCGGCGGAGGCGATGCGCGGGGGGACGCCGGTCCGTGAGGGGCCGCGTCTCCCGAAACCCAATCCTTAAATATCCCCACAGGACAGCCCCTAGGATCCCGGCGGAGGGCTGAGGAATGCCTGAGGATCCATTCGGGCCCAGAAGAGGCTCAAAGAAGAGAAGAGTCGCCGTGAGAACTCCGGGAGGGAGGACCGTCTACCACTACAGGCACAAGATCCACGGGAAGGCCAGGTGCGCCCGCTGTGGGAGGCCCCTGACTGGGACCCGAACCGGGCCCAGGTCGGTGATGGCGAAGCTGGCCAAGAGCAGGAAGAGGCCCAACAGGCCGTACGGCGGCTACCTCTGCTCCAAGTGCATGAGAGAACTCATAGTGACTCGCGCGATAAGCCTCGGCTGGGCCAGGCTATCCCCCGCCGGGGGTCTCGCCTGAGGCCCGCGCCGATGGGGCGAGATCTGAAGCCTCGCGAGAGGTGACGGGTTATGGGAGTTATCGAGGTTGGCAGGCTCTGTGTGAAGGTGGCTGGCCGTGAGGCAGGTAGGAAGTGCGTCGTCGTCCGGATCATAGACAAGAACTTCGTGGAGATCACGGGACCAAAGGAGCTGACGGGCGTGCGGCGCAGGAGGGCGAACGTCAAGCACCTCGTCCCCCTGCCCGTCAAGATCGACATCTCCGAGGGGGCCGACGACAGCGAGGTGCTCGAGGCCCTTACGGCCACCGCAATCTACGAGGAGCTGGTGAAGGAGGCGCAGGCTCGGGGAGGAGGGGGCTCTTGATCTGCCCCCCCGGGGAGCCGGAGCCCGGGCGACTCCTCGTCAAGGAGGAGGCGGAGCCCGGACCCTACGGCTACCGACCCCGGGAGAGGCCCATCGACATGTACCTGGACTACGGGGCCATCAACCTCGACAAGCCGTCGGGGCCGACGTCACACGAGGTCACCAGGTGGGTCAGGACCATCCTGGGGTTCCCGGGCAGGGTGGGGCACTGCGGGACCCTAGAGGCCGGCTGAGGCCGGGGAGACCCCAAAGTCACTGGCGTGCTTCCCATCCTGCTCGGGAAGGCCACCAGGCTCAGCAGAGTCGTCACCAAGGCTGGCAAGGAGTATGTCGGTGTGCTCTACCTGCACGGCGAGGTGGAGGACGAGGAGCTCCGCAGGGCGCTGGAGATGTTCACGGGGCCGATCTATCAGAGGCCTCCCGTCAAGGCGGCCGTCGCGAGGGACCTCAGGGTGAGGAGGGTCTGCGAACTCGAGCTCTTAGAGCGGGAGGGAAGGTACGTCCTCCTCAGGGCGGTCGTCGAGGCGGGGACATACATCAGGAGGCTCTTCTACGACATAGGGGAGGTCCTGGGCGTTGGAGGTAGCATGCGAGAGCTCCGGAGGGTCAGGTCTGGGCCCATGCACGAGAGGGACTCGGTCACCCTACAGGAACTCGAGGAGGCGTCGAGGGCTTGGCTCGAGGGGGATGAGGGACCTCTCAGGAGGGTGGTTCGACCCATCGAGGAGGTGCTGGACTATGTTCCGAGGATTGTGGTCAAGGACACGGCCGTGGCGGCCATAACTCACGGCGACGCCGTCAAGGTGCCGGGGATCGTCGCCGTCAGCGAGGGCCTGAGGAGGGGAAGGTTGGCCCTCGCCGTCACCCTTAAGGGAGAGATCATAGCGCTTGTTCGACCTCTGATGGACTCCTCGGAGATCCTGGAGGCCGACAGAGGGATCGCGGCCGAGCTCGAGAGGGTTGTCATGCCGAGGGATCTCTACCCGCCCACCTGGAGGGGACGCAAATCGTTATAACCGAGGTTAAAGAGATGCGCAGGGTGCCGGGGTGCCCTAGCCCGGTAGGGGGCGGGCCTGGAGAGCCCGTGGCCCATTGGGCCGCGTGGGTTCAAATCCCACCCCCGGCGCCACCTCCCTCGTGGGCCGGTGGTCTAGTGGCCATGACGCCGCCCTTACGAGGCGGAGGTCGTGGGTTCGAGTCCCACCCGGCCCACCACAGCTGCTTTAGGTGCGTTTGCAGATGCCACGCGGGGTCCTAGAGGAGGGCGGCTTCTACGACAGGGATCCCAGGAACTACGGTCTCAGGGTGGCCGTCGTGTACCCCGGACCCTACGAGGCCGCCGTGAACTCGCTCGGTCACCAGATCGTCTACTACCTGGCCAACTCAGTCCCCGGGGTGATGGCCGAGAGGTTCACATCGGACTCGGTGGGCTCGGTGGAGAGCGGGTCAGACTTGAGCGAGTTCGACGTGATCATGGCATCTCTGCACTTCGAGGGGCAGGTTCACACGCTCCTGTCCATGCTGAGGGAGGCGGGAATCCCCCTCCGCCGCGAGGGGAGAGACATGCCAGTGGTGGTGGGCGGCCCCGTGACCGCCAACCCTCTGCCCCTGGAGGGCTTTGCGGACGCCGTGGCCGTGGGAGACGGGGAGGAAACCGTCCGGGAGATCCTCCGGATCTTGCTCGAGGGCGGGAGGGTGGAGGACTTGGGCTCCGTGGAGGGGGTCTACGCTCCCGGCGGCCGCGTCAGGTTCAGGCGATCTCCCCTCAC
>Ga0164318_10007862_pt1 | contig 10346 bp, 8 predicted proteins | sample GuaBasSedimGuay9_FD_113734 | JGI IMG/M metagenome (GOLD analysis project Ga0164318, IMG submission 113734) | Subseafloor sediment microbial communities from Guaymas Basin, Gulf of California, Mexico - Guay9, Core 4571-4, 0-3 cm | ecosystem: Environmental > Aquatic > Marine > Hydrothermal vents >...
ATGAGAATATACTAAAAAGATTTTTAATTATAATAAGTTCAAAAGAGGGTGGTAAAAAGATAAGAATTAGCAAATCAGAGCAGAAGAAAGTAGAGAAAGAAAAGTTAATAAAAGAAAAAAAAGGAGAAGATGATATTAAAGAGAAAATATCATCAAGGCTAAAGAGATTATAATAATGCTGGAGGTTAAATGATGAAGATTTATATAGTTTCTGCACAATATATTGGAAGTATTACAGGTGGTGGTGGTATTCATGTTGTAGATTTGTCTCGTGAGCTTGCAAAACTTGGACATAATGTAATTGTTCTCTCAATGGGAATTGGTAAAAGTAAAAAAGAAGAAATTGTTACACTGAAAGACCCATTTAATCCTGACCCTAAAAAGAGAAAGTGTAAAGTGAAAGTATTCAGATTTTGGACATCTGATTCTAAACGAATTAATGGTCCATTTGAAGGAACAAAACTTGAAGAAATTAATAGACTTGAAAAATTTGGCAAAAAGGTAGTAGAGTTCCTTAAGAAATATAATGAAGAAACGATTGTTCATTTGCATGGGCATTTTATGATACCATCTATTGCAAAAGAGTTAAGAGAAAGCACAAAATTTAAAATTGTTAGTTCAATTCATACATTTGAATCAATATCAGAAGCAAGGAAAGGTAAGAATGGGGCTGGTCCGAAGCTTATAGAATTTATGAGAGAAAAAGAAGAACAGGCAATTAAATATTCAGATTGTCTAATAGTTAGAAGTAAAGCTGTAAAAGAACAGATTAGTTCAATGTTTCCTGAAAGTGTAAAATCAGCTAATATTGCTGTTATATCAAGTGGAGTATCATCTGTTTTTATCCATCATCCGCCTTTTAGTGAAAAACATTTAGAATTGCTAAAACAGAAATATAAAATAAAAGGGAGATTGATATTTAATTTAAATCGTATTGACCCATCAAAAGGAATTGAATATAGTATTGAAGCCTTATATAAAGTAATAAAAGAACTTAAAAAAATAGAAAAGAAAAATTATAAAGAAGTTTCAATGGTAGTAGCAGGAATGCTTGAAGAAAAAAATCAATGGTATTTAGAAAGACTTCAGAAGATGGTTAAAAAATTAAAGCTTGAAGAAAATGTATCATTCCATATAGGAATAAGTGAAGATGACAAAATTGGACTTTTTAATCTGGCGGATGTATTTTTGCTTTCATCTATTATTGAGCCTTTTGGCATAACAATTGTGGAGGCATTATCTAAGGATGTGCCTGTAGTAGCAGCTGGTGTAGAAGGGCCCAAGGATATTATGGGAGTAAAAGAAGTTAAGAAACCATATATATGGGCAAATGGTGGTGCGATTGTATATTACGATGACCCAACTCAAAGAGCAGAATATATAAGTAAAGCAATTTTAAATGTATTTGCACATCCTGAGAAAGTGAAAAATTTAGTTAAAAAAGGAAAGAAAAGAGTTTTGAGTATATATGCTTGGGAATCTTTGGTTAAAAGGAAACTTGAAATTTATAAAAAAGTGTTAAAGTTATCCAGAAGGGAATGATGAAACAGTATTTATATCTTTATCACCACGGCCAGAAATATTTATAACAACTATGTCCTTGGATGAGAATTTATTTTTATTTTTAATTACAAATGCAACAGCGTGAGCAGATTCTAATGCAGGGATAATACCTTCTGTTTGTGAAAGGAATTTAAATGCATTTACTGCTTCTTTATCAGTAACAGAAGTGGGGATGATTCTATTTATTGATTTAAGATATGCAAGTTCAGGACCAACACCAGGATAGTCAAGTCCGGGTGCAATAGAATGAACCTTCATTATAAGTCCATCTTTATCTGTAAGAAGTAAGGTTTTCATTCCATGTAGAATTCCAATAATACCTTTATTTAAAGTTGCAGAATGCTTAAATTTTTTCAAATTTTCACCACCTGCTTCAACTCCAATAAGTTTTACATTTTTATATTTAATAAATGAAGAAAATATACCCATTGCGTTTGAACCACCGCCGACACACGCAACTATATAATTGGGTAATCTTTTCTCCTTTTGTAAAATTTGTGTTTTTACTTCTTTCCCAATTATGGATTGAAAATATTTAACAATTTCAGGATATGGATAAGGACCAACAACAGAGCCAATTAAATAGTATGAGGTTTTAACATTAGCAATCCAGTATCTAAAAGCTTCATTTATAGCATCTTTCAATGTTGCTTGTCCTTTTTTCACTGGTATGACTTCTGCACCTAAAAGTTTCATTTTATAGACATTCAAAGCCTGCCTTTTTACATCCAGTGTGCCCATAAAAATTTTTGCTGGCATATTAAAATATGCAGCTGCTGTTGCAACAGCTACGCCATGTTGACCTGCTCCTGTCTCTGCTATAATCTCTTTTTTCCCCATTTTAAAAGCAAGGAGTGTTTGACCAATTGTATTGTTTATCTTATGTGCTCCACCGTGAAGTAAATCCTCACGCTTGAGATAAACTTTACATCCTATAAATTTTGAAAAATTTTTCGCATAAGTTAATGGTGTGGGTCTACCAGCATATTCTTTCAGCAAATTTATAAATTCACGCTGGAAAGACTTTTGTGATTTGAAATAAAAAAATTTCTCTTCTAATTCCTTAAGAATCGGCATAAAGGTTTCTGGAACATATTTGCCGCCAAATTCACCATAATACCATTTTTTTTTCATTGCTTGTTGCTCCTTTATTTTTTTAAATTATTATTTAATAGCTACTTTGCCATAATGAAACCCTCTCATATAATTACGAATTTTTAAAAGAATAGATTTTATTTTCTCTTTGCTCTTTTTTCCTGGTGCAATTTCTACTCCACTGTTGATGTCTATTCCATCAGGATTGAAAATTTTTATTGCTTCTAAAACATTTTCCTCTTTTATACCACCTGAAATAAAAAAAGGACGAAATTTAGAAATAAATTTGAATTTTTTCCAGTCAAATTTTTCACCAGTCCCACCATATAAATCTTTTCTAAATGTATCAAAAAGGAAATAATCAGATGAAAATTTTACAATCTCTTTTTCTGAAAAATTTTTATTTATTCTAAATGCTTTTATAATTTTGTATCCTCTGAAATTTTTTAGAAATTCAGGTGTTTCATCGCCGTGAAATTGAATATAATCAAGTGGGACACTGGAGAAAATTTCTTTTATTTCATCTTCCCTGGCATTTACAAAAACACCAGCAATTTTTATTTTTCTGTTTTTACCAAGAGATTTTACAATTGTGCTTGCTTGTTTAGGTGTAATATATCGTGGGCTTTTTGGATAGAATATAAAACCCATTATATCTACATCCGTATCTTTAAGAAAATGAGCAATTTCTCTCTCAGTAATACCACAAATTTTAATTATTATATTTTCTATCATAGTTCTGTAAGTTCCTTAAGCTTTTTTGTAATATTATCAGATTTTAAAATTGTTGTTCCAATTAGTGCAGCATTAAAATTAGAATTTTCAAGTAATTTTAAATCATAAGCAGTATGAATTCCACTTTCTGCAACTTTTACTTTGTGTTCAGGTATATATTTCACAAGTTGAACACATTTTTTCAGTGAGACTTTAAATGTTTTTAAATCTCGGTTATTTATTCCTATTATTTCAAACCTTTCTTTTACACATTTTTTTAGATTCTCTTCAGTATGAGATTCAACAAGAATTTCCATACCGAATTTTGAGGCATATTCATAAAGTTTTAAAAGCCTGTCCCATTCAAGAAATTCTGTAATAAGTAATACAGCATCTGCTCCAAAATAATATGCAAGGTAAATTTGAAACTCGTCAAGTATAAAATCTTTACATAAAACAGGTTTATCAGTTAAATCTTTTACAATACCAAGATATTTATAACTTCCCTGAAAAAATTTTTTATCGCATAAAACTGAAATTGCAGCAATATCAAATTTATTGTAAATTTCAGCAATCTGTTTTACGGTTCTATCTGTGATTTTTCCTTCAGATGGTGACGCAAGTTTTATTTCAGCAATTATACTTATTCTGGAATGATTTAAAATTCGCTCTTTTAGACTTAACACTTTTCGTTTTCTTAATTGCAAATTTTTGTATTTTCGTTTTAGTTCTTCTATTTCTTTCCTTTTCTCTTTTGCCACAATTTCAAGAAAATTCATCTATATCTCCTAAAAAATTTTTTACATTTTAATCTTTTGTAATTTCAATTAATTTGTTTAATGCCTCAAGTGCCTTCAATGATGCAATAGATTCTCTTGCTTTTTCAACACAATCTTTGAACCCTTTTTCAAACTCTGGTGTATCGTTTGCAACAAATAATGCTGCGGCACCATTAAGTAATGCGGCGTAAAAAGATGTCTTATTGGTCTGTTTATTATTTAATATATCTGTTATCATCTTTTTTCCGGCATCTATAGAATCTATTACCAGGTCTTCAATTTTACCACATTTTAGTCCAAATTTTTCAGGTGAAAAAATAAAAGTTTTAATTTCATCCTCAAAAAGATATGAAATTTTAGTATCAGAGAATGGCGAAATCTCATCCATTCCATCTTCACTTGAAAAAACAAGTGCTTTTTTAAATCCTGTTCTTTTAAGGATTTTTGCAAATTTTTCTGTTAAATCAGGATTAAATATACCAAAAGAATGCCTTTTTGCTTGTGCAGGATTCACAATAGGTCCTATCATATTAAATATAGTTCTTATTTGTAATGCTTTTCTTACAGGCACCACATTTTTAAATGCAGGATGATAGAGTGGTGCAAATATAAATCCAATATGTGCATCTTGAATAGCTTTTTTCACAATATCAGGAGGAGCATCAATTTTAACACCGAGGTCAGCAAGGATATCAGCGGAGCCACATTTACTTGAAACTCCTTTATTTCCGTGTTTTGCCACATAAACACCTGCACCAGCTGCAATTAAAGCTGCTGTGGTAGAGATATTAAATGTATGAAAACCATCACCACCTGTGCCACAGGTATCAATTAATGGTTGTTGTTCAATTTCCAGTTTTACCATAGCCTCACGAATCGCTTTAACTGAACCCACTATTTCATCTACTGTTTCTCCTTTTGTTTTCAGTCCTATAAGGTACCCAGCTATTTCTGCATCACTTAAATTACCTTTCATAATTTTACTCATAATGTTGTATGCTTCTTCTTCTGATAAATCCTGATGTGATGTTATTTTTTGTAAAATTTCTTTCATTTTGATACCTCCTGATGAATAAATTTTATAAAAATTATATAAAATTGTTCTACCATAAGATGTAAGGATGGATTCAGGGTGGAACTGAAGTCCATATACAGGATAATTTTTTAGTTTTATTCCCATAATTTCTTTGTCGTCCTTTTCATAAGCAATAATTTCAAATTTATCATAGGGCAGATTTTCTTCCAATACAGCGAGCGAATGGTATCTCCCGGCTTCAAATTTTTGTGGCACACCATTAAAAAGTGGGTCATTATTATGGACAATTTGAGATTTTTTGCCGTGAACAATTTTTTTCGCATTAGAAACAGTTGCACCAAAGACATATCCTATAACCTGGTGCCCTAAACATACTCCTAAAATAGGAATTTTATTATAAAATTCTTTAACAACATCAATAGAAATATTGGAATCTTCTGGCCTTTTAGGACCAGGTGAAATTATAATTGCATCTGGTGCCAAATTTTTTATTTTATCTATAGTTATTTTATCATTCCTGTAAACTTTAATATCCTTTTCAAATTCAGAAATATATTGCACAATGTTGTAAACAAATGAATCATAGTTATCAATTATAATTAACATTTTTCTCACCTCTTTTTTATATTACTTGCAACAAGTAATGCTTTAGCTTTATTTAAAGTTTCAAAATATTCTTTTTCAGGGATTGAGTCATAAACAATACCAGCTCCTGCTTGGACATAAGCAATATGACCTTTAAGAACAATTGTTCGTATAGCAATACAAAAATCCATATCACCAGAAAAAGAAAAGTAACCTACTCCTCCTGCATACACACCTCTACTTGATTTCTCAAGTTCATTAATAATTTCCATTGCTCTTATTTTAGGTGCACCTGAGACTGTGCCAGCTGGAAATGTGGCTTTAAATAGATCTATGCTATTATATTCTTTTGCTAACTTACCTTCAACTTCTGAAACAATATGAATAACATAAGTATATTTCTCAATACTATAAAGTTCTGTTACTTTTACAGAATTAAACTCACATACTCTTCCAAGGTCATTTCTTGCAAGGTCAACAAGCATTGTATGCTCAGCAAGTTCTTTTTCATCAGAGAGAAGTTCATTAATAATCTCTCTATCATCTCTGTTCCCTCTTTTTCTTGTGCCAGCTATTGGTCGTAGTATTGCTCTGTCCCCAATTTTTTTTACAAGTATTTCTGGAGATGAACCAATTATTTCAAAATTACCAAAATTAAAATAAAACATATATGGTGAAGGATTAATTATTCTTAAGCCTCTATAAATATCAAACCCTTTAACATCTGTCCAGGATTCAAGTCGCTGAGAAAGCACAACTTGAAAAATATCGCCATTATAAATATAGTCTTTTGCTTTTTTTACAATTGCTTTAAATTCTTCTTTTGAAAAATTAGATTTAAATGAGATTTCAGATCTATCTTCATTTAAGTTAATTTCATTATACTCAATCTTACTATAAAGTTTTTTTTCAAATTTTTTTAATAGCTCTTTTCCTTCTTGTATAGTATTAGCAAATTCAATATTTTGATTTAAAGAATGGACAATAGTAAAGAGAAAAGATTTGTTAAGGAAATGATCAAAAACCAGATATATATCAGGAAAGACAAAAATTGCTTCAGGCAGTTTAAGTGAACAATTTTCAGAAATTTTTATATTTTCAATATATTTAATTGTATCATAAGAAAGATAACCCACAGCCCCACCAATAAATGGTAGTGGAAATTCTTTATTTACAAACTGAATATTTTCAAAAATTGATTTTAATTTCTCATACGGATTAGAAGAGAAACTTAATATTTTTTTATTAAAAACACCTATTATAGAATATCTTCCAATGGATTCAACTTTTTCTTTACTTTCTAATAAAAAACCCTTAAGAGAATTATTATCTGTAAGTTTTAAAAAAGCAGTAATAGGGGTTTCAGTATCAAGACAGAATTCTTTAAATATAGGAAAAACTTTTATTTTCATTTCAAGCTCCTAAAAATTCTTTTTAACAGGATTATTTATAATTTATTTTAAAGAATTAGTTAATTCTTTTAATATTAATAAAAACTAAAAAAACACCACAAAGCATCAGGTGTGTACCACAACGGTTTTTTTAATTTAAAAATGAAATATTAATCCTTTTTCACCACACGGCACACTTTGAAAAAGGATGCTTATAATACTTAATAAAATTCTTTAAAATTTTAATGATTTTTAACAGTTTTGTCAACAAAATTGAATAAATTTTATATTTGGTTGTTTTTAGCACAGATTATATAATTGTGGCCAGGCGCATAATTGAGCAAAGTGGCACTAATTGTCCAGATTTTTATGAGACAACTTGACTCCCTTTGTTCTCTTTCACTAAATGTAAATGAGTAGCTTTTTCATGTTTTTATGGATATGAAAAGAGGAATTTTTGATGCTTAAAAAAAGATTTGACATTTCATTTTTTATTTTTATATTTAATTAAATATGATAGGTTTTTGTCGCTTTTGTAAAGAAAGTTTAATGTTCTTTCACAAAATGAATAGAAAAAGTCGGGATAAATAATTCCTGACAATTTAAAGATTAAAAATTGAAAATGGGAATTGGAATGTTTTAATTGTTTAATTTTTTGGAGCCTCACACCTACAGGATGTAGGTGTGAGGACTAATAGGTTTTTTGAAAACCTAAATTATTACAAAACAATCTTTGGCAAAAAGTTTATCACCAAATTATATCCGATAAGCAGGATAGGAATGTTCTGCTTATCTGATTGATGGAAAGGATAAATAAAAGAAACAAATTTAATTATGGAGGGAAAAATGAAAAAAATTGAAAAAATAATTTTTTTAATTATTCTACTTTCTATAGTGCATATTTTTTTAGAAGAACTTGCTGTTATATTTAATTGGACTACACCAACAAAACATCTTCTTATATGGATGGGATTTACATTTGACTTTATTTTTACAGTTGAATTTTTAACAAGATATATTTCTGCATTAAAAAGAAAGCAAGCTAAAAACTACTTTTTTAACGAAAATGGATGGATAGATTTTTTCGCTTCTATACCACTATTGCTTTTTTATTCAGGAATACGTGTATATTATCTTATCACAATAACAAGTCCAATAGTATTTTATCAATCATCTATATTGGGAATATTTAGAACATTTAAATTGCTCCGCGTGGTTAGAATATTAAGATTTATGAGAATTTTGAAAACATTGGGGAATTTATTTCAATCAAAGATGGAAAATATACGAAGAAATATCATTGCTGTTACATCAATTTCTCTGGGGTCATTAATACTTGGTTTTTTTATAATTAAATTAATTTTTTCTTTTCTAAATTGGCCTGGACTCGAAATTTTCAAGTATAAAAGAGAAATTCAATATAGAAATCTTATTAATATTGCAAAAGAGTATTCACAAAGATTGGGCTCTCCTTTTGAGAGTGAAATAAAGAATGTATTTAAAAATGAAAAGAGAGTCTTAACAATTTTTTTTAATAATAAAAAGATTTTTAATAAATATAATGATGCAGTTCTGTTTAATAAATATGATATTGATGACCTTTGGTTAGCAGAGAAAGATAATGTAGATGTTTTGTTTACAGTAATTGATGTAAATAAGCAGATTGCAAGAAAGAATATTGAACTATTATTTATTATACTCTCGGTACTGATAGGCTTATTATGCTTTTATATCCCTTATTATGAAAAGAAAATTTTGGAAAGTTAAAGATTATAAAATTGTTAGCATTAGTTATTTTTTTGCAATTTCCCTAAAGTAACTCATATCTTCCCAATTGAAATTACTGAATTTGGTAAAAAATATTGAATTATTATGTAAAAGTGGGTCAATGTGATTACTAAAAAATCTTTTGTAATCAGCTGTTCCAGGGATTGGAGCATATTCTACAATTTTTGGTGTGCCCCCAAAATCTTTTACAATATTTATACTTTCAATTACCTCTTCTTTTGTCTGGTCAGGAAAACCTGCAAGTATATAAACTTCAATTTCTTTTTCGTTATATCCTGCTTTTTTTAAATATTTAATTGCCTTTTTTAATTCATTAGTTGTAGTTTTGTTCCCTGTAATTTTCTGACGCTTTATGTTTGCAGTTTCAAAACTTAGTCGTATAGTTTTAAAGTTTGCTCTGTATAAAATCTCTGCTACTTCTTCTGTAATAAATCTTATATGAAGTCCATTAGGTGTATGAAAATTTAGAGTATAATTTGAATTTATAATTTCTTTAAGAAATATTTTTATATTTTTTTCAAAATTAAATAGTAAAGCATCATCATAAAAGGCAATATTTTTTACATTAAATTTTTTTATTGTATTTATAATACTTTTGTAATTTTTAAATTGGTATTTAGGGTATATTAGAGGTGTAGCACAGTAAGTGCATTTAAATGGACAGCCAATTGAGGTTAAAATTACGATATAGGATAAATTTTCGTATAAAGAATAGTCAGGTTCTTCCCATTGGGCAAAATTTTCAGGGAATTTAATAGAAGTTGGTGGAGAAAAATTTAATATTTTAAATATTTTTTCAAGAATATATTTAAGATTATTTCCTTTTATAACATAATTTGCACCGGCCAGTTTTTCAGAATGTTCTTTCATAAGTGATGGATAAATTCCACCAAGTAAAATCGGAACAGCAGGGAAAAGTTTTTTTACAAGTTTTATCATATCAAACACACCTAAATACCAATATGTCATCATTCCAGTGATAAGTATAGCATCTATTTTTTCTGTTTCTTTTAAATAGATTAATCTATCTTTTACTTCATTATAAGGTAATCCATATCTTTTATAATTTCGTGGCACAAATTTTAAAATTTCGGGTTTCTCTATGACTTCATAATAGAATTTTCCTGTTCCGTATTTTTTGTTGTATATTAAATTTTTTTCAACAAAATATTTATCAAGCCTGTTCATACAATCAAGAAATTTTATATTTATTCCATATTTTTTGAGGTGTGAGGAAAGATAAAGAAGTCCGAGAGGTTTTAAGTAAAGGTCAAATACTGCAAAATCATAGACCCAGGGATTTATAAGTAGAAAAATTTTTCTCTTGCTCAAAACCTCTTTACTAACCTCGCTAATATATTATAGTATCTTGCAAAAATATTCGCACGATTTTAC
>Ga0164318_10007863_pt1 | contig 10346 bp, 12 predicted proteins | sample GuaBasSedimGuay9_FD_113734 | JGI IMG/M metagenome (GOLD analysis project Ga0164318, IMG submission 113734) | Subseafloor sediment microbial communities from Guaymas Basin, Gulf of California, Mexico - Guay9, Core 4571-4, 0-3 cm | ecosystem: Environmental > Aquatic > Marine > Hydrothermal vents...
CGGCGTGAAATCCTCCTTGGGCTTGGACGTGTGGATGAGGAAGACCCCTATGGCCCTGTCCCGCACCACCAAGGGCACGACCACGAAGTTCATCTCCTGGTCGGACGCCTCCATATCCGGGACGACCGACGGCCTCCCCTCCCGCATCACCCAATCCAATATTCCGTCCTCCAACATGTTCCTGGCGGCCCTCTCAAGATCTTCCGCCGGACGCCTTGCGGAGTACAGGGCTTCCATCCCATCCCTTCCACCCGTAAGGAACACCCCAGCCCTGCGCACTTCCACGACCCTGCCCGCTACATCCACGAGGGCTTCCACAACCTGCTCCGGCTCCATGGCCGAGCGTATGCTCTCGGACAGCTGATGGAGCGAGACCAGCTCGTCCAGGGACTCCTTCAGGGCGTCCCTGTCCCTCTCCTTCTGGGAAAGCTCCTGCTCCAAATCCCTTATACGTCCCTCCAAGAAATGTATCCGGGACTCGTACTCCTGGACGAGCTGGGACACGACTTCCAACCACGGCAGTTCCTCCCCACCCTTCCCTTCCTTAATCCACTTTACCGCTATCCTGCGCAACTCCTGCTTCAGGGAATCTATCTCCGCCAAGGGGTCCTCCACGGGAAGGTTCCAGCTCCTTGCCCAAGATCGTGCTCACGAACCCTTCCGCCCTTTCCATCTCATCCCGAAGCTTCGAAACGTAGAACCCCATGTCCACCTCCCCCTCCTCGGTGAGCTTAGGGGAGAGCACATCGTACACCGCCTCGTCCAAGGGGGGCTTCACGTGGTCGCCGCTGAACCCTACCTCCGCATGCTTGCATATCACATCTGCGAAATGTACGATAGCTGCCAACATGGGTTCCTTCCTCGCCTCGCCGGGCCTGTGGTGGCAAAGGATGGCCTCCTGAAGCACGACCGGGAAGTTCCACCTCTCAGCAAGCCAGTTTCCTATCTCGGCGTGCGTGACCCCCAAAAGCTCCTCCTCCGCCTCCAAGAAGGTCTTACCCTGTTGAACCTTCCCCAGCACCTCCAGGAACTCCACCTTCAGGTGCTCCCTCATGACAAGCTTCCCTATGTCATGCAGAAGCCCGGCGGTGAATGCCTCCCCGCTCACCTGGTACCCATACATCCTTGCCAACATCCTCGCCGCCACCCCGCATCCTATGGAGTGCTCCCAGAATCGCATAACGTCGAAGTACCCGTCCGCCTCCTTCGAGAAGCTCTCTATCACGGATATCCCGATGACCAGGTTCTTCACGACGTCGAAGCCCAAGACCACTACGGCCAGATTTACGGTGGATATGGGCTGGGGGAAGGCGTAAAAGGCTGAATTTGCCAACCTCAACACCTTGGCCGTGAGCACCTGGTCCCCGGATATGAGCCTGCTGAGCTGGGCGGCAGAGGTCTTAGGGTTGTCCAACATCTCCAGCATCTTGGCAACAACAGTAGGCAAGGTGGGCAGGTTGATTATGCTTCTGGTTATGCGGCGGATCTCTTCCTTGGAAAAGAACCTCTCCAACAACGGTCCTCCTTAAATCAGAATATCTATAACTTGGCCCTTCGAAGCAAGCCCTTTCTTGTCTTCCTTCCTTTCCTTGTCTCCGCCCTCGGGGTTCCTCCGTCCCCTACCCTCCCTCTCCTCCACCTTTCCCTTCTCACCCTTCGGAGGGGGAGGAGGCCTGCGGACGCGGACCTCCTCCTGCTGTTGCATGTGAGCGGCCGAGCGGTACTGGTCCTCCGTCGGCCGTCCCTGCTGCACCTGCACCACCTGTTCTGCGGCGAAGCTCTTGGGTATGACCTGCTGCAGCCCGGACGAAGTCTCCGGTGGCATGGACCATCACCTCTACATCGCTTCTGTGACCATATATCTCCTAATCTTGGCCCTCAGCCTCAGGAGGGCCTCCGAGTGCAGCTGCGAGACCCTGGAATCCGACACCCCTAATACCTCCCCTATCTCCTTCAGCGTCAGCCCCTCGTAGTAATATAGAACTATCACCTCCCTGTGCCTTTCCGGCAGGGAACGGATCGCCTCCATCAGGAGCTCCTCCATCTCCCTCCTCTCGGCCGACTCGGACGGGTCCTCCCCGGGCGCCCTCAGCACTTCCTCTAAGTTGGCCTCTTCACGCTGCAGCGGCATCAGGATCGGCCGTACCTCCTCCAAAGTGCTCCTGTAAAGCTCTAATGGGACTCCGAGCTTTTCGGCCACCTCCTCCTCCGAGGGGGACCGCCCCAACTCCCCCTCCAGTTCTGAGATGGCCTCCTCTATCCTTCTGGCCCTGTGTCTGGCGTTCCTGGGCATCCATCCCATCTTCCTCAGTCCGTCGAGTACGGCCCCCTTCACCTTCCGGACGGCGTAGGCTTCGAACGTCCCCTTGGAGGGATCGAACCGGTCCACCGCCTGGATCAGCCCCATGATCCCAAGGTCGAACAGGTCGTCGCCGTCCATAACCGAGGAGGATGGGATCCGCATGCGCTCCACCGTACGTTGGACCAGGGGCACGTATCGAAGTATCAGGCGTTCCCTTATCCCCGGGTCCCGGGTTTCGAGGAACGTGCTCCAGAGGTCTTCCACCCTTTCCTCCATCAGCTCTTATGTTTCACCTCGGGCCTTTCCAGAATCTGGGACAGGGCCCCCAACAGGACGAGGGCAGCTCCGGAGGAGACCCCGAACACGACGCCCGCCCGTATAAGGGATTCTAAGGGCGAGACGCCTGAGATGAGGGAGAGTATCAGGGCCATCGCCCCGGCCAACCCCCCGAAGCTCCATACGATGTCCTTCATAGCTCCATCCCTCCCTTATTCCTATTCCTAAGGATGGATAACCTGCGTATCCACGAACCCTTCCGCTCCTCCGGCATCCCGGATAACCTCATGGCCATCCTGCGTACGCAGGAGCTGGCCTTGGAGCCAGGATAAGCTAAGAGGAAGGGTCGCTGTTCCGCCACGGCCTTGGACACACGTGGGTCCTCTAAGACGAACCCGGAGAACATCACCTTAAGCCCCAAGAAATGCTTTATCACCTGGTTGAGCTTGCCGAAGACCTCCTCGGCCTCGGACTGTGACCTAACCCGGTTTATCACTAAGTGGATGGGTACCTCCTCCCTCTGGGAGGATATGACCTTCACCATGGCGTATGCGTCCACCACGGCCGTGGGTTCGGGCGTGGTCACGATAACGACATCGTCGGTGCTCAAAGCCATATCCAACACTCCTCTGGAAAGCCCTGCCGCCGTGTCCACCACCACGACGTCCGCCTCCTCCTCTATCGCGGTCAAGGCCTCCTCCAACCTCGCCCATGTCCGATCTTCGGCCATCAGGAGCTCCGTCACCCCGGAGCTGGCCGGTACGAGGCTCAGGCCCATGGGTCCCTGGACGATGACTTCCTCCAGGGGACATTCCCCTAAGACGAAGTCCCTTAGGGTCCTGTCGGGCTTCATCCCTAAGAGCACGTCCAAATTGGCCAGGTGTACATCTGCGTCCACGAGGAAGACCTTCCTGCCCAGCTCAGCGAAGGCCAGGGAGAGGTTCAAAGCGAGGTTGGACTTCCCGACCCCTCCCTTACCGCTCGTCACGGTGAAGGACTTGGCCCTCCTTTCAGATGCGTTCCTGTGGGCCGAGAACAGTTCACGAAGATGTCTCGCCTGTTCCTCCATATCCTCCCTCCAAGAGGATACCGGCCAAAAGCTCCGGTGTGGCCTGATGGAAGTCCTCGGGTATCCTCGGACCGTCCGAAAGGTAGGAAAGTGCCTTCCCGGTAGCGTAGGCCACGTTCACTATGGTGCCGGGACTGATCGTCTCATCGAGCTTGGTGAAGAGCAGGTGACTTACGGGAAATCCTCCGAACCTGCGCACGGCCTCCATCATATCCCCTTCCTTAGCGTTCGCAGCTAAGACCAGGTGGACCTCGTCCGGACCTATACTTTTCACGATCTCGTCCACGCCCCCTACTCCCCCCGGAGTGTCCACTAAGATCACATCCATATCCTCCAACGACCGTATCGCCTCCTCGGCCTCCTCCGGACCGTACGCCACCTTCAGCGGCATCCCGGCGACCACGGAAAAGGACCTCATCTGCTCCATGGCCCCTATGCGGTAGGTATCCAGGGACACCAACCCCACCTTCCGCTCCTTCGCAAGCTTGTAACGCACCGCGAGCTTCTGCAGACATGTTGTCTTCCCCATGCCCGAGGGCCCTACGAAGGCGATCACCCTGGCTCGGTCGTCCCTGTATACTGGGACGACCTTGCCCAGCCATTCCTTGAGGCATCCCTTCACCTGCGCATAAGCCTCCCAGTCCACGCCGTCGCTTTCCAGGAGCCACCTTTCTACGATCCCTCTCTCCACTCCCCTCCCCACGAGGACCCCGCACCACCTCCCCTGAGGCCCGTGTGACTCAATCTCCTCCCTCCTCCTCATCATGGCCCGCCTCAGGGCCACCACCTCCTCCCTGAGCTTAGCTATCTCGTCCCGACCTTCCCCACCACGTTCACCGAGTACCTGCTCCCTCCATCGTTTGTACGCCTCTACATACCTCTGGAAGTTACCTGTAGCGGCCCTGGGCCTGGGAGGGGAATCGTCCACCGCCGCCGTCACCTCTACCTTACCACCCAACAGCCCCTTAACGCGGCGGGAGTCCAATATCACAGCGTCCTCCCCCAACTCCTCCTTGACCTTACTGAGGGCCTCCCGCATCGAATCCGCTTGAAAGGTCTTTATCCTCATCGTCTAACGAACCGCTTAAGATTCCGACCTTGGACATTTAACTCAAACTCAACATCCCGAACGACCTCACCGAAACGTCCACCGGAACCTCGGCGTAGGATATCACCGGGAGGTCCGGGAACTTCGGCTCCACCAACCTCCTGAAGTAAAGCCTCACCTTGGGAGCACACAGCACAAGCGGCTGGAGCCCTTTGTTCGCCATGTCCTCGGTCAACTCCTCCAACCTCCCGTAGAGCTTCTGTAGCTGCTCTGGGGGAAGCACCGAGGCCTGTCCCTGCCTTATGAGGTCAGCATGCTGGACGAGGACTTGCTCTAAGTCTGGGTCCAGGGTTATGCCCACCAGGGTATTATCCTCCCCAACGTAGGCCGAGCATATGGTCCTTCCCAAGGCCTGGCGCACATATTCGGTCAGCATATCGGGGTCCTGCACCGCCGATGCGTGATCCGCCAAGGTCTCCAATATCGTCACCATGTCCCTTATGGGGACCTTCTCCTTGAGGAGGTTCTGGAGGACCTTCTGTATCCCTCCCAAGTTCATAAGCTCCGGCACGAGCTCGTCCACGACCGCAGGATACTGCTTCTTCACGTTGTCCAATAGGTTCTGGACGTCCTGTCTGGAGAGGAGCCTGTGGGCGTAAGCCTTAAGGACCTCGGAGAGGTGGGTGGCCAACACTGCGGGAGCCTCCACCACGGTGTATCCGGCAAGTTCCGCCTTCTCCCTGTCCCCCTCGGATATCCAAACCGCCTCGAGCCCGAACGCGGGCTCCCTGACCTTCCTTCCGGGAATCTCCTCCGCCGCTGTCCCGGGATTTAGAGCCAAGTACCGTCCCACCATCAACTCCCACCTGGCCACCTCCTCCCCCCAGATGAGTATGACGTACTCGTCGGGCTTAAGCTGGATGTTGTCCCGTATCCTGATAGGTGGCACGAGCACCCCGAGCTCCAGGGCCAACTCCTTCCTTATGTGCACCACCCTGTCCAATAGGTCCCCACCCTGCTCCACGTCCACAAGTGGTATCAGCCCGTACCCTATCTCCACCTCCACCGGGTCCACCCTCAGGTAGTCCGCCACATCCTCCTTGGGGACCTCCCGAGGTGGGACCTCCTCCTCGGGAGGCGCTTCGGTTCTCCTTGCTGTGTATCCCACGGCACCGACCACAGCCGCTAGCGTAAGAAACGGTACCGTGGGCATGCCAGGCATGATCCCCAAGACGACCAGGACCCCGGAGGCCACGAGGGCCGCCTTCGGATGTGATAGCATCTGAAAGGCTACGTCCCTCCCGAGGTTCGCCTCCGCGGCCGCCCTCGAGACCAATATTCCAGCGGAAGTGGATATCATCAGGGCGGGTATCTGGGACACGAGCCCGTCCCCTACGGTGAGGACGGTGTAGGTGTGAAGGGCCTGGGAGAACCCCATCCCCTTCTGCACCACCCCCACGAAGAACCCCCCCACTATATCTATCGCAGTTATTATCAGACCTGCTATGGCATCTCCCCTCACGAACTTGCTCGCACCGTCCATAGCGCCGTAGAAGTCGGCCTCCCTGGCTATCTCCTCCCTCCGCCTCCTTGCCTCCCTCTCGTCTATGAGCCCGGCGTTGAGGTCCGCATCTATGCTCATCTGCTTGCCCGGCATAGCGTCCAGGGTGAACCTCGCCGCCACCTCAGCTATCCTTCCGGCTCCCCTTGTGATGACCACGAAGTTGATGAGTACAAGTATCAGGAATATCACGAGCCCCAGGGCGTAGTTCCCCTTGACCACGAAGCTTCCGAAGGCCTGTATCACGCGGCCCGCGTAGGCATCCCCGAGTATCAGCCTCGTCGAGGCCACGTTCAAGGAGAGCCTGAACAGGGTCAGGACCAGAAGCAGGCTCGGGAACGTGGAGAACTCTAAGGGCCTTGCGGTATACATAGAGACGAGCAGCACGGTGAGGGCCAGGGATATGTTCAAGGTCAACAACAGGTCCAGGAGGAACGGTGGCATCGGCACGGTCATAACGATCAGTATCGCTACGACCCCCACCGCGACGATCAGATCCCCCTTAGCCGATATCTTCCCCAGCAGACCGTTCATACTTCCCCTCTAAGTTTGTAGACATATGCCAATACCTTCGCCACGGCCTGGTAAAGCTCTACGGGGATCTGCCGGCCCACTTCCACCTTCCTGTAGAGCAACCTGGCCAAAGGTGGGTCCTCCACTATCGGCACGCCGTGTTCTAAGGCTATCTTCTTTATACGTTCGGCGAGCTTCCTGGCGCCCTTGGCCACTACCTCCGGAGCCTCCATCTCCTCCGGCCTGTACATCAGGGCGACTGCAAGGAGGGTCGGGTTCGTGACCACTACATCCGCCTTAGGGACCGCCTGCATCATCCTACTGCGTACAAGCTGCCTCTGGAGGCTCCTTATCCTCGCCTTCACCAAGGGGTCCCCCTCGGTCTGCCTGAACTCCTCCTTCAGCTCCTGTCTGGTCATCCTGAGGTTCCTCTCGTACTCCCACCTCTGGAAGCCGTAGTCCAAGATGGCCAGGAAGAGAAGTACGACCCCGGACCTCAGAAGCACGACGAAGGCGGTGGAAGCTATGAACCCGAGGGCCTCCCCCAGCTCCCAGTCCGCCATTTCGAAGAACTTTTCCATCCTCCCCCTCAGAACCCCGTAGGCCACCCAGCCTACGACGGCTACCTTAAAGACCCCCTTGAGGAGCTCGAACAAGGCCCTCCTGGAGAGGATCCTCCTGAACCCGGCGGCGGGGTTGATCCTGTCCCACCTCGGCACCAGGGGCTCCCCCGAAAACAGCACCCCCACCTGGGCGTAGTTGGCGGCCAGTCCGAAGGCGACCGTCGCAGCAAGGACGGGCCCTAAGATGCCCCCCAGGATGCCGAGCCACGCCAGAGCGCACCTTTGGACCTCCACTGGGGTGAGCCTCGTGCTCCCCACCTCCGTCAGGACCCCCCGAACGAGCTCTGCCATATCCTTCAGCATATGCCCTCCCCACAAGTACAGCACCGAAGCCCCTCCCAGAAGCGCTAAGGCGGAGTTGACCTCCATGCTCTTGGCGACGCTCCCTCGTCTCCTCGCCTCCTGCCTCCTCCTCGGGGTAGCCTTTTCAGTCCTTTCGGCCTCGTCGGGCACCTACGCCTCCCCTAAAACATCGTCCCGAGGTCCCTCGCCAACTGCGCCACCACCTTTCCGAACACGTACCCGAAGAATGGAAGCGAAAGCGCCAAGCACAAAAGTCCAACCCCTATGGTCAATGGAAGCCCTACTATGAACACGTTCATCTGGGGCACCGTCCTGGCCAGGACGCCGAGAGCGACCTTGGAAAGCAGGAGCGCAGCTATGACAGGTGCGCTGAACTTGAACGCCAACGAGAAAACCATCCCCCCCATCCTGACCACGCCTTCTAAAAGCCCCACCGAAGGGCCCCATCCCCCTAAGGGCACGCTTCGGAAGCTCTCGGCCAAGGCCTCGAGGAGCACGTGATGGCCGTCCATGGAGAGGAAGAGGACCCCCGCTAAAAGCTGTTGGAACTGGCCTATGAGCGGAACCTGCACGTTCGCCTGGGGGTCTATCACGTTCACGACCCCGAAACCCATCTGTATCCCTATAACCTGCCCGGAGAGCTCCACACCGTAGAAGAACATCCCGGAGACGAATCCCACCGAAAGCCCGAGGAGCACCTCCTTCAGGGCCATCCCCGAAAGCTGTACAACCTCCCCAGGAGGCCTTCCCGAGGTCCGCACGACCGGGAAGAGTACGAGCGTCAGGAAGAAAGCGGCTCCGACCTTCACCGGAATTGGGACGCCCCTCGAACCGAAGATGGGCATGACCGCCAGCATGGACGCCACCCTCAAGAATCCCAAGAAGAACCACTCCAACCCCTCCGCAGATATCCCCATACCTCCTCCTAACGCACCCCGGATATAAGGGAGAACATCTCCCTGGCGAAGGAGAGCAGCTGGTCCAACATCCAAGGCATCATAAGGGCTATGGCCACGGCCACGGCCAATATCTTGGGCACGAAAGTGAGGGTCATCTCGTGGACCTGCGTCACGGCCTGGAGCAGGGCGACCGCTATCCCGACCGCCATCCCCACCAATAGCAGGGGACCCACAACCTTAAGGGCGGTAAGGAGGGCATGGGATGCGATCTGAAGCACGAACTCCTGCGTCATGGGACCTATCCTCCGAAGCTCGCCACAAGGGAGTCCACCAGGAGGTACCAGCCGTCCACGAGCACGAACAGCAGAAGCTTAAAGGGAAGGGATATCATAACAGGCGGAAGCATCAGCATCCCCATGGACATGAGGACGCTCGCCACTATCATATCTATCATGAGGAAGGGGACGTACAGCAGAAAACCTATCTGGAAGGCTACCCTGAGCTCGCTCACTATGAACGCTGGTATCAAGATGTGGGTCGGCACGTCCTCGGGCCCTCCTGGCTTGGGACTTCCCGAGAGCTTGAAGAATAGCATGAGGTCCTTCTCCCTGGTCTGACGGAACATAAAATCCCTGACGGGCTGCATCGCCCTTCGGATGGCCACCTTCTGCGTTATCTTGCCATCAATGTAAGGCTGGAGGGCCTCGTCGTTTATGTCCTTCCAAACCGGTGCCATGATGAAGGCCGTGAGGAAAAGTGCCAGGCCTATGAGGAGTTGGTTCGGAGGGGACTGCTGGGTGCCTAAGGCGTGCCTGAGGAAGGAGAACACAACAATTATCCTCGTAAATGAGGTCAGCATAACTAAAATAGAGGGGGCCAACGCCAAGGCGGTCAGAAGGAGGAGGATCTTTAAGGTGACCGAGATGTGCCCTGGGTCGAACGCCCGCTCTAAGGGCAGACCCTGGGCCCATGCCCTTCCGGTAAATATGAGGACCATCCCGATCATGCCCGTAGCCTTCCTCATGCTTTCGCCTTGAACCTCTCTATGGCTGCCTTAAGGAGCCCGGGGAACTCCTCGCTTTTGGTGGGAAGGTTCGCCACCTCATCCCCCTGGATCTCGCATAAAAGCGACACCCTCCCCTCACCGGCTCCGACTATCAGCACCCTGTCCCCTACCTTAAGGGCGCATATGAGGGCCTTAGAGCCCAAAGGGGCAACATCTAAAACCTGCAAAAACCTTCCCGTCCCCCTCCGGCCGAAGTAGGTCCGCCTGAGCCAGAAGAAGAAGACGTACATAAGGGCTACGACTGCAACCAAGGCCAAGGCGGTCCTTAGTACGATCCCGAACCCCACGGCCCCTCCCTAAGACAGCGCCCCGAGCCTCTCCCTCGGGCTCACCAAGGACGAGATCCTCACCCCGAAGTTGTCGTCCACCACCACGACCTCCCCTTCGGCGAACTTCCTCCCGTTCACCAGGAGGTCCACAGGTTCACCGGCCAGCTTGCTCAGTTCGACTATCGACCCCTGCCCCAGCTGCAGTATGTCCCTTATCCTCATCCTCACCCTCCCCAGCTCCACCGATATTACAAGCTCCAGATCCATAAGGGCCTCTAAGTTGCGAGGTTCCCTTTCCTCCTCCCCGCCCTCGAAGGCGGGGAACTTGGCCGGACGCACCGTCACCTTTCCCTCCCGTCCATCCTCGGAGAGAAATACCATGCTCTCCTCGTCCCCGAGCTTCATCCTCAGGCCGGA
>Ga0164318_10007865_pt1 | contig 10345 bp, 7 predicted proteins | sample GuaBasSedimGuay9_FD_113734 | JGI IMG/M metagenome (GOLD analysis project Ga0164318, IMG submission 113734) | Subseafloor sediment microbial communities from Guaymas Basin, Gulf of California, Mexico - Guay9, Core 4571-4, 0-3 cm | ecosystem: Environmental > Aquatic > Marine > Hydrothermal vents >...
ATTGGGATGATAAAGCACCATCCCTGTCTCATCTATCAGCCAGGCATAACCAGTCTTCGAAGGACGTATGGTCGCCACATAGTGGGCAGTTATGTTGGCAAGGTCAATAGCGCATCCAAGTACACCGTTAAACTTGCCATCAGGACCAACCAGGGGATAAGCCACTATGATTGACTCAAAACGGCCGGGGATGCTCTTGTATTGCTCACCCCCAACAAGGACTATGTTGGAGACAAAAGGCACTTTCATATCCTTGCAGACCTTGAAATAGGTCCTGAAACTGAAATCCTTACCATCAAGGCCAGGTAGCACCTCTCGTGGATAATGGTCCATGAGTATGCCATTACTGTTTTCCCAGAAAACTATAATCACCTGGCTTTTCAAGGAATTGTAGGCATTTTTCAATGCCACCTTTATGGCCTGGGGATCACCGGACGCTACGCTTGGAATATTTGAAGTGAGATCCAGCACATTCGCTATGTCACCCATGTACTGCTGTATACCCATGGCTGTCTGCTTTGCAAGTAGGGCCTGTTCCCTGTTAAACTGGCTGGCCATCTCCTTCTCAACCCCATAGTAGGAGTACATCGCAAAGAGAGCGACAAATGCAAGTACAACAAAGGAACCCATCCAGATAAAGAACCCCCAGTTTGCATTCTCGATATTAAATCTCACAAAAGCCTCCGCTGGCTTGGAAAACCGGCATTTATTAGCCTTTATTCTTATTCAATGTAAAGGTCCTTCTCTATCTTAGAGGGTAATGCCGATGCCTTTGATAACAAATCTTCCTCGTCAAGAGCAAATAGAGGACTGATCTCAACCTTTATCCCGTTCTCTACTATCCTTCCTGCACGGGCCAACCAGGATCTGAACAATTTATCCTGTAGACTTATTGCAGACTCTATTGAATCCTGGCCAGTCTTGTTTTTAACCGGGGCAAACTCCTGCTCCCTCTTGACCTCCAAGGTAAGGGTCCTCTCTGCAAACGGCAATGCATCAAATATGAACTTCTCGAATTTTATTCCCTTTATTTCAACAGGCCTACCATATTGGTCGATGGTAGGAATATTCTTTACGGCCTTGTGATATGGAAGGTTAATCCCCCTTACAGTGATAGCCTCTATAAAGGCACGATCAAATAGATGTATGGCTATTGACCCAGCCCTGTATACAGGCCTACCCTCGTCGTCCTCCATGTACATGAACTCTTCCTTGAGATCACTGTACTCGATCACCCTTGTCTTCCCATCTACCACTGCTATTACACCGACTTTCTCGTCAAAGTCCCTTTTCTCAACCACCTTTGACGACATCTGTGCATCCTTTTGCACATGGAGTCCTAAAAACAGTGGATCACACATCTTTACAAGAGGATTATCCACCTGAAAATAAAATATAAGGTCAACACCCCTCTCCCCAAGCATGCCCAGAAGACCGCTCTTTTTGAGTGCATCAAGGGTACCCCCGTGGCCGTCAGGATTCATGAACAGACCACCATCCCTAGATATAATCAACCTACCTTCTGCTGTGATGGAAGGCATCATGCCCTGTACAAAAAAATACACCTCATCCCTGCCGAGACCAAAGAATGCATTGGCTTCAAAAAATCTTCTTGTATCGGCATCATTGGACCTGGATGTCATTATAAGAAAGGGTATTGCCTTGTTATACCTTTTCTTGAGGGCCAGGATCTTTTCAGAATGAAGCTGAAAGAGGCTCTTCTTCTTCACAGGGCTAATCCCTAGTGCACCTTTTGGTCCGCTCAGGCCGAGTCTAGAGCCCTGGCCACCTGCCACCATGACTACTGCAACCCTTCCCTGGGAAATCAGATCCTCGCCACGTTCCCTTGCTACCTTGGCATCCTTAGTATGCGCAAAGTCTGCAGGTACCACATCAGGTGGCTGCATCTTACCTTCAGGAGGAATAAAAATGCCCTTGCCTTCTATAAGATCCATGAGTGTCTTTGAATCTATCTGCCCTAGGTCTTGCTCAAGACGTTTTAATGAAATATAGGGTGATTTTGCCTTAACGAGATCTGCGATATGATCCTGTCCTATCTCTCTTAGCCTTTTTTCTAGCATCAACAAGCTCCTTAATCTTTTTCTCAAAACCCTTATCTATCGGTACATACAGAGATGAACCACGTACCCCATCCGGCATGTATTCCATGTCAAGGGCCCCCAGGGGATCATCGTGCGGATACACATAGCCTTTTGAATAACCAAGATCCTTCATCAACCTCGTGGGGGCATTCCTCAGGGACATGGGAACTGGCAACATACCTGTCCGATTTATAAGGTCTTTCACCCTTTTTTCAGTCATATAAACAGAATTGCTCTTGGGAGCGCAAGCAAGATAAATAGCTGCCTGGTATATGGCTATCTCCCCCTCGGGGCTACCCAGGACCTCAAATGCCTGTTTTGCTGCAATGACCATCCTCAGGGCATTCGGATCTGCGTTTCCTATATCCTCTGACGCCATCCTTATCATTCTTCTCAAGATGTAAAGCCTGTCTTCCCCTGCCTCCAGCATCCTCCCGAGCCAGTAAACACTTGCATCTACATCACCTGCTCTTATACACTTGTGCAGAGCGGATATAAGGTCATAGTGCGCATCACCGGTCCTGTCATGGTAAAGGGGCCTATTTATAAGCCCCTTTACATCATCTATATCGATTACAGGCCTGTCCACCTTTGTCAATATAAGCTCAAGCAGGTTCAGAGCAGCCCTGGCATCCCCTGATGCCGCTTGGGCTATTGCCCTAATGCATCTACCGGTTATGCTTCTTCCCATGGATCTCAATATACCGTCTACCCGTATTGCCCTGTGCAGTATAATCTCAAGGTCCTCCGTGCTAAGGGGCATCAGCCGGATAACCTTCATCCTGGACAACAGCGGGGGGATAACAGAGAAAGAGGGATTTTCAGTTGTAGCACCAATTAACACAACAGTGCCGTCTTCTACATGAGGCAAAAGAGCATCCTGCTGGGCCTTGTTGAATCGATGGATCTCATCAACAAACAAAATGGGAGAGTAGCCAAACTTTTTACCTAGGTCAAAGACCTTCCTTATCTCCTGTATCCCGCTTGTAACCGCACTTATTGAGGAAAATGCGTCGGTATACAGCCCTTGTATTATACGGGCTATGGTAGTTTTGCCTGTACCCGGTGAACCCCACAGAATCGCAGAAAGTCCACCCATATCCCTGAAATCCTCTAAGAACTCTCGTGCATGGGGCTGGCCAACCAGCTCCTCGACCAATGTGGGCCTCACCCTGTGTGCCAGAGGCGGGGCATTACTCCTACGAGTCATGATAATATCTATAACATATCCTGATGAAAAAGGGTACAAGCCAGCTTATTGGCATGGAATCCCTAGCCTTTATTTAGATGCTACAGGCAAAAACTACCCTTATTCACTTCACTTACTCCCTTTATAAGGGCATCAACCTTTACCCACAGCTAGTCATATCCTGTGTCCATGCAAATAAAAAAACAATATGCTAATATCTATCTTATTCCTGCCGATAAGTAGCATTAGGTTCTTCCAAGGTTCATTCCCCGTAGAACCTCCTCACTTTGCAGGTCTCCTGAGACCTGCATTTTTTTATCCACGTTTCAGACATTTACCAAGGGTTGAATAGTGAATACCCCTAAGGCCTGAAATATCCTTACTCACCCTATCCCCCTTCCAATTAACATAGTATACTTGGCTACTTGCAAGATCTATTACAGGACCGAATGCCATGCCTTGGAAAAGCACTTCACGCTCGAGTTTGTCGCCTGTAAAGGCGTCAAGGATATCCAAGAAAGATTTACCAGCATCTATCCCCTGGCAAGTATCTGACCTCTTCCACGTGCCCAGGTAAATCCTGGAATCCATTACAACGGCACCGGTGTAAGAACACCCATCAAAGGGGTGATACCAGAGAAGGGAGTCAGTGGTATTCACCGAGAGTCCCATGTCTGTGGCAAGGACAAAGTAAGGCTTCTTCCTCCAGGTAAAAACACCCGCATCCTGCGCAGGCGAATCAGAATAAGTGTTTATGATGTAGTGAAGACCAAGTTCAGCGTCAAAGACGTAAAAATCTCCAGACGATGTACCTGCAATGACGAAACCATAGAAAGGATCATAGTCAATGGAGCTGAAGTCCATGCCTGCACTGAACAAGGAATATATCTCCCCTGTGTTCATGTCCCTTTTCTCAATATCTGCACCATTTACAGTGTATACGCAACCAGGTGTCAACAGGGCCAATGCACAATTGGCCTTCCAGAGCACTTTAAGATCACTGTTAATAACGTATACAAAACCATCTTTACCAGGACCGACGACAATAGTGTCATTTAGAGCCCTTATCTTTCCACCTAGGCCGTGTATCATCCACTTGAGGGCCTTACTTTCGAGATCCATTGAGAGCAGATAATCCCTGGATGTAGAACAATATAGGGTAGCACCGTCCACACAGGTATCAACCACTACACCGCTGAAGCCTGTATCACTTTTTTTCGCAATAATGGGCTTTTCTCCCTCCAACTCGTAAGACATGGCACCATCTGTACTGAGCCACTTGGGGCTGAACACACCGTGACAATTTGTAAGTTCAAGCTCTTCAGCCCCATAAATCACAGGCATCTGGGATATAAAAACGCACTCTGGCACAAGGTCTTGCCTGGCAGGGGAGTAAATGCCGCCTCCTTTTCGAGCAACCTCTCTTAGAAAGGTCTCATCAGGGCATGCGCCCTTTACAAAAACACGCACGTCCATAGATTTCAGATAAGACGCAACATCGTCCAGGCACCTTGAGCCTAGTCCTTCCACGTATTTGTCCATGGGATCTGAGTCCATGTCAAAGTCCTTGATGTCATCGGGCACATCCCCATCCTTCAACTCATCCCCGTCAGTTACGAGAAGCACGTATCTATTTTGCACGCACTTGTCTTTGAATTCAGCTTTGAGTGAGAAAAGTGAGTGCGCCAACGGAGATGATACGGCATGTGGATGTATAGAATCTATCGCTGCCTCTACCTGGCGCATGTCACTTGTAAACGGTTGTATAATGCCTCTCGACGTTGTTGCAACCGCCACCTTTACCATGTCAAGCCCCTCTACAATACCCGTTAAATAACCAAAGGCTAGGGTCCACCTCGGCATTGCACCCATGAAGTAACTGCTTAAGGGCGCAGGGAAATGGCTGTTTCCGTATTCACCCTTAAAGTATAAAAGAGGGCCTACCTTCACGAAATCCTGTACATCAAAACCGCAGGACGTCTTTACAACTTCTCCAGTTGGCCTTTTCAGGTATGTGATACCAGGGTCATAGCCTGCGCCGGACGACCAGTTCATACTCTCTGAGTCGTCAACCAGGACTATTATATAGGTGCTACAACCCCAAAGCCAAGCATTTTGTATTTCCCTGTGAGGCTCGCAAGAGAGGCAGACCTTCCAGTAGGCAGATTTTATTTCTATATTATCATCTATGCACCGGGAGCGCCTCAACTCAATAGAAGTCATAAAATACCTATGGGACCAGCCCTCAGGTGCACCCAGTGTGAGATGTCTGCTATCTAACCCGGAGGCAGGGGATGGTTCTACATAGAGCCCCTGCTCTATATCACAAAATGCCTTTGCCGACCTTGTTCCATATTTAACCAGCTCAGCAATACCCACGGCAGAGGCCTGTACCACGAGCAAGAAGATCATGACACAGACCAGTACCCATCCGGAACTACCTGATCCTGTATCCATAAACAACTTCCTTCTGTTCATGGCCATGGGATGCCCTTAAATGTAACTTAAGTACCGAGGAATTCAGCAAAAGATCAAAGCCCGTGATCGACTCGGCAAGGAGCTGGCCATTTCTGTAAAGCCCTTTGGGCCTCAACTCATAAACAACTGCAGGTACTGCCCTGTCGCCTGCACGGCAGGTTGAGGCCGAAAATCCCACAGGGATAATAATATTACCCCTAGAATAGTTATGCGATATCTTGAGGGGTCCTCCATCTGTTATTATACCGGTCTCAGCCCAAAAATCAGGTTTAGCATCCCCATCAATGTCTATTGTATCAAGCCTTATCCAGGCATTAGATACATCCTCAACAACAGCAAAGTACGGTGGTACCATACCCGATCGAATATTTACATTCAAGCCAGGATACCTATCGCTTACTGGTAGTCCTGCTATAAAAAGGCTGTTCCCATTAACTTGTAAAGCCAGGTCTTGGGGCAGGAGGTACGCACGCTGGAGGAGATCCATGTTAATGTGAACAAGGCAATTCCTGATAGATTGTATGCAATATCTACTATGCCTGATCTTGGATGCAGCATCTCTAAACATGGAGTTTATCCTGTACAAGCCCAGGATAAGGGCCATGCCAATAAAAAGAGAAACAAGTAGTTCAATCAGGGTAAACCCCCTGTACATAAATACAATCCCCTGATGACCAGGGATGACAATCCCCTTGATTAAACTCTTAGGGTGGCCAAGCCATGATGGATGTTGTCTTAATTAACTAATGTTTGATGGCCCACGGTCAAGTATGGTTTTGTAAACTTAGTGTAAACTCTTCAGTACCCTTTGTCCGAATAGTTCTATAGAGCGGTTTTGTACCTCACAGTAAATAGGCATAATTACCTTAAAGGTAGTATTTTAAACTTCCATAGATCCTGAAAATCATCATGGACATACTTATTCGATGCTGGTATTAACCTGTAAACAATGCCATGGGAGAGGTCATGAACAAAAGAGGTAATGCACTTGTCATAGTGCTGGTGGTACTACTCTTGTTCATCGTAATATTCTTAAGCGTACCCATTGGCGGCCATGTCGGAGATATCAGAGAGGCTACTATCTCCTTCATATTTAGAACACCACCCAGGTTTATTTCAATGGAGGTAAGGGTTGACCAGAAACCCATGGTGGTAAAGCCTGGACAGGCCATAAAGATCAAGGGCAATGAATCCATCGTTATTACAAGGATCAATGCAAATACTTTTTTTGATTCCTATCTCACTGCAGATATAGAAGGATTCGGCAAGGCAAACGATCTACATGAACCTATAGACACATCTGCCATAAGAAAACAGCTGCTGGAAGCTGGACTCCATTCCATACCCATAGATGTCTATTACATCGACCACAAGATAGCAAAGATCCCGCTTGAAATAGAGCTTACTGAGAATGATTTCATAAAGAGCATAAAGCAAGCAAAGGATACAGATGAAAAGATCGCCTTACTGAGAAATGCACATACCAGCTTTCCCGGCAACAAGTACTTCCTGGATGAGTTGGACAGGCTATTGAATAAAAAGGGAGACTATGAATCTCTGGTCGGCATCTACAAGTCTATAGTTGATTCCAATCCAAACAATATCCAGGCATTGATAAAGCTCTCAAGATATTACATCAAGATTGGCTTGCTAGAAGATTCACTCACTACATGCAAAAGAATAGAGAAACTGGGTAAAGCAGGCCCAGGTACCTACCGAAGAATGGCTTACATCGAGCAAAGGCTTGGTTCAATAGATAAAAGTATCGCCTACCTTGAGAAGGCCTTGAAGCTGTCCAAGAACAACGAGACAGTCATACGAGACCTTGGACGGCTGTACCTGGCAAAAAAAGAGAAACAAAAGGCCATCTCTCTGTACAAAAGAATAGCTGCCTCAACAAGGCTCAAGGAGATAATGATCCCAGTCATAAAAGCAGATATCAAGGCAAAAAATTATAAGGATGCATCAAGGATTCTAAAACACTACACCAAAGTCTTCCCGAGGGATAAAAATGGTTTTGCCGAACTCGCCATGTGCATGGGAAAGCTAGGGAATACAAAGGCACAGATACTGTACAGCCAGAAGGCAGCGGCCCTTGCACCAAGGGATCCTGTTATACTCTTCAACCTTGCATATGCCTATGACATGGGAGGCAACCCATCTAGAGCCATTGACACGTACCTCAAGGTATTAAAACTAAAGCCAAGAGATGTGGACGCACTATCAAGAGCAGCTTTCCTTTCTTTGAAGATGAAACATTATAAAGATGCATACCGTTACTATTCATCTCTTACTAAGCGTTCAGGCAAACTAAACTACATAAAGGGTCTCCTAAGCTCAGCCATTGGGCTCAAGGATCCTGACAAGATAATCCTTGCCTCTAAAAAATACCTCAAGAAAAAAAAGGACTACGAGGTGGAGATAACATTGGGCTATGCCTACGAGTCAAGGGCAGCAAATGAGAGTCACGAGGAAAGGATAAGGGATCTAAAGTCCGCATTAAAGGCCTACAAAGATGCACTAAGGCTCAAGCCAGATGCAACGGTACCACAAGAAAGAATACCCGAGGTCAAGATACAGATACTAAGGGCAGAGAAGGGTATTGGTAACTAGGACATTATGCCCAGGACGTTTGCCATTGGCGATATACACGGTTGCCTGGATAAGCTCGAAGACATCTTAAAAAAGATCAACCCGGTAAAAGACGACACCTTGATATTCCTGGGAGACTATATAGACAGGGGGGATGCACCAACTGGTGTTATAGACCTTCTGATAGAGCTCTCTTCGAATACAAATTGCATTTTCTTAAAGGGAAACCACGAGGATATGTTCATGGAGTTCCTGGAATTCGGCACAAATAAGTTGGTCTACTTTGCCAACGGAGGAGAAGTGACTGTTAATGCATATCTGAGGGCATCACGCGCTCATAGTCTGGTTGAGGCCATCCCAGAGACTCACAAGGAATTCTTCTCAAACTTGAGATTATACTACGAGGATGAAAGATATATATATGTCTATGCAGGAATAAAACCACGCATACCCATGCACAGGCAAAACCAGGAGGATCTCATCTGGATCAGGGATGAATTCATAAATGCGCCAACGGGCATGGATAAAAAGATAATATTTGGCCATACCCCTTTCTCAAGTCCCCTTGTACTCAAGGACAAGATAGGTATAGACACCAGTGCTGTGTACGGAGGGGTACTCACGGCCATAGATCTACAAGACGAGACGTTTATTCAGTCATTCCCAGGTTGAATACAAGCACCTTGTAAATGACAATTGTTTATTCTATATTCCTTCTGATGTCCAAGGATTATTACAGAATTCTGGGCGTGTCCAGGGATGCAACCTCTGACGAGATCAAGAGGGCCTACAGGAAGCTGGCCCTCAGGTATCATCCTGACATGAACAGGGACGATCCGGATGCAGAGGAACATTTCAAGGAGATAACAGAGGCCTACGGTGTCCTTATAGACCCGAGCCGCCGAAGGCTTTATAATGCTGACCAGCAAACTGGTTTTACCAGAGAAACCGTGTTTAACGACATATTTTCCCATAGTGATTATAGCGAGGTCTTCCGCGATATCCCTATCAAACAGGAGTGGCTCGATAAGTTATTGAGAGTAAGTCAAATAATAGCCTATGAAGCCATGGTACACGGTGGAAGACCCAGAGATATAATAAGGAGAAGTTTCATCAAGATGGCCTTTCAGGGTGCATCCAGGATGTTTCACAATGTTATGGATATTCATCAGGCTATTCATGTTCCGCATAACATAGCCGAGAATGGAGGTTATGTAACCTTAGAATACCGCCCCGGGTTCTTAACAAGAAGGATAAAGGTCAAGATACCGCCTAGGACAAGAAATGGCACTGTATTAAGGGTACCAGGCATGGGAAGGAAAGGCATTGTCAATTCTCCTGGGGATCTCTACTTGCACATAGACATAGGCTCATCGTAGATTACAACCTGGTTCTTGCCGTGGGCCTTGCCCCAGTACATGGCCCTATCTGCAAGCTCTATCAGTTCCTTTGATGAAGTCGTGTCTTTAGGAAGGCTTGCAAGACCTATTGTAACGGTTGTATCCAGCGATGCCTCCACCATTACTCGGATTCTCTGTGCAACCACCACTGCCTCATCCTGCGTGGTCTCTGGAAACACAATAACGAACTCTTCTCCACCATAACGAAAGATCATATCACAGTTTCTTGTGTTATGCCTGAAGATATGCGCTATATTCACCAGAAGCTCGTTACCCGCCTCATGGCCCCTCGTGTCGTTGTATGCTTTAAAATCATCCAAATCCATCATGGCAATGGTAAGCGTATGATTATACCTTATATGTCTCTTTGCCTCTTTCTTTAACACGATCATAAGGTAGCGAAAGTTGTAAAGCCCTGTAAGCTCATCAAGATGAGCCAGATTTTTATAATAGTTAGCCAGTTCCGCCTCTTCCTTGAGTTTCTTCTCTTCAAGTAACCTTTTTATAGTTAGGTAAAGATGATCCAAGAGTACTGGCTTAGTAATAAAATCAGAGGCGCCAAGCTTCATGCACTCCACCGCGTC
>Ga0164318_10007866_pt1 | contig 10345 bp, 3 predicted proteins | sample GuaBasSedimGuay9_FD_113734 | JGI IMG/M metagenome (GOLD analysis project Ga0164318, IMG submission 113734) | Subseafloor sediment microbial communities from Guaymas Basin, Gulf of California, Mexico - Guay9, Core 4571-4, 0-3 cm | ecosystem: Environmental > Aquatic > Marine > Hydrothermal vents >...
TATTTTTAGCGCAACATCACGGAATTGCTAGTCATATCGACTTTCCTTATCCATCGGCTTTTATTTGGGCATTATTCCGTAGCTTATTGCCAGATATTCCAAAACAGTCTTCATTTTCAACTGATGCTATGGCATGGAAAATCTATGAATTATTACCAGCGTGTTGTAATGAACCTGGTTTTGAAGCAGTTACTGCCTATTTAGGTGAGTTGGATGACCCCGTGAAGCGATATGCATTGGCACATCGTATTGCAGATAGTTTTGACCAATATTTAATGTACCGGCCTGATTGGATTCAGAAATGGGAACAAGGTGAAAAACCACATTGGCAGGCCATGTTATGGCAGAAAGTGATTGCAGGTAATAGTAATCCAAAACATCGTGCTAATTTATTGACTCAGTTAAAAGTTTATTTGTCTTCACAGCAAGATATTTCAGCAGGGCTACCTTCACGATTGGCTATTTTTGGGCTTTCTGCTTTGCCACCAGTTTATCTTGAATTATTTGAATTGATGGCTCGTCATTGTGATGTTTACTTGTTTATTTTATCTCCCAGTGAGGAATATTGGGGAGACTTAGTTGATGAGAAAACACGTAGCAAACAGTTATTGAGTTCACCTGAACAAGCAGACTATTCAACAAGCGGACATCCTTTATTAGCAAGTTTGGGCAAACAAGGACAAGAGTTCTTTGAACAGATACAAGGCTGTCAGCATCAAGACGAACAGATTTTTGTTCGACCTCAGTCAGTGTGTTTATTAGGCAAGCTTCAACATGATATTTTTGAGTTAAGCCAGTTTGAAAATACTAATCAACAGAAGCATCAAATTGAGCTTGAAGATGATTCGATAATGATCCATGCCTGTCATAGTGCTATGCGGGAAATTGAAGTCTTACATGACCAATTATTAGCCTTGTTTGAACGTCATCCTGAATTGTCGTCAACAGATATAGTGGTGATGACGCCCGATGTGGATATTTATTCTCCGTGGATTGATGCTGTATTTGCTTGTGCAACAGCAGAACATTTTATTCCTTATAGTATTGCTGATAGTGGTATTCAACAACAAAGTCGGATTATTACTGCTTTCAACAATTTATTAGATATATCGCAATCACGGTTTGATGTTGAAAGTATCGTAGGCCTATTAGAATGTGAGGCGATTCAGAACAAGTTTTCCTTGCATGAAGATCAATTGGTATTGATACGAACCTGGCTACAAGAAACCCAAACACGGTGGGCTTTATCTGCCGATGATAAAGCAGCATTAGGTTTACCTGCTACCGAAGCTAATACCTGGCGTGCTGGTTTGGACAGATTGTTGTTAGGTTATGCGATGCCTTTATCTGCTGATGGAGATAACTGGGGTTTATTCGATGGCAAATTAGGCTTCGATGGTATTAGTGGCGATCGAGCTGAAACAATGGCACAGCTCTGTGCATTTGTGGATTGTCTGGATAAGTATCGTCAGCATTTGAAAGGCAACTATACTGCCCAGCAATGGCAGCAACAAATATTAAGCTTATTAGATGATTTCTTCTTAGCATCTTTTAATAACTCAAGTGACGAATCTGAGTTGATATTGATCAGGAAAACACTTGATAGTTTAGTTGAAACAGTTGAGCTGGCAGAGTTCGAACAAACAATGTCGATTGATTTGCTCAAAGAGTGGTTGAGAGGGCATTTGGACGAGACTCAAACACAAACCCGATTCATGGGTCATGGTGTCACTTTTTGTGGCATGGTGCCGATGCGAAGCATTCCATTCAAAGTTGTTTGTCTGATTGGTATGAATGACGATAGTTATCCACGTCGACAACCTTCATTGGGCTTTGATTTATTAGCAAGTGATTTTAGAAAAGGTGATCGTTCAAGGCGTGATGATGATCGTTACTTATTTTTAGAATCATTACTGTCAGCACAAGCTCATTTTTATATCAGTTATGTCGGTGCCAGTATTTATGATAACTCTGCGATACCACCTTCAGTTTTGGTGAGTGATGTACGGGATGTATTACGGCAAAGTTTTGAGACTGTTGATAGCGCGGATATTTGGCAACAGATCTCGACTCAACATCCTTTACAGGCATTTAGTGAACGATATTTTGATGGCTCATCGGACAAATTATTTAATTATACATCTGATCAATGCCCACCAAGCAGAACGCAAGAGGGTGATACCCCACTATGGTTTGAACAGGCTTTACCTGAGGCTGAGGATTCATGGAAGCAGGTCAGTATTACTCAATTAAGCAAATTCTTTCGGCATCCAGCAAGGTATTTATGTCAAGAACGGCTAGGACTTTGGTTGGAAATTGGTGAGGATCAATTAGAAACCCGCGAACCATTTACTTTGGATGGTTTGCAGGCATGGCAATTACGGCAACAATTACTTGATTATCGCTTACAGGATAAGGACTTGGCTGAGGCCTTACCGTTGATTCAGGCAACAGGCGTGTTACCTCAAGGCAGTGTTGGTAATTATGAGTTTAATGATCAGCTCGATAAGGTTGAAGCCTTTTCTGAAAAACTATTACCTGAATATCCTGAACAATTTTTAGAACCGTTGTCATTCGAATTGAAATTTGGCGAGTTTACCTTGAAGGGGCAACTCGATGGCTTATCTAACGATGGTTTGTTTAGTTATCGAATGGGCAAAGCCAAGGGTGGTGAGTTTTTAGTAATTTGGTTACGTCACTTGGTTTTAAATTGTCTGCAAGCTGAAGGGGTAGTCTGTGAAAGTCGTTGGATAACAGAAGACAATGATTATCACTTTCAAACGGTTGATAATGCCAAGTCATTATTAGAAGATTTATTGATCTATTATTGGCAGGGTTTGCAACAACCATTGCCTTTATTTCCTAACACCAGTTTTGCTTATGCTCAAGCCAGTTTGAAAGGTAATAAAACTGACTCAGCAATTGATAGTGCTTGGAATGGAAACATGTATGTGACTGCTGAAAAAGAAGATTTGTATTATCAGCAGCTTTATTCATCACCACCATTAGATGAGCAGTTCAAAGAATTAGCATTAGCTATTTATGAACCAATTCAGGCACATTTAGCAGGAGGCAAGTTATGACAGCCTTTGATGTCAATACAGTCCCATTAGAAAAGCTAAATATCATTGAAGCCAGTGCTGGAACAGGTAAGACTTATACTTTAGCTGAGTTATACCTACGTTTGATTCTTGAAAAGGATTTAACAGTAGATCAAATCCTGGTGGTGACTTATACCCGAGCTGCAACAGAAGAGCTACGTGAGCGATTACGCCAAAAGTTAGTTGATGCACGTGATGAACGATTAGGCCAAACAGAAATCGAACAGTATAATCTACAAAAACTGAATCTTGCTATTCAGAGTTTTGATGAGGCAGCCATTTTCACTATTCATGGTTTCTGCCAACGTGTTCTCGGTGATTTTGCATTTGAAAGTGGTTTACGATTCGAGCTGGAATTGATCGGTGATGATCAGGAGTTATTGCAATCAGTGACGGATGATTTCTGGCGTCGAGAAGTTACTACTGCCGATAAGGATTTTATTAGCTATTTGTTGGGTAAAAAAGAAAGTCCTGAGAGTTTACTGAAATCAATAAGAAGCTTGATTGGGAAACCATACCTGGACCTAATTGCAGTACCAGAAGTCAATATTGAACAATGTTGCCAGGAGGTTCAAAAACAGTTCGATCATGTAAAGATACTGTGGCAACAGGAGCAGAAACAGATTATTGAGACCTTGCATAATAAGGGCTTACTTAATGGCAATAAATATCGAACAACTAGTGTTGAGAAATGGTTATTACAATTGGTAGAGTTGATGACTCATACCGATATGCCAAACAGTTTATTCGATAGCTTTGAACGATTTACTCCTGCAAAACTTGAAGATGCATTAAAAAAAGATCAAATTCTGCCTGAGCTTCGATTTTGGTTAGCGTGTGAATGGTTACTTGAGCAATATCAGCAATTACAGCAGGCAAGAGAGCTGCAACATCAACAGTTACGATTGAAACTGTTGGAATATATAACTGAAATTTTGCCACAACGAAAACAGCAGCAACAAGTGCAATCATACGATGATTTATTACTGAATCTAGGGCAAGCTTTGAATGGAACTCGAGGTGACTGGCTGGTGGAACAGTTACGCAAACAGTATCAAGCAGCATTGATTGATGAGTTTCAGGATACGGACCCAATCCAATATGCCAGTTTTAGCCGGATTTATTCAGATAGTTGCTTGCCTACATTTCTGGTCGGAGATCCAAAACAGGCGATTTATAGTTTTCGTGGTGCTGATATTTTTACTTATTTAAAAGCTAAATCTCAGGCTGATAATGAATATACTTTAACAACTAATTGGCGTTCTCACCCTAATCTGGTCACTGCTGTAAATACTATTTTTAGAAGTCATCCAGAGCCTTTTATTTATCGAGATATTCCTTTTAATTCAGTGGGTGCAGCGCGTGATGGCGACCCGGTTTTAAAGTTTGGACAAACTGTTCCGGCTCCTTTCCATATTCTATGGGCTGGCAGTGATAAACCCATGGCTAAAAAAGATCTGACTAGTATTGCAGCTAATGTGACAGCGGATGAGATTGCCAAATTATTAAATCTTGCTCAATCAGATGAAGCCGTATTGATTGACGAGAAAAGTAAACAAGCACGAGCATTGTCGGGTGGTGATATTGCTGTATTAGTGCGTAATCACCGACAAGCTCATGCGATACAACAATGTTTACAAAAACGTGGCATTAATAGTGTGCAACAAGGGCGAGAAAATGTATTTTCCTCCAATGAAGCTCTGATATTGGAAAGAGTATTGTTAGCCATTGCCGAGCCAAGTAATGAAACGCGGGTAAAAGGTGCTTTAGCAACAGGTTTTTGGGGCTTAAGTGCAACAGAACTTTATCTTCTGTTAGAAGATGAAACTCAGTGGTTAGCTCAACTTGATTTCTTTTTCGAGCTGCATCAGATCTGGTTGAAACATGGTTTTATGCGTTTGTTCCGTCAGTTAATGGTATCGATATCTGTTCAGCAACGTTTACTCAGTCAGCCAAATGGTGAACGACAATTAACCAATTTTAATCATTTGGCCGAATTAATTCAGTTGCAATGTGGACATCAAAATCAAGGAATAGAAGTCGTATTGCATTGGCTAGCTATTCACAGGCAATCTGTTGATGCCAATGATGATACTGCCCAGTTAAGACTTGAAAGCGATGAACAACTGGTTAAAATTGTCACCATTCATAAAAGTAAGGGCTTGGAATATCCAATTGTATTTTGCCCATTTCTCTGGGATGCTAACTTACGATCAGCAAAAGATGACGTTATTAAGTTTCATCAGCCTGATCACGATAATACTGCTAGTGCAGCCTTTTCTGAACCAGCATTAACGCAAGCTTCGGGACTAGTAACTATAGAAGAACAAGCTGAAGATCTACGCATACTTTATGTGGCATTAACCCGTGCCCGTGAACGTTGTGTAATTATCTGGGGACCAGTAAAAGGAGTTGATGACTCGGCTTTGTTTAAGCTTTTTCATTCTGAATTGACTGAAATTAAGTCACAAGAGATGGCTGCCGATATACAGTTAGTGATAAAAGCGAGTGAAGGGACTATTTCAACAGACTTTATCAATAGCGAGCAGTCAGTCCACTACTTGATGGAAACTGATAGCTCGGCAAGCTTAGCTGCAAGAACATTTAAGGGATATATTCAGCAACCGTGGCGAATTGGAAGCTTTAGTGCTTTAACTCAAGATCATGATGCTGAATTGCCTGATTATGATGCACAGACATCTTATAATCATGACGTTGCTGTTAGAACAACAACGATGGACCGATTTGGTTTCCCACGAGGTGCACAAGCTGGTACCTGTTTACATGCCTTATTTGAATACTGGGATTTTGCCAGTAACGATTTGGAAGCTATGGAAAACTTAGTGTCACGGACTTTATTGCAATATGGCTTTAATGAGAAGTGGACATCAGTCGCCAGCCAATGGTTAACAGAAGTTCTAGCAACATCACTGAGTAATACGGGATTATCATTAGGACAATTAACACAGGCCCAACGATTGGATGAATTGGAATTTTATTTCCCTGTAGCAGAGTTATCGGTTAACAAATTACAGCAAATACTTTTGCCACTGCTGCTAGATGACTCAGCATTAGCCACCGTTATAAAACGCTTAAAATTCTTTGATCTGACAGGGTTTATGAAGGGCTTTATTGATCTGGTCTTTGAACATCAAGGTCGATTTTATGTTGTCGATTATAAATCCAATCATTTAGGGAGTGATAGGGTTGATTATCAATCAGAGCAATTAGATGCTGCCATGGTTGAACATGATTACCCTCTGCAATATTTAATCTACAGCCTTGCTTTACATCGATATCTACGATTGAGATTGCCTGATTATGATCCAGAAAAACATCTTGGAGGGGTGTATTACCTGTTTATCAGAGGCATGAAACCAAAGTGGGGGCAATCAGGAGTGTTTTTTGACAAGCCAAGTGTAGATTTGCTGGATAAATTAGACCAATGTCTAAGCGGTGATTCTAATGAGTGAGTTAATGCCATCACTTCGGCAAGCTGGTTTCAGCGAACTGGCTTGCCAGTTTGCCAAATTCATTCAACGGCTAGATAAATCAGGTGATGATCTGATTGCGATCACTGCTGCTTTATTGAGTGATGCCAACACTCAAGGACATGTCTGTTTGAATTTAACTCAAGCAGCAGCCAATTTCTCCCTTGACGCTTTAGATTTACCAGAGCGAGACACTGATTGGGTACAACGATTACAACAAAGTCATGTCGTGGGCCAAGCTGGTGATTATGCACCATTGATTTTGACGGATACGGGTCTGGTTTATCTGTATCGTTATTGGTTAGATGAGCAACATGTGGCTACAGCAATACGTCAACGATGTCAGTCGATTGATGTGGTGAATCCAAAACAGTTGCAAGATGATTTTGCCAATTGGAACAGTGATATTGAAGGTGTAGATTGGCAGAAAGTTGCAGTGTTAATGGCTTTAACACGGCAGTTCAGTGTTATTTCTGGTGGCCCGGGTACGGGTAAAACCACAATTGTATTACGACTATTGCAACTATTATTTAATCAAGATTCCTCGTTGAGAATTCCACTGGCAGCACCAACAGGCAAGGCTGCCGCCAGGTTGCAACAGGCTGTTACAGATAGTGATAACCAATCACTGGAAGCTAAAACTTTACACCGTCTATTGGGCATAACGGCTAATAATGATAATGGTCGTTATAATTCACAACATCCATTACCACTAGATGTGTTGATTGTGGATGAGGCATCAATGATTGATATCAGCCTGATGGCAAAATTGATGCAGGCTTTGCCTGATAAAGCCCGATTGATTTTGTTGGGAGATAGTCAACAATTGGCATCAGTAGAATCAGGTGCTGTATTAGCTAATTTATGTAGTCAAGACGTACAGTTTTCGAAAGAGTTTACTCATACTCTGAATGAGTTGATGGATATCAGTTTAGAAAGCGTCAGCGGTAAACCATCCATTTTGACTGATAGCGTAGTAACACTAAAACATAGTTATCGTTTTGATCAACATAGTGATATTGGTAGGCTTGCCAGTGCAATACAGTCGGGCGATCAGCAACAAGTCTATACAGCACTATCGTTTCCACAACTTGCAACAGAATTGCCACTTTGGCAACAGCAACTTGATTCTGTCAGTATTCAAACTCAAGTTTTTAAAGGTTATCAGCCTTATTTTGATGCTATTACAAGTTCAGTCGACACATTAGAATGTCTGAAATTATTTGAACAATACCGTGTACTTTGTGCATTAAAACAAGGTCCTCAATCAGTAGCATCAGTTAACGAACTGATTGAAAGAACATTGCAAAGACAAGGTTGGCGAACTAACCATTACTTTTATCATGGGCGGCCGATCATGGTGATACAAAATGATTATCGTCAGCGCTTATTTAATGGTGATACAGGTCTGATTTTGAATGATGAAGCTGGTCAGTTACGTGCATGTTTTTTGTTTGAGAATACCATTCGTTGGGTAGATCTGACACGCTTGCCAGCACATGAAACTGCATTTGCGATCTCGATACATAAAAGTCAGGGATCGGAGTTTGATACAGCAAGCATTTTATTACCAGAAGAAAGTAGTCGAATCTTAAATCGTGAGTTGCTCTACACAGCAATCACACGTGTCCGTAAGTCACTCAACATTATCGCTACAGAAAATATTTTAAAACACACCATCTTTAACTATTATCAGCGTGAGAGTGGATTGAGGGAACAGCTCGAAAAAGGGTACTGAATGAATTGATAGACACGATTAGCGCTTAATCTTACTAGGGTGTTCGTGTCAAGGTGGGATCTGGCTGTTCAATCTCGCCTGCTTCAGAGCCATCCAAAAGCGCGCCAGCACGTTCTGGTAATATACGCTCATCAGACAGGTTTCCGAGTTGCTCATAACCTACAGATAGGTGATCGAAAAGGTCTTTGTATGAGCTAGCCATATTTTTGAATATACCAGCTGTTTTATCGTGATGTTGGTGGACTTTTTGTTGATAGGTAGCCAATTCAGCTCGAGTTTGTTCCAGTTTTAACTCATAATTTTCTACTAAAACCTTCATTTCATCGGGGCCACCGGGGGCTTTTCGGCGACCAATGGTATAACCAAGTATACTCGCAATAATCACGGCAATTAATGAAATAACCCAAATTTCTGTCTCAGACATATCACGCTCCATTTACTCAATCTCTATCAGGATAGCTTGTAGACAGGCCCTTGGCAAAAGAAGAATATTGTTATCAACAATAACCTTCGTAATGACTTAATTGATGATCGAGTCGGTCCGATGAGTTTGGTAATGTCTGTACTAAGTTAAATAGCAACCAATATGTATGACATTTGTAGTAACAAATGTTGTAAGAGTGAATAGCTTGCATGCAATAAAAAGGGATATCAGTATGGAACAACACATTTTTATCGGGCAAAGTGATGAAGGTGAGGCAATTGGGTTATTGCCAAAAATGGCTAATCGACATGGCCTGATTGCTGGTGCTACAGGCACCGGTAAAACCATTACCATGCAAGGCTTGGCCGAAGGCTTTAGTGAAATAGGAGTGCCAGTATTCCTTGTTGATGTTAAAGGTGATGTGTCGGGTATTACTCAAGCTGGTAAAGAGCATCCTAAAGTAGTTGAGCGTGTTGAAATCATGCATTTAGATGATTTTAAGTTTCAAGGGTTTCCAGCTACATTCTGGGATGTATTGGGCGAACAAGGTCATCCGGTAAGAACGACAATTTCAGATATGGGACCCTTATTGTTGGCACGGTTGTTAAACCTTAATGATACCCAGCAAGGCGTATTGTCATTGGTATTCAGAGTGGCTGATGACAATGGCTGGTTGTTGCTTGACCTTAAAGATCTGCGAGCAATGCTCAAGTTTGTATCTGACAATGCCAAAGAATTTCGTACTTTATATGGCAATGTTTCTGCCGCCAGTGTGGGCGCTATTCAAAGGCGGTTGATAAGTTTAGAAGATCAAGGTGGTAATCAGTTATTTGCTGAGCCAATGTTGAATCTGGATGATTTAATGCAAACAGATGCAAATGGAAAAGGTATTGTTAATCTGTTAGAAGCGAGTAAATTAATGAACTCCCCCCAGATATACAGTACTTTTCTATTATGGTTAATGTCAGAGTTATTTGAACAGCTCCCTGAAATAGGTGACCCTGAAAAGCCCAAATTAGTGCTATTTTTTGATGAAGCACATCTGATTTTCAAAGATGCTCCTAAAATCTTGTTGGATAAGGTTGAACAAGTAGTACGATTGATTCGATCCAAAGGAGTTGGTGTTTATTTTGTGACTCAAAATCCAACAGATATTCCTGATAGTGTGCTGGGACAGTTAGGTAATCGAATTCAACATGCTCTACGTGCTTACACTGCTCGAGATCAAAAAGCAGTTAAAGCTGCAGCAGAAACATTTCGTGATAATCCAAAACTCGATACTAGGCAAGTTATTACCGAATTAGGCGTGGGTGAAGCCTTGATATCGTTACTGGATGAAAAGGGACGTCCACAAATTGTTGAACGAACATTAATTAAGCCGCCTAAAAGCCAGATTGGGCCAATTAATAATAGCCAACGTACCGTTTTGATGTCTAATTCATTGGTGGCAGGTGTTTACGAAAAAATGGTTGATAGGGAATCAGCATTTGAGATCTTGGCAAAACGAACTGAACAACAAGCGAAAAAACAACATGCTGAAGAAGTAGCTGTTGCTCAGGAAAAAGAACGTAAGAAAAATGAACGTTCTAAA
>Ga0164318_10007867_pt1 | contig 10344 bp, 11 predicted proteins | sample GuaBasSedimGuay9_FD_113734 | JGI IMG/M metagenome (GOLD analysis project Ga0164318, IMG submission 113734) | Subseafloor sediment microbial communities from Guaymas Basin, Gulf of California, Mexico - Guay9, Core 4571-4, 0-3 cm | ecosystem: Environmental > Aquatic > Marine > Hydrothermal vents...
ACAATCTCATAGGAAGGAGCTCAGCGGGGCATAGACAGTTTTTTATAGAAAACTAACTCAGGATCACCCGGATCCAAGTTATTAACAAAACCAGCCATTTCATACTCTAGTTTCATTAAGAGTCGCTGCATTGGAGTATTAGATAGATTTGTAGAAGTCCAGAGTTCATCAGAATCACAGATCTCCTCCAAATGTCTCAAAAGCATCGTGCCAATTCCTGATCTGCGATGTTTTGTATCAATCAATAACATTTCTATAGTAACTCGACTGAAAAATGACCGATTTATCACTGCATATCCCGCGATGCAATCATCGGCAATATACACCCATGCTTCATCCGCAGACACTGCTTTGGTTATATAGTCTGCCCTCGATGAATTTGAATGGGCAACTATATCGAGCTCGGTAAGTCTTGGTGTGTCTGACATTACCGCTTTCCTGATATTCGTAGTTATTTGTTCTTCTCCTCATTCTTCTTGTTAGACTGAATACTTGGCTTTTAGCTAATCGGTAACCATCTTGCCAAGATCTACTACATGTATAGCTGCATTTGCAACTTATTAAGGTTAATTTAACTGATTTTCAGCTCCAGTGCAAGCGAGCCAGACCACATGACGGTCATATAGAAGTTAGAAGCATGAAATTGGCTCGAAGTAGAAGTGTCACCTCATCCGTTCAATTTGATGATGGAAAAGTACTGGGAGAGTGAGGCTTGCTATCTTTTAAAAGCCTGTAACTTATTAGAAATTATGGAGATATAAAAGGCGGGGTGGACCTCACTCTCCCCCAAACTCCTGTAGAGTTTGATTTTAGTGTTAGTGTGACTTATTCTACTGTCAGTGGAAGTCGTTGGAAGGTACTGGGATGAACTCAGACTTGATTCTTTTCGGCTTGATACTCATCTTCCAGAATTGAATAGCATAAGAGATCAGTAAACCTATCCCCAATAATTATCGTCTCGCGCATAACCCCCTCTTTCATAAATCCAGCTTTTTTTACAAGACGTTCCGAGCGATCATTACCCCTGGCAATCACAGCCCATACACGATGTATATGAAGAGTTTCAAAGGCGTAATCTAACATCTCTTTTAGTACTTTCGTCCCGATACCCTTACCACAGTGGTTAGATTCACCGATTATCAGTGCCAATTCACATTTTCGATTTCTCTCATCAATTGACTCTACTACCGCATATCCAATCAATCGACCATCCTCGACAATCGCTTTGAGTCAAATTTGGGGATTAGACTTAAGTCCATTAAACCAAACATCGGCTTCATCGCGCGATTTTAGTCGATCCGCCAGATAGCAATTGACGTTGGGATCTACCCTCCATCGCACGAGTGAATCAAGATCCTTTAGTGTTAAATCGCGGAGACTGGTCATTTTTAATCTTCCATTAGAAGTTTCAGAATTATTGGAACTTCCGATTATAAAACTCCTTGGTTAACATAATAAGATTTTCTTAACATTGAATCAAAAAAGCCCACGCTCGTACGTGGACTCTTCTTGTCTATGCGGGGTCTACGAGACGAGTTCCGCAACTGGGTGATCAAGAATTCGGCCGCGTAATCTGTGCAAAACCGGAGTGACGCCTTGCGACAGCACTGGCGCAACGGCGACCTGAATGAGGTGAATCCGCAGTCTGAATCAGAGGGACATCACCGATGCGGGTACCGGGTGGTCGAGAAGGACTTTGATGTAGCTTTCCGCCGCGATACCCATTATATATGAGTATGATGATATGCTGGATGGCACACGGTGAAGAGTAAGAGTAGAATACTCGTCGTAGAAGACGAACGGGATATCGCCGAGTTGATTGTCTACAACCTGGAGCGTGAAGGTTTTCGGGTTGAGTCAACTATATCGGGCGAGGAAGGTCTGAGAAGAGCTCAGGACGATCACCCTGACCTAGTCGTTCTGGATATTATGCTACCTGAGATGAACGGTCTCGACGTCTGTCGGGCTCTCAAGTCAAACGAGGCCACAAAGGGAATTTCGATCATCATGTTAACCGCGCGTGATGAGGACATTGATGTGGTTACCGGTCTGGAGGTCGGAGCGGATGACTACATCACCAAACCATTCAGTCCGAGAGTTCTGATTGCCCGTATCAGGTCTGTGCTGCGTCGCTACAAGGAAGTCGCAGAAACCAAAGCTGACTTCCTGCATTTGGGTGAACTGATGATTGATCGAGGTAAACGTAAGGTCACCGTGGACGGTTCTTCTATTGAACTAACCCACACCGAGTTTGAGCTTCTGTTTGTGCTCGCCAGCCGTCCGGGCTGGGTCTTCAGCCGAACTCAATTGATAGACTCTCTTCGAGACGGACAACTTGTGATAACGGACCGTGCCATTGATGTCCAGGTGGCCAATCTACGTAAGAAGCTGGCGGCCTGTGGTCACTATATTCAAACCGTCCGGGGGGCTGGCTATAGAATGACGGAGACACCATGAAGCGGCGTTCGCTGTTCTGGAAAGTCTACCCCCTTTCCTTTTTTGTCATCTTCATATCGCTCTTGCTGGCCGCACTATATGGCGCCCGCGAAATGAGAACATTATACATTGACCAGCTCACTAACACACTTGAAGCACGAGCCAGAATTGCAGAGCGACTCCTGAAACCGTTGCTGAACTCAAACGAGTTCACCCGGCTGAACCTGGAATGCAGGAGAATTTCAGAAGTATCAAACACGAGAATCACCGTTGTAGACGCTCAAGGATTCGTTCTGGGCGATTCACATGATGATCCGGCTTCAATGGAGAGCCATGCCACACGGCCGGAGGTAGTCATTGCTTACGGCGGCGAAGTAGGCGTGCGGACTCGATACAGCAATACGCTGCAGGCAAACATGATGTATGTAGCCATCCCCGTGAAGGAAAACCGTGAGATTGTTGCTGTCGTGCGTATGGCAGTACCGGTTTCGGCGGTTGGGAACGTTTTGAATTCCTTCTACCGAAACATCACCATTGGCGGTGCGATCATTCTGGTGCTGGCTGCCTTGGCCAGCTCGGTAGTTCTAAAGCGTCTGTCAGATCCTCTCCGGGAATTGCGCGATGGTGCCGTTCAATTCGCCGCCGGAGACCTGGATTCACGACTGCCGGTTCCGGCGACCGAGGAAATCGCTGACCTGTCCGAGTCGATGAATAGAATGGCGGAGCAACTGAATGCCCGAATCAAAACTGTCGCGCAACAACGAAACGAGAGGGAAGCTATTCTCTCCAGTATGTCCGAGGGCATTCTGGCGCTCGACGCTGATGAGAAGATTGTACTACTCAATCGAGTGGCGGCCGATTTCCTCGACTTGGATATCTCAGAATCTCGAGGGAAAGCACTATACGAAATGACCCGCATTCCATCGGTGCTGGACTTCGTTGATAGAGCTCTACACAATCCGGACGTCACTGAAATGGAAATCAAGATGCCGGGTACGTCCGAGAAGTACTTTCAAGCGAGAGCGGCAGCGCTCAAAGATAGCTTCGGTAAGAAGGTTGGCGTAGTTGTTGTTTTCAACGATATTACCCGCCTTAAGAAACTGGAGAGCATTCGACGCGACTTTGTGGCCAATGTCTCTCACGAGTTGAGAACCCCTATCACGGCCATAACTGGTTCTGTAGAGACTCTACTGGATGGTGCTATGGACAACTCGGACGACAGTCGACGATTTCTGGAAATGATAGCGAGACACTCGGATCGGCTGAATCGCCTGATTGAGGATTTGCTATCACTGGCAAAGATCGAGAGCGAGACCGAACAGACCGGGGCAGACCTAATCTGCGGACAGGTGAGCGATGTAATTCAATCATCTCTATTGGCCTGTCAGGAAAAAAGCCGGATACATGAGGTGAACATATCCTCTTCCTGCGATCCGAATCTGGAAGTCCATATGAATCGAGGGCCGTTGGAGCAGGCGATAACAAATTTGATAGACAACGCTATCAAGTATAGCAACCGGGGCTCAACCGTAGACGTTGAAGTAACCTTGTCCGGTGACGAAATCGTGATTTCAGTTCAGGATCAAGGAACCGGCATTGCCGCGGAACATCTGCCTCGTTTGTTTGAGCGGTTCTACCGGGTTGATACTGGTCGCAGCCGGGATGTCGGTGGAACGGGGCTAGGTCTAGCTATCGTGAAGCATGTTGCTGTTGCCCACCAAGGACGCGTCAGTGTTGACAGTTCACCCGGTAAGGGGAGTTCCTTCCGCATCCATCTGCCACGAACACAATAAGTTAGCGTACACTTGGCGAGTCTTACCGCCCGGACAATCTCACCGAAGAATATACAAACATCTAACTTGTCCTTAATACAATCCTAATATTTGCATGGTTTCATCCTGTAGAAATTGGAGAATGTATTGAGACAAGTTCACGAAACAAACTCGAAAAATGGAGGAATGATGAGAGGGATCGCTATTGCTGCAATGTTTCTTATGGTATCAGCGATGTTCAGCAGCGTTGATGCCGCTGAAACCAAAGTACATGGACGACTCTATGTCCATTGGGGTCTTGATATGACCAGCGAGGCGGATGGAGCTAACGAGCTTGCACTGGGACGCTCCTATGTAACTGTTAAATCCAAACTGTCAGATTACACTAGTCTTCGGATTACCACTGATCTCAGAGAAACTGAAGACAATAAAGGCAAGACACGATATGACGTCATTGTAAAGTATGGCTATATTGACTGGAAGCCAAAATTTGGCAATAAGGTTCTAAAACTTCGCTTTGGGTTGCAGCCAACTCCATACATAGATTATCAGAATAAACTCTGGGGGCGACGCTACCTCTCTAAGACCGTTGGAGATAAGAACAAATATCTGACATCCTCCGATCTTGGTTTGTCAGCACATATCGCTCTTGGTGAAAAAGGGAATATAGGTTCCCTGTTTCTCGGTATCTTTAATGGCACGTCATACAGCGCCCTGGGAGAGGAGAATAAACATAAAGATGTCAATCTCTTTGCTCGATTGAATCCCTTCTGGCAAAACGATGACTTAGGGAAAACTGCTCTTACCGGTCAATTTTATCGGGGTACTCAGAACAAAGAAATCCCGGACTCAGTTGCAGCTTCTGATTACGAACGGCAGTTGATTTCAATCGGTGGACTATTTTCCTATCGAAAACTGATAGATTTGGGCATCGACCTGAATTGGTACAACTTTGGCCAGGGGATAAACCTTGAAGATAAAACCAGTAGCGGGATGTCTTTTCACGGCACCATGTATTTTAATCAGCTTTTCCCTGATCAGTTATTTCTGCGAACTCTCAATCTGTTCGGGCGAGTCGATCTAAACGATCCCAACACTGACAATTCTGATGATGGTAGCACATATATCATTGCCGGGCTTGAGTGCGTACCAACCAAAGGATTCAAAGCTTCCATTAATCTTAGGTCAATATCCTTTCAGGATGACACAGAAGTAACTGAGAAATATCTGTTCATAAATACATTATTCAAATTCTAAGGAGAAACAATGAAAAAGATACTGATCTGCGGACTACTGCTTATCTCAGCGGTCGGTTTGGTGATGGCTGGCACCACTATCACTATCAAAGGCTCTGATACCCTCGTGCGTTTAGGTCAACGTTGGTCGGAAGAGTACATGAAACACAATCCGGATATTGTCATTCAGATTTCCGGCGGTGGTTCAGGTACAGGTATTGCCGCGCTGCTCAACGGCACTACCGACATCTGTGAAGCCTCGCGCGACATGAAAGAAAAGGAGTACAAGCTGGCTGAACAGAAGGGGATTATACCCTATCGCGTCTCGGTCGCTCTTGATGGTATCGCCGTTTTCCTCCACAATAGTAACCCTGTAACCAATCTAACTCTCGCCCAGCTGAAAGGGATATATACCGGTGCCATTACCAATTGGAACGAGGTTGGCGGACCGGATGCCCGCATCATCTTGTATGGTCGTGAAAACAATTCCGGCACATATGCCTTCTTTAAGAAGCAAGTACTTAACAAGGAAGATTATTCAGACTACACACAGACCCTGCCGGGAACTGCCGCGGTAGTGAACGCCGTGTCCAAAGACAAGAATGGGATCGGCTACGGCGGTCTGGCCTGGGCGACAGGAGTTAAGTTTGCAGAGGTGAAAACCAACGACACCGCAATGGCTGTGCTGCCGAACGTGGAAACGGTCTCCAACGGAAGTTACCCGATCTCTCGTGAACTGTACTGGTTCTTCAATGGCAAACCTACCGGCGAACTGAAGAAGCTTGTCAACTGGGCTTTGTCCGAAGAGGGACAAAAAATTGCCGAGGAAATAGACTACGTCCCTTTGTTAAAGAAAGATGCAGTCGCCAACATAGTCGAGTAATGGGGTGTGCAGTGTGATAGTTGCACGAGAATACATCATATGAAGCGAATGAAGTTCAAGCCCAAATCTAAAGTCCACGAGTTTCTTGGTGAAAAACTGATTGCTATCAACGCTTTTGCAGCGTTGATAGCAATCGTCCTGATCTTCGCCTTCATCTTCAAGGAGGCGATTCCTATTCTCACAGATCCGGAGATTCAACAGGAAGCCAGTATCGACAAGATGACCTTCAAGCAAGAATTCTACGAAGGCCGCGACCCAAAATGGTCGTGGCAGCCCAACTCGGAAGTTCCTAAATACTCCGTTCTGCCGCTGGTTATTGGTACTCTAAAGGCTGCCCTGGTGGCTATGCTTTTCGCCATCCCGCTTGGTGTCGGAGCCGCTATCTTCTCGGCTGAATTTGCCTCGAGACGATGGCGCGAGATCATCAAGCCAGCCATTGAGATGCTCGCCGGAATTCCGTCCGTGGTTTTGGGCTTCTTCGCCTTGATTGTCTTGGCCACCATAATGCAGGACATGTTTGGTTTCCTATTCAGGCTCAACGCTGTCACGGCCGGTATTGCCTTGGGGTTGGCAGTTATCCCCATTGTGTTTACGATAGCTGAGGATGCCATGACGTCAGTTCCAATATCGTTGCGTGACGCTGGCTTAGCCCTGGGAGCCAATCAGTGGCAGGTGTCATTGACAGTGGTTCTTCCCGCCGCTTTACCCGGTATTGCCGCCGGAGTGGTGCTCGGATTCGGCCGGGCCATAGGAGAGACGATGATCGTTCTAATGGCCTCTGGCAATGCCGCTATTGTCAGCGCAAGCCTAACCGACTCAATGCGGACTATCTCTGCCTCAATCGCCGCTGAACTGGCCGAAGTAGTGTTTGGCAGTGCCCACTACAACGTACTTTTCTTCCTTGGCACTCTACTGTTTATATTCACCTTCCTGACTAATCTGGGTGGCGAACTTGCGGTGACAAAGCTCAAGCGGCGTTTGCAAGGGAGGCTCTCATGACCACAACAGCCTCAATTAGGAACAAACACACCGGTGAACTGGACAGCAAATTGGTCTTCAGGCCGAAGTCTCGAGGATATTTCCCCAAGGGCCTTTGTTTGGCCGCATCGTTGCTGATCATCATTATGCTGGCAGTCATCTTGGGCAATATCGTCATAGGTGGCTACCATATCATAAGCTGGGATTTCCTTAGCAGTCCGCCTGAAAACGGGATGGAATCCGGCGGTATCTTTCCAGCCATTTTTGGTACCGTGGTGCTGGTTATTCTCATGACTATTGCAGTTATCCCGATTGGAGTTTTCACCGCTATTTACTTGCAGGAATATACTCGTCCCGAGGCCCACATCACACAGTTGATACGCATGGCGATCAATAATCTGGCGGCTGTCCCATCAATTGTTTTCGGTCTGTTCGGGCTGGGTTTCTTCATCGGGTTTATCGGTAATGGCATCGACAGCATTTTCTATAGCTCGGAGGGTCCGGTGTGGGGCCAGCCAGCCATTCTGTGGGCATCTCTGACACTGGCGGTGTTGACACTGCCGATCGTAATCGTTTCCACCGAAGAGGCCCTACGCACTATTCCCTGCGAACTAAAGGAAGCCAGCTACGCCCTGGGTGCCACCAAGCTGCAAACCATCTGGCGCGTGATCTTGCCGCAGGCTATGCCGGGCATCCTTACAGGTGCAATCCTGGCGGTCAGTCGCGGAGCCGGCGAGGTGGCCCCAATCATGTTTACCGGTGCGGCCTACTACTTGCCCTACTTGCCAGGTGCCCTCAATGATCAGTTTATGGAACTCGGTTACCATATATATGTGATGGCAACACAATCACCTGACATCGAAGCTACCAAGCCAATCTTGTATGGTACCGTGCTGGTATTGTTGGGACTTACCTTTGCCTTAAATTTTATGGCCATACTAATTCGCTCACGCTTAAGACTACGACGTATCAATGCTTGATAATAATATAGATACAATGACCGACGATAAGGAGCGTGCTACCTTGATACCGCAGCCAACCACTCCGGCCCGGCATACGGAGAAGCAGACAACACCGACACAGATCAAAATGTCAGTACGTGATGTCAACTTTTTCTATGGCGAAAAACCAGCGCTTCACCAGGTGTCGATTGACATAGTAGTCAACCAGGTGACAGCTCTAATCGGACCATCCGGTTGCGGTAAATCGACCTTCCTGCGTACCCTTAACCGGATGAACGATACCATTCCGGAAACGCGTATGACCGGAACTGTAAAGCTCGACGGTGTTGATGTCTACCAGTCAATCAAGGACGAGTCTACCCTGCGCACTCAGGTGGGCATGATATTTCAGAAGTCTAACCCTTTCCCTAAGTCGATCTTTGACAATGTTGCCTACGGGCTGAGGGTCAACGGTATTAGGGACAAGTATTTGATCGCCCAGACGGTTGAGCGGACCCTTAAGAAAGCCTATTTGTGGGAGGAAGTTAAGGATATAATGGATAACAGTGCACTGGCGCTTTCGGGCGGTCAGCAACAACGTCTCTGTATCGCCAGGGCGCTCGCGGTGGAGCCTGAGGTTATCCTGATGGACGAGCCTGCCTCGGCGCTGGACCCGATCTCAACCGCAAAGATCGAGGATCTTATCGCTGAGCTGAAAAGGAACTACACGATTGTGATCGTCACTCACAACATGCAACAGGCGGCCCGTGTCTCTGATACAACAGCCTTCTTCTATGAAGGCGTACTCATCGAACATGGCCCTACCAAACAGATTTTTACGAAACCTGACAGGAAGAAGACCGAGGACTATATCACTGGACGATTTGGATAAGCGAGTTACTTCATGACAAAACACTTTCAGACTCAGACCGAACTACTCAAGAAAAAAATTCTTCGCCTGACAGCTATGGTAGAAGGACACCTGCGGGACGCCGTCCGGTCGGTGATTGACGGTGATCTTAAGTTGGCGGCCAGAATAGTAGTTGCCGACGATGAGATTGATCAGTACGAGATTGAGGTCGAAGAGGAGTGCCTGAAAACGCTGGCGCTGTATCAGCCGGTGGCCATTGACCTGCGCTTTATCGTGGCGGTGCTTAAGATAAACAATGATCTCGAACGAATCGGTGACCTGGCGATCAACATCGCCCAACGAACACGCAACCTGACCAGGCATCGTGGTGTAGGCGTTCCCTTTGACTTGAACGGTATGTTGACAAAGACTATGGCCATGGTCAAAGGCAGTGCCGACGCCTTGGTGGCCAGTGACACGGCCCTGGCCTGGAAGGTTTGCGAGGACGACGAAGAAGTTGACCGGATTCATCAAGATGCTTTTGGCAAAATCCAGGAAGGGATTCGCGCCCGTCCGGATCTGGTCGACTACTATGTCAGCTTGTTAAGCGTCTCGCGCAATCTGGAACGGATCGCCGACCATGCTACCAACATCGCCGAGGATGTCATCTACATGGTCGATGGGGAGATCGTTAGGCATTCCGGCATTGATAACGTCGATAACTGTCAGGCCGACGACCGAGAGACGTGATCCCAGCACAGTATCAAAGATCACACAACGGCAGCGAGGCTCTTGACAGTGGCTTATGGCTTCCCTAGCTCAACTTCACCCCGACCGTTCAGCGGCATCCTCCCTGTCCGACGCATAGGGTAGCTGTACGGTCGGGTTGTGTGCCCCCTTTCGGCCGCCCGATAGTGATCGATAATTGCTGATTCCCTCCAATATCTACCGAAAAGCCATTCAAAGCAACTGCAAAGGGTGAAAGGGTGGCAGAAGCGAGTCCCCCTCACTCTCTTAGTCCTTGATCGACAACTCCTTGACGGGAAGAGGATTAGGAATAATGATTTTTCTTCAATTCTATATCTTTTGTACCTGACCAAGCTTACGAAGTTTACTATTTTTACTATTAGAGTGATTCTCATAAATATTTTCCGTTTGGGTTTAGAAAAAACTAGACTTTTGTAAGTTGATGTGCCATAGATTGGTATGGCACAGCGATTGTTGATAGCGAATCCGGAGAATGCGAGTA
>Ga0164318_10007868_pt1 | contig 10342 bp, 16 predicted proteins | sample GuaBasSedimGuay9_FD_113734 | JGI IMG/M metagenome (GOLD analysis project Ga0164318, IMG submission 113734) | Subseafloor sediment microbial communities from Guaymas Basin, Gulf of California, Mexico - Guay9, Core 4571-4, 0-3 cm | ecosystem: Environmental > Aquatic > Marine > Hydrothermal vents...
TATACCAGCGTTACAGCGTTTAGACGGTTTAGGATTAGCTATATGGTATTGTGATGATGGAAGCTATGATCATTACAGAGGATATAACTGCTACATTGCTAACGCTCGCATTACATTAAACGAAACAAATTTTATTAACAGAAAGTTCGGATTACATTTTCGCTATTATAAAAACAAAGGCATATGGCTTACTAATAAATCCGATGTATATCAGTTTATGGAGTTGATAAGTAAATACGTACCACCTTGCATGCAGTATAAATTAGATCCTAAATTCAGAGGCAGATTCGTGAATCCCTTTACTTATCAAGGAAAAAGTATTTCTCCTTCTCCTGTTACTCGCATTCAACATGTTAATAAAAAGAGTGTAATGTTTGATATTGAAGTTTGTAAAAATCATAACTTTTTTGCTAATAGAGTGCTGGTTAGCAATTCACGCGATCCAAATCTAATTAAGTTAATTAACGAAAAGAAGGACATACACAGAATGCTAGCATCACTAGCATATAGTAAAGAAGAGTCAGAGATAAGCGATAACGAGAGAACTATAGCAAAAACTATAACTTTTGGAATTATGTACGGTCGAGGTGCTAAATCTATAGCAGAGCAATTTGGCATATCTATTGAAGAAGCTCAAAAAATAAGAAATCTATTTTTTGAAACTTTTCCAGAAGCTACTAAATGGATGCAGAAAGCTAAAGAGTTTGCAAAGAAATACGGATTTGTCAAGACGTTAACAGGAAGAAAGATTCCTCTACCTAAAGTGTATTCTAAGGACGAAGAGGAAGTTGCGTATAGTTTAAGGTGCTCCGTTAACTATCCTATACAGTCTACAGTAGCAGACATGACTAATTTAGCAGGAGCATTAATATATCACGAATTCAAAAAACAAAAGTTAGACGCTTACCTGCTCTTAAATATTCACGATGCTCTTGTTATAGAGTGTCATGAGTCCATAGTAGATAAAGTAAAAGAATTAGTTATTGATATAATGAAAAACAGAATTAAGGAAATATTAAAGCTACGAGTAGATTTAGATGTTGATGTTAAAATAGGTAAAACACTTGATTTAGAATGATTTTTAAAATTCATTATAGTAAAAACATAAAAAAAGCTACTTTAAAACAAGTACGTATTTCTAGAGATAAGAAGTGGCTAATATGGATATTTGATTCTGATAATACTGAGTATAGGGGTATTACTACATCACGCATTACGTATGGTAACAAGCCTTACGTGTGGTACTCTTTACTTGTAGGATATTTTCTTCCACATGCTTATACTATTAATATTGAAAACATTATAGGTAAGGAGTGTTATATTAAGCTAAACAACAAAAACATGGTAATAAGCATAATTCCTATTCAAAACAGTGATATAAACAAAGATGAAGATATATTTAAATAAAGAACTACAGGATGGAGTTTATATAGGTATAGACGCTGCTGCTAAAACAGGTTGGGCAGTGATATTTGTATCTCGAGGTAACGCAAGTTTAATTGACTTTGGATCTATTTCGTTAGAAAGAAATATACCAGAGCTGACTAAATTTGAAGTATTTGAAAGTATTCTTAATGATCAGCTGTCAAAATATCTCAGATACCCAGAAGTAACTGTTGTTATAGAAGACTGTTTTTTAGGTAAATGGAATCCTAAAACCTTTAAATTACTTGCTAGGTTAGAAGGATATCTAATTCATTACTTTAAAACCGTTAAAAGATACATTAATATAGTTCTTATACCTCCTTTAACAGCACGTAAAATAGTAGGAGCTAAAAAGATAGAAGGAAAATACAAGAAAAAAAGACTAGTAAATTTTGTAAATGCTTTATTAAAAAAACAACATTTTACTGAAAAACATCACGATATATGTGATGCTATTATATTAGCTTTATCAGCCGCAGTAAAATATAGTACGAAGGAGGATGTATGAATAAGAATATTGAAAAAATTATACATGCTATTAACAAAAAATATGGTGACGGTACCATAGTTGTAGGGGGTTATGATAATATAGCTATAGAAAGAGTTAGTAGCGGTATAGTAGCTTTAGATTTAGCTTTAGGATTAGGACTTCCTCGAAGTAGTATAATAATGTTTTATGGTAGAGAGTCGTCTGCTAAATCTAGCGTTGCATTAAAAATAATATCAGAGTATCAGAAAAGAGGTGAGTTGTGTGCTTATATAGATATAGAACACTCTTTAAGTGCTGACTGGGCAGAAAAGTTAGGAGTTAATTTGAATGATTTAGTAATAGCTCAGCCTGATTCACTAGAAAAATCTATTGATATTACTGACTCTCTTACCAGAAGTGGTGAGTTTGGACTTATAGTATATGACTCTTTAGCCATGGCTGTGCCTGAAGAAGAGCTAGAAAAGTCTGCCTTTGATCAGCAGATGGCTCTTCAAGCACGTTTATTTTCAAAAGCTATGCGTAAGCTTATGTCGGCATTGCAGCCTAAAGACCTGTCTGATAAATCTACATACAATAAAACAACTGTTCTTTTAATTAATCAAGTACGAGAAGATATAGGAAAGTCTTATGCTAAAGGATACACATATAGTGGAGGACATGCTTTAAGACATACAGCACGCATCATAGTAGAATTCGCAAGAGGTGATTATATAAAAGATAAAAACCAGGAACCTATAGGATTAGAGGTAAAATTTAGAACTGTAAAAAACAAGACTTGGTATCCGTACAGAACAGGGATGATTAAATTGTACTTTGATGGTCGTATTGATAATAGTGAAACTATTATAGCTGAAGCTAAAAAGATAGGTATAATTAAACAGCATGGTGCTATGTATGAGTATGATAGTATTAAAGAAAGAGGCTTTGATAATTTTGTTAAAATTATATTAGAAAAAAATCTTTTAGATGAGATTTTAGAAAAGGTATATAACTATTATAAGAAAGGATATTGAAATGAATAACACAGATTTACAAGTTATTGCACAAGATACTATAGAAAAAACAAAACCTTTATTTGATATAGTAAAGCAGATATCAAATGAATTACTTCAAAATGCAGGCACTTATGATTTACAAACTTATTATACTTATTTAGATAAATTAACAGCTATATACACTACTCTTATAGAATCTTACAAAAAGTTAAGAGCTTTGAAAAAGAATAAAGAAGCAGAGTATTACTACTCTCTTAAGTTACAAGCTGATTCAGAAAATAAAAAGTTCGTATCTGCTGTAGCTGAACAAGAAGCCAGTTTGTATGTTGCTCCTATAAGAACAGCTAGAGATTTATTAGAAGGATATGTAGATGCTGTGTCTAAGTTAATAGACACTTGTAGAACTCACATTTATGAACATATAAAAGATAAAAAATATGAAATCTGACGAGTTTAATTATCAAGACGAACTTTACATTTCTATTGACTTTAAAAAAGTAAGATATGATGGTAGAGTATATAAAGTATCTTCAATAGAAATGGTTGATCCTGAATCGCCTACTACTAAGCACAAATGTATAGATGGATGTGAGTATACTGTTGATTTAGATAGATACATCACATACGAAGGTGTGAATTATCGCGTCAGCTTTTGTAATAAATGTAAAACTCTATTTTTAAGCCCTATATTATGATAGTAAAGTATACTTACGATAATTTTGAGAAAGATGTTAAAAATCTGATACGACGTATTAAATACAGTAAGGTTAGGTTCAATACTATAGTTGCAATAGCCAGAGGCGGCTTGTTGTTAGGAGTTAAACTTTCTCATAAACTAAAGACCCCTTTACTTATTATATCTGCAAGAAGCTACAACGGATATAAACAAGAAAACCTTGTATTTAATGCTTCTTTTACTAGACCTTTAGAAAGTCCTGCTCTAATAGTAGATGATATTACGGATACAGGAAATACTTTACAAGCTGTTACTAATTATATATCTTCTATGGGTATCGACTGCAAAACAGCTACTTTGTGTTATAAAGAAAAATCAGTAATTAAACCTACTTGGTATTGTAGAAAAGTGAATAATAAAGACTGGATTAAATTTTTTTGGGAATGATTAAAGTGTTAGATATATTATCAGCTGCACTTACTCTTATCTGTTTGAATCTAGTACATAAATCTTATAAAATTTGGCTAGTGTATGCCGTTGCAAGTGTGATGTTTACTGTAGTGATGATTTGTAAACACTTACCTGGTATGACAATAATGGGTTTATTTTTAATAGGAACTGGTATTAGTAATTACATAAAAGGAAGGAAGTATGAACTTACCAGATATACAAAACGCTAAAGTCAATTCAATCAAAATTAACAGAGTAGGTGTTTCTAACGTTGATTTTCCTATATACATTAAGACTAAAAATGGTGAAAAAGTACTATGCTACGCTAAAGTGAATATTTATATGTCTCTTAAACATAATCTGCGCGGTATTAATATGAGTCGTACAACTCAATCGCTTATGAGATATCGCTATACAAGCTTTGATAGATGGGTGTTATGGAAGTACTTATACGACTTAAAAAAACGAAATGACTCAGATGATGTTTATGCTGAGATTACTTTTAAATACTTTACAGATAAAGAAGCACCAGTCACTAAAGAGAAATCAGTACTAGCTCACGACTGTACTTTTATAGGACATATTAATAAGAATAACCACTACACATTTAGACTGAGAGTTAAAGTAACAGGTACCAGTGTGTGTCCATGTTCACGTTCTATCTCGAAAGTCGGAGCACATAACCAGCGAAGTATTGCAACTGTAACTGTAGAGACTAAAAAGAAGCGTACTCTATGGTTTGAAGATTTAATTAAGTTAGTAGAATCTCAATTTTCTTGCGAGGTATACTCAGTATTAAAAAGACCAGACGAAAAGTATGTGACTGAAAAAGGATACGAAAACGCTAAATTTGTTGAAGATATAGCTAGAGACATTGCATTAGCTTTACAAAAAACAAATTTGTTAAAATGGTATAAAGTAAAAGTAGAGAATGAGGAATCGATTCACACGCATAACGCAGTTGCTTACATTTGCCGTGAGTTACGTAATAACCGCTGGATTACATGTAACTTAGATGTACTGAGGAGGTAGGTTATGAAAGCTGTATTAATTCTTTCGGGAGGAATGGATTCAACCACGTTATTACATTATCTCGTTAAAGTATTACACGCAGAAGTACAAGCTTTAAGTTTTGATTACGGCCAACGACATAAGAAAGAACTCAAATACGCTGCGAAATCGTGTCGTAAACTAAGGATACCTCATCACATTATCAAATTAACGTCAATCACTCCATTGATATCAAGCTCAGCATTAACTAACAAGAGTATAGAAGTACCTGAAGGGCCTTATCAAAGTGGAAGTATCACAGCAACAGCAGTACCTAACAGAAATATGATTATGCTATCAATTGCTATAGGCTACGCTGAAAATTTAAAGTATAATTGTGTAGCTATTGCTAATCACTCAGGAGATCATCCAATATATCCAGATTGCCGTGAAGAGTTTATTAACGCTATGAATTTAGCAGCGACTCTAGGTACTTATAACAAAATTAAAGTTTACGCACCTTTTACTAATCTCACAAAAGGACAAATTGCGTTTATAGGAAAAAAATTAGGCATTGATTATGACAAAGAAACTTGGAGTTGTTATAAGGGAGGTCACAAGCCTTGTAATAAGTGTGCTACCTGTTTAGAACGAATAACAGCATTAAAAGAAGCTGATAGTATGACAGAGTTACCCAAGCATTTGGGAATAATATTATGATTAAATTTTCATTTGAAGTACCTATCTCATATTTAAAAGAGTTTGATAAAGTGAATGATTATCATTTTATACTAGCGCATTTACTTGTGAAAGACAAGTATTACGCTCAGTTCTATAAACGTTCTAAGAAATTCAAAATATTAGATAACGGAGCTTTAGAGCTAGGACAATCTATAGATACTGACACGCTTATTAAGCTTGCCCTAGACTTTAAGGTAAATGTATTAATACTTCCTGATGTATGGATGGATAAAGATAACACCTTAAAAAGATCTTTAGATGCTGTAAGACAAATTGTTAGTTGTAAACTAATCAATCATTTTGATATTATGTTCGTTCCTCAAGGAAAAACTATCACTGAGTTTATCGACTGTTTAACTAGTTTTTTACAACAAACACAGCATTACAACCTAGACATTATACAACGCATTATTATAGGATTACCTTACCTGACATGTGCAAAAATATGTTCGTTTGTATCTCCTATGTTTCCTAGTCGAGATGATGATGTAACTAATGCGCGTATCTATTTAATACAAAAGATTAGAGAGTTTTGTAGGTGCAGAATACATCTGTTAGGTGCGGGAGAAAATATGACTCAGGAAATATCATTTATGAGACATTACTCTAACATACTATCTGTAGATACATCTACACCATTTGTTCTCGCTCTAAACGGAATTAAATTAGACAAATACGGATTGTTTACCAGAGTTATAAAACCAGGATTGGACTTTTATGTACCTTACAATAAAAAATTGCTTAAATTAGCATTACATAATGCTAGAGTTATCAAAAGTTTTGGAGGTATATAATTTATAAAAAAGGAGGTGTAAATATGGCAAGAGGGGAGAAGACAAAAAAGTTAGTAGAACTTTTAACTCAGAATTTTTACACAATTAACGAACTAGCTGAGTTTACAGGTGCAAGCAAAAATACTATACGTATTCAGTTACGTTTACATTTACCCAAAAAAGGTTTTCGAGTATTAACAGATGAGAAAAACGGTCAAAAAGCATTTAAAATTGAGAAAACTGAATAAGAAAGGAGGTGTTTCAGATGAGACGTAGAGGTAGAATTTTTAAAGACTTTAAACCTGTAGAGATTAGTGACGATACAGTAAAAGCTTTAGGAAGAATCAACGAAAACTTAAAACTCATATTAGAACTGTTATGTGATTTAAGAGTAAATACATCCGCTAAACCGGAAAAGAAAGAAGAAAAAGTATCGAATGAATAATGATCGTAAAATAATAGCAGATTACATTAACACTGTTATTGGTATATGTCTAATTAAAGATGATGATTATTGTAATCAGGACTTAAGTTTGATAACTGAGAAATTTAGTGATAGATATCCACATTTGAAACAAGCTTTCGAGTATGCTTTACGGTTACTAAATAAAGAGTTTGAAGGTAACGGTATAATCGCATATGCAGAGCGCTTAGTACATGCTAAAATTGAACAGTGGTTAGACACAAGAAGACGAGAATTTTTATTTAATGCTCTGACTATTATATGAAGTTTCCTAAATACCTACAACAAAACGTTAAAAAGCAAGGGCAGAAAGCAGAGAAAAAAGTTAAACGAACTCTTAACAGTGGAGCTTTATGGTTTGATAAGGGTGATTTAAAAACTAGCAAATATTTAATTGAAGTTAAACATACTAATAAAAAGAGTTTTAGACTTACTGATAAGCTTTTAGGCAAGTTAATAGATGAAGCTTATTCAGTTCATAAAGAACCACTTTTGATAATTTATATAGGTAATTACAAAGTAATAGCAAAGGTAGAAAGAAATGGAATTTGAAATTGATAAGTGTTTAAACAAGTCACGGAAAGAGTTAGAAAATATATTTTTAATGGCTTTACGTAAAGCAGTGCCTAAATACTTTGAAATTAACTATTCAAAAAATGGAGTACTTGGTATTGGACGAGTAGCTCAGCCATTGAATAACCCTATAAGTATAGATCTGACTTCTCTTGCGTGTAAGTGCACTATAAGCGATGAGATGATTTACGGCAGTCAGATAGACATAGTACGTTTTACGTTAAGATATTTTGTTGACGAGATAACAACAGATGATATTAACTGCTATTTTGCAGTAGGAGATCATAAGCATGCTCTGTACATTTCAAAACCTACCATTTCAGTTGAAATGTCGTTCTTCTTTCCAACAATAATTAATATGTATTTGCGTGTACGAGCTGCTATGATAATATTTGTCAAATCTCTTGATAAAATTCCTATCAGTAATAAATTAAAGGCTATAGTAGAATTAGAATCTAACGGTTATTATAAGACTAAAATGTCTATAAAAGAAGCGGAAAGATTATGCTATGAAATTGCTAGTAACAGGTGATTTTCATATTTGTAAAAACAATTATTCTGAGGTAGATAATTCTTTAAATCAAATACTACACATTATACAAACTAAAAACATATCTTACGCAACTATTTTAGGAGACATTTTTAACTCAGAGCATCCTACTTTAGAAGATGTTAGTAAGTTTATTAGATTTATAACTTCTATTCCTAATCATATTCAAATTTATTTAGTAGAAGGTAATCATGAAAAAGAAAGAAGAGATAAAAAATTACTACAGTGGATTAGTTGGATAAGGCCTAATGTTATTTATTCGTCCGACATATTAGAAACTACTATTTTAAACAAAAAGATTATAATGATACACGAAGCTTTTTTAGAAAGTGATATTCATGAGAAAGCTAAAAGCAATATCTCTTACACTCAGTTTAAAGACTATGACATTATTTTATCAGGTCACGTTCATAAGTATCAAGTTATAAGTGAGAAACCGCTAACAATACATCCAGGTAGTATATATTACTGCAATTTTAAAGAAGTAAATGATCCTGAAAAAGGAGTAGTAATAATTGATTTGAGCCCTTTGCAATACGAATTTATACCTTTAAAAGTGACTAAATTAAAGCAGATAGAATCAGACTTAACTAACGCTGAGAAAGCGATAAACCAGTTAGATAAAAATCTTAAAGTCAAGCTTATTTTAAACTTAAACTATGACGAATCTAAAAAAGTGAACGAAATTAACAAGATCATACAATTAGGTAAGTCCAAATTCATATCTTTCTCTTATGATATAAGAGTCAAAAAACCTGAAATTACTAAAGACACCACTACTAAAAAGAAAAGTTTATCCGATTTATTCAAAAAGTTCTGTAAAGATTTCAAAGTTGATAAAAAATATCAAGATCAGTTAAAACAGCTATTACCATTATGAGATTATTAAAGCTATATCTAAAAAACTTTATGTGTTACGAAGAGACAGAAGTAATGTTTCCTGAGTCTAAATTAATTAATATATATGGCTTTGATTATGATAGAAATACTGCTAATGGCGCGGGAAAGAGTGCTATAGGAGAAGCACTGTTATTCTGTTTATTTGGACGTTCAAGAACTACTTTACAAAACTTAATCAGAAAAGGTAAATCATTCTGTGCAGTAGGATTGGTATTTGAAAAAGATAACGATATATATGAAATCAATCGTAGATTTGATAAAAGCACTACTTTAAGAATTGTTAAAAATGATAAAACTATACAATTTCATCGTATTAGCCAAGCTCAATCCTATATCAATGATGTGTTAGGTATGAATTATGATAGTTTTGTTAATTTTTCTATATTTGATGTGTTGAGATTTGAAGATTTATCTTCTCTTAGTTTAGCTGATTTTAGAAAACTTCTGAGAACTGTGTTTAATTTTGAATCTTTTGAAAGTACGTTAAACAAGCTAAAAATAGACATCAAGTCAGCAGAGCAGTCTTTATCTTTAATTCCCACTGCTAATCATTATTATTCAACTAAACGTTTATATGTTCTACAAAAAGCAATAAAATCTATAAAACGTTATAAAGACATTTTAGATAGACGTCAACGTAAATTGCTAAGACTGATAAGAGCTTATGAATCTGAGCTTTCTAAATATAACACTATTATCGAACGTAATAACAACAAGATTAAATGGTTAATGAACAAAGACACTTGCCCTACTTGTTTTAAGCCTTTAGATAACAAAGTAGATATTTTAAACAGATATCAACAAGAGATTAATGACTGTCAGCAGAAAGCTCAAGAATTGTCTAATAAAATAGCTACAGCTCAGAAGCTAATAGACATAATTAAAGAAAAATACGAAAAACTGTCGGATAAGCTGTTTAAATTGAATAAGAGAGAATACGAGTTAACTTCAGCTGAGAAATATCATAAAAGTACTGAGTCTATTAAACAGAAAATTGACAATTTAAAGGTGCTGTATGAATTAACTAATAAATTTGAGGAATATGTAATAAGTCATACTATACAGAACTTAGAAGCTTTAATAAACAGCTATTTATCTTATTTAACAGATATATCTTGTAAAATTATTTATGAACACAGTGGTAAAGCAGGTAAAATACTAATAAAAATATACCGTAATAATTCTGAATTCTTATTTCAACAGCTTAGTTCAGGAGAAAAGATGCTTGTATCTTATGCATTTAAACTAGCTATAAATACTTTTGATTATAAAGATACAATACTGTTTATTGATGAAGGGTTAAGTAGATTAGATAA
>Ga0164318_10007870_pt1 | contig 10340 bp, 10 predicted proteins | sample GuaBasSedimGuay9_FD_113734 | JGI IMG/M metagenome (GOLD analysis project Ga0164318, IMG submission 113734) | Subseafloor sediment microbial communities from Guaymas Basin, Gulf of California, Mexico - Guay9, Core 4571-4, 0-3 cm | ecosystem: Environmental > Aquatic > Marine > Hydrothermal vents...
GAGCTGACATATCTGGGTTATTTTCTGAAGAAGAGAAGATTAGAAGAGGTCTTCGAGATAATAATGAGAGGCAGGTTGAGCAGGGATATCCTGAAGAGGGCTGAGAAGATGAGAATGTACAACATATACGGTATGAAGGTTGGAATCCTTGAGGTTGCGGATGATGATGAATTCCATCTTTTCATAGATGTTCTCTTCGAGCCCCTGGGACTCGACGTCATCGTGGGAGACACCAACTGGGGAAGCTGGGTTTTCACGAGGAAGAGACTGCTTCAGAAGATAAACAAGATCTTCAAGGACAGTGGTTTTGAGTGGAACAGCTGGGGCAGAATAGAGGGGAAAAAATGGTGGGAAATTTTGAGAACACTCGAAAACTCCCTTGGTGGATCAGATGAGAAAGTGAAGTATAATCGCTATGACCATTGAACTGAAGGAGAAGATGGATATCAAAACGGTCATACCGCTTATCAGAACAACCGCATAGGCGCAGACCGCTATTATGTACAATATGAAGATCAATCTCACCTTTATCGCAAGAACTTTCACACCTATGTAAATATGGGAAAGGATACCGAGGATGATCAGAACGATAAGATAGAAATTCACGATCTTCATCCTTTCAATCTGGAAATCTGGGATGTACACAATATTTGACCTTCATGACGGAAGTAAGGTTCGAATTCCTCAGTATCCAAGTTTCCCCATGAGGTTGAGGTATCTCTCATACACCAAATCGTATTTTTCGATCCACTCCGCTTTCGGTTTCACAACTTTCCACCTTATCCACCTCTTTATCTCCTCGGTATCTTCGATCGCACCCACTCCCAATGCGGAGAGGAAGGCATCCCCAAAGGGAGCATCGAGCGATGTTGGAAGTATCATCACATCCTTCTTCGTCATCGATGCGGTTATCTCGAGCCACAGTTCGTTCTTGGTCAAACCTCCCACAGCTCTTATCCTATCCTCAAGTTTTACACCGATCTTTTCAGCTATGTTCATCGAATACCTTATGGAAAAAGCTATCGATTCTAAAACCGCTCTGAACAGGTGCTCTGTTCCGTGCGTCAGGGTCATTCCATCTACAACAGCCCTCGCATCCGGATTCCATATCGGTGCCCTTTCCCCCATGAAGAACGGAAGCAAGACCAATCCTTCCGCTCCCGGTTCCAATTTTTTCGCCCTTTCCGTGATCTCATCGATGTCCTCAACGCAGGTTAGATTTTTGAACCATTCCACAACCGCACCCGCGGTTGTTGCTCCGCCGAAGGAATATATGTATTCTTTACCCTTAAGAACGTATGGAAAGTTCACGAGGCGCCAGTCGAGATCATCACCTTTGTGGATTATTCCCCAGCAGAGCGATGTTCCAACCATAGCGGTGTTCTCCCCCATCCTTGTCACACCACCTGCGAGCGTCGCAACCGCCGCATCTATTCCACCGGATACCACCGGCAGTCCTTCCTTCAGCCCCAGCTCTTTCGCCCATTCCCTATTCAGTTTTCCAACGACAGCGGTCGATTCGACTATCTTCTCCGGGAATTTATCCGGTTCGAATCCCAGAATGTTCATAGCCTCCTTTGACCATTCTCTTCTCCTTATATCGAATATTCCACCTATGTTCCCGGCGGATGATAGATCTATGGATACATCCCCCGTGATGAGGTATATTATGTAATCTTTGGGGGTCAGGAAAATTCGTGTCCTCTTCCAAAGATCTGGAAGATTTCTTTTCAACCAGAGAAGCTTGGTGTATCCATAGTATGGATCTACATAATTTCCGGACAATTCGAAGATCCTTTCCCAGCCGACCTCCTCCTTCAACCACCTCGTCTCATCCACCGCCCTCTTGTCCATCCATATCAGAGCTGGATGAAGAGGTTCCATGTTGGAATCGAGCGGGACACCGCTTCCACCGTAAAGACCGCTCACTCCCATCGCGACAACATCCTCTTTGAGTTTTCTCAACCCATCGACACAGTTTCTAACCGCTTCGGTGAATCCGTTCACCCATAGTTTCGGTGACTGCTGAGCCCATGTCGGCTTCGGCATCTCTACTGGATAACTCTTCGACAGACCGGTGGAAAGGATTTCCCCTCTCTCGTTCACCGCAACCGCCTTCGTCGAGCTCGTCCCTACGTCCACCCCGATGAACACCATCTTAAACACCCCCGATTCTTTTCACGGAACCCCTCTCTATGAACTTCGTCTTGATGACCACCGATTTATCCACCCCCGGTTTTTCGTTGGATGTGAAGGAATCCAGCAGTATCGTCGCAGCGAACAGACCCATCTGAGTTGGATTCTGAGCGACACATGTCACCGGTGGATCGAAGACGAGATTCCAGTGCGCATCGTCGAAGGAGACTATGGATATCTCATCCGGTATCTTGATACCGTATCTCCTGAATACCTTCAAACCACCGAGTGTTGCAACGTTGTTCGCGAACACTAATGCGGTCGGTCTGTCTTTCAAAGACAGTATCTTCTCAACCGCCCTTTCAGCATCCTCCATCGCATATTCTCCGTGCGTTATCCATTCGTCCCTGCTCTCTATCTTCCCATTCTTGACGAACTTCATGAAGGCTTTCAACCTCTCCTTCGCCGTGTATATCCTCAAATTCAAGCCGATGTATCCGATCTTCCTGTGTCCCATCCTGATCAAATATTCCACGAGCGTGGATATACCACCCTCGTTGTCGGATATGACGTGTGCGGCGTCGACGGACGAAACGAACCTGTCGAAGAAAACAAGGTGTATCCCACTGCTCAACAGCATGTTGTAGTATTTCTTGTTGGCTTTGTAATCAACAGGAGCAGCCAGAACTCCATCCACATTGTGGGACATCAGAACTCTGATGGATTGGACCTCCTTCTTTGGATCTCCCCTCGTGGAGCAGAGTATTATCTGATGTTCCGCAGAAAAGAGCGCCCTCTCCATCCCACTGACCGCTTCCGCGAAAAAGAGGTTGTCAAGCTCCGGTATGAGAATACCGACGACGCGGGTTCTGACCTTCTTCAAACCTCTCGCGTGTGGATCAGGGAAATATCCCATATCCCTTGCAACCTTGACTATCATCTTCTTCGTCGATTCACTTATCATCTTGCTGTCACTCAGAGCCCTGGAGACCGTTGAGATGGATACTCCAACTTTTTCGGCTATATCCTTCAGCCTCACCCTCACCTTCATCACCTCAAATTTCTTTCGAGGAATTCCTCCACCTCGTTCAACGTCGGCATGGAATTTGCCGCTCCATATCTCGTTGCAACTATCGCGGATACAGCGTTGGAAAAGATCAGTATCTCCCTGAGATCATCCTCATCCCAATTTGGATCTATCCCCCCGTTCTTCCAAACCTTGTAGATTATCGCGGACATGAAGGCATCCCCACAACCCGTCGTTTCCTCAACCTTCACCTTGAAGGCGGGAACATGAACGGTCTTTCCACCGAACCTGATGACAGCCCCCCTCTCACCGAGCGTTACGACGAATATACCTTCTTCCTTGGTTTCGAAAGTTTTCATCCCCTCTTCGACATCTCTCTCTCCGGTCAGATACTCCAGATCATCGTCGCTCATCTTCACTATATCTACTTTCCCGATTATGTTCGAAACCATGTCGATGTATTCTTCTCTGTTCTTTATAAGGTTGGGTCTTATATTGGGATCGAAGGAAGTTATCTTTCCATCCTTCACGAATCTTTCCATGATTTCAAGATACGTCTTGGAAGATGGTTCCTCGAGCAGGGAGATGGATCCGAAATGGTAGATTGAGTAATCATCCGTTCTGAGTTTTTCGACATCTTTCAATTCGAGCATCGTATCCGCTGCTCTGTCTCTGCAGAACCTGAATTCCGGTTTTCCAGCCTCGTTTATGGCTGCGAAAGCCAAGGTTATCTTCATGTCCTTCTCTCTTATGACCCATTCGGTATCTATTCCCTCTTCCTTCAGAACTTTGAACAGACCATCGCTGAATTCATCCATTCCGATCTTCACCAAGAATGAGGTTGGAACTCCCAACCTTCTGAGACCTACGGCGACGTTGAATATCGAGCCACCCGGTCTCTTCTCGAAGTTGACCGAATCTGCCAATCCTTTTCCTATATCCCTCGAGAGAAAATCAAAGAGTATTTCTCCTCCACACAGAACACCCTTCATCCGTAATCCTCCTCGAATCTTTCCAGATCGTTCATTGGAAAGTGAACCTCGAAATATTTTGAAAAAAGATCGAGTGGAAGCGTGATAGAATCAACCCCAGCCTTTAAAACAGAATCCACATCCTCGTACCTTTTCAAACTCGCAACGAGAATTTTCGGTCCATCGTGGATATTCTGAAGTTTCAGAATATCGTGGATGAAAGAAAGGGCATCCATGCCCGATCTTCTCATCCTGTCGAAATACACCGCGGTGTAGTCTATCTTGTACCCCACAGCACCCATGTATTGTGAGATCGTATAAACTGCGGTCGCACAGGTTCTGAAACCGAGTTCCTTCAAAATCTTCACGATTTCACCGACCCTGAGCGTATCCCATGGGATCTTTATCACGAATTTTTCGCGGTTGTATCGATCGTCCCCCAATTCTTCGAGCTTTTCCACCCAGTCATACCGTTTTAAAGATATTTGAACAAAGTGTCTTCCTCTCAATTCCTTGAGGAAATCAACCACATCACCGAACCTCCAACCCGGCCTGTCCCTTTTGATGATCGTCGGGTTCGTCGTCAAACCATCGATGAACGGATTCTTCTTCAGAAGCTCAACCGCTTCAACCCTGAGACTATCGATCAGAATCAGGGAATATCACACCCTTCTTGAGTATTATGTTGGCATACAGCGCTCTTTCACTCGTCGCAACGACGCAGAAGGATCCCTTGGCGAGATCGTAGAACTCCATCCTCTCCACCAACTTTATCCTGTAATCTTCCCCGCTCTCTTTCAATATCCTCTCGTATTCTCTCCAGATGGAAGGTTTCTCCTTCTTCCCGTTGTCCATGAGAAAGACGTTGTGTTCGACGAAGGTGTCAAGGGGGAAGAATTTCAAAATGGCTTCCAGAAGTTCCGGTATTCCTAATCCATCAGCCCTGACAACTTCCCAATCCCCAGATTCAGCCGGATAATTGCCATCAGCCAAGAGGAGTTCATCTCCATGACCCATCCTCATCATGACTTCCATGAGCTTTGGTGATATCACCGTCGGTATTCCCTTCAACATTTGAATCCACCTCCAATCTGTCTCATCCGAGAACCTTGTAGGGAATGCCCTTTATGTTGCAAAAGTGTATCAGCTCATCTACGTAATTCCCATATACACCGTGTATGTGGTTGCACGGGTAATTCTCGAGGAATTCATCCATGCTGACCCTCAACTTGGCGTAAGCGTGTGGCCATTCCACCTGAACTTCCTCGGACAACCTCTTCTTCTCATCCTCACTCAGCTCCACGAACTCGGCGGGAACTATCACCATGTAATACCTTCCATTGTTTCTCGCCAACCTCGCGAGTGTCACCTCACCTGGAACCGCGAAGTGTTTGACCGCTGCGCCACCAGCGGGGAAATAGAATCCCTCAGGGTAGAACACGACATTCTTCAGGTTGTCCTCCGGATTGAAGGATCTACCCGCAAAGTATGTCGCGTGCGTTCCGGAATTGCACAGATCCAGAAGATCCTCCTCCACGAAATAGTGTCTCACATCCGCGAACAGAACGGGTGTCTGGGCTATATGTTTGAATATCTCCATCGTCAGAGCACCATCCATATCGGTCTCGGTTGCAGCCACTATCGGTTCTTTCGGTCCATCCCAATCGTATGGATCGTTCAAGAAGGCTTCGACAACATCCATCGTCGCGTAGTTGTTCGTCATCTCGGGCTGTCCTCTGAAACCGACGAAATCGAGCTCGTACTCCTGTATTATCTCCTTCGCAGCGTAGTAGAGTGCTATCTGTCTTTCGAGGATTTCGGGGGTGAGTTGTTTTCCGTCGTATTTAACTTCCTTTGCGAGCTTTTCGATCCATTCTCTCGCCTTCCTCTTTTTCTCCATCGGCACTTTCTCAGCCCTTATGACCAGTTCGTATTGATCTATCTGTTCAACATCTATTCCGAATTCCTTGTACCATTGATCTCCGTTTGCAGATGCGGTGTACATCCCCATGGGTCTTCCACCGAACTTTCCATATCTCTCCCCAACGAGCCTGTTCACGGCGGATCCAGCCCTTATGAACTTCAACAGTTTCTCCATGACCTTCGGATCCTCAGGTTCACCCCACACCTTGTATCCGGATATCCCAACCTGTTCGAGTGCTCCAGAGGCTGCCAGCAGTCCGACCATTCCGGGATACTTCGGGTTTATCTGTCCGTATAGAATGTAGGGTTTGGGAGCGTAGAGTGCGGATAGATTCGTCAGGTAGGGCCAACACCATATCGCGTAGTTGAAAATAGTCACCTCGACCTCTTCCTTCATCATGTATTTGCCCGCTTCCTTTGCGAGTGAAGGTTTCCAGGCGATCTCTCTGAACCTGACAACCTCAACTTCTCCGGTTTTCTCGAGTGCGTTCGCCAATCTCTCCTCGAACTTCTTGTTCATCTCGAGCAGTTCTTTGTGGACGAATTCCCTCCCATCCGAGAAGGTTATGATACCTACCTTCCTCTTCTTGAACATGTATATCCCTCCCGTTATCCCGTTCTTCTCTTTCTGAGTTGATCAACCGCGACAGTTATAACCAGAATGATACCGACGATTATCCTCTGCCAGAACGGGTTGACGTTCAACAGAACCGCACCGTTGTATATCGTGGTCATTATCAACGCACCTATGAACGCACCAAAGGCGTTCCCTTCCGCACCGAACAAACTCGCGCCTCCAAGAACCGCAGCAGCTATGGCATCCAGTTCGTATCCCGTTCCCGTAGTTGGAACACCCATCCATAACCTCGATGTCTCGAGTATTCCGGCGAGTCCGACGAGTGTCGATGCCAAGGTGTAAACACCGTAGGTCACGACCCTTATGTTCACACCTGAAAGCCTCGCAGCCTCAACATTGCTACCGAGTGCGTAAACGTAACGTCCAAAACTCGTTCTCCTAAGGATGAACTCCACAAGCGCTACGGATATGATGAGGAACCAAAATATATTCGGAAGACCGAGGAAATTACCCGATGCGAAGTCCGCTATGCTTCTCGGAAGACCGAAGACGTTGCTTCCACCGGATATAAGAAGGGTTATACCCCTCAGGATCGTCATCATACCGAGTGTCGCTATGAATGGAGGTATCTTCAGATCGTAAACCATGACACCGTTGGTGAAACCCACGAGGGCAGACATGAGAAGCATGACGACTATTATCATCGGTATCGACATCACCTTGGCAACCAGCATCTTCGACATGGATATGTTCACCAGGGCAACGAGGGATCCGACGGACAGATCTATACCCGCGGTCAGGATGACGAGAACCTCGGCAACTGCGAGAACCCCCTGTATAGCCATCTGCCTCATGATGTTCTGAACGTTGGTGATCGTCAGAAAATGAGGAGACATGAAACTCAAGGCGATCCACATGATCACTGCAACTATGAGAACCACGGTCTGTGTCGTCAACGTTACTCCGCTCTTTCTCACAGCATCTTACCCCCTTTTCAGGAAACCACCGCATCCGTGTTTTCCCTTATCGCGTAGCTCAACAACTTTTCCTCATCGAATTCCTCTCTCGGAAGATCCGCGACGATCCTCCCATTCCTCATGACCAGTATCCTGTCGCAGATAGCCATGAGTTCCGGCATGTAGGAGGATATGAAGAGTATCCCCGCTCCCTCCTTCGCGAGCGAATTCATGAGCTGGTATATCTCCTCCTTCGCACCCACGTCTATACCGTTCGTCGGTTCATCCATTATGAAAACCTTCGCCTTACTCGCGAGCCACTTCGCGACCACGACCTTCTGCTGATTACCCCCACTGAGGTTCATCACTATCTGATTCAAAGATGGCGTTTTTATATCCAAAACCTTGACATAATATTCCGCATTCTTCTTTTCCTTGGAAACACTCAACAACCCCATCTTACCTATTCTCGGATATATCGGAAGATTTATGTTGAGTTTCACCGAGAGCTTTAGAGCCAATCCTTGTCTTCTTCTATCCTCGGGTATCAAACTTACTCCCCTGTCTATGGATCTTCTTGGATTCATGTTCTTCACTTTCTTGCCCAGCACGTAGAGTTCCCCCGATTCTATGGGATCCGCTCCAAACAGAGCACGTGAAAGTTCCGTTCTTCCAGAACCGACCAACCCGTAAACCCCGACGATCTCACCGCTTCTCAAACTGAACGAACATCCCTTTAATTTCTCATTCTTTATGTTCTCAGCCCTGAGAACTTCCTCACCTATCTTTCTCGTTGGGTCGTATATACCACCTTGAACCTTTCTTCCGACCATCATCGAGATCAGTTCGTCTTCGTTGGTTTCCGAAACCTTCTTCTCACCCACCACTCTTCCATCCTTCAGAACGAGGACGGTATCGCAGAGTTGAAAGATCTCCTCCAATCTGTGGGAGATGTATATGATGGATCTTCCCGTCTCCTTGAGCCATTTTATCACCCTGAACAGTTCCTCAACTTCCTGCGCCGCCAGAACCGCGGTCGGTTCGTCGAATATGATTATCCTCGCATTTCTCGAAAGTGCTCTTGCTATGGCGACCATACCTTGCTGTGAGGCACTCAGATCTCCCACCCTCGTCATTGGATCTATGACATCGCCGTATCCTATCTCATCGAGCATCTTTTTCGCCCTCTTCATCATCTCGGATTTTGACAGTATTCCACCTCTCGTTGGCAATTGACCAAGAAGAATGTTTTCTGCAACTGTGAGATGCTCAGCCAAGACGAGATTCTGATAAACCGCGGATATCCCAAGATGTTCGGATATTATCGGGGTCATCTTCTCTATCTTTCTTCCGAAAACGTATATCTCACCGCTATCCAGCGTGTATGCCCCGGTCAGTATCTTTATGAGCGTCGATTTGCCCGCGCCATTCTCACCCACTAAAGCCTTTACCTCACTCTTTCTGAGTTCGAAGTTGACGTTCTCGAGTGCCTTAACTCCGGGAAATTCCTTGTTTATGTTTTTCATCACGACCACAAATTCATCCATCATGACCATCACCTTCTAAGAATGCTTCATTTTTGTATATTGTAGTCCATTTCAACATGATAAAAAAATAAGGTGGTGGGTTTTCCCCACCACCTCGGATGAGATCCATCACCAATCCTTGTGGAACTCAACCGGATTGAGGAATTCCTCAGCTTCTCCGGTCTTCAGCATCTCGGGTGTTATGGCAACAACTCCGGTGTCTATTCTCTTCGCAACTGGAACGCTGTTTCTCGCGAGTATGGCATAGACAACTCCGGAGTATCCCATGACCCACGGTTTCTGAACGATCATGGCATCGACGTATCCGTTCTTGAGTCCCCAGAGTTCCTGTGGTCCAGCATCCACGACCACGACCGCGAGTCCCTTCTTTCCAGCCATGTCGAGAGCTCTGACAACCTCATCACCGGTGTATTGGTTGCTCGCGTATATTCCCTTGAGATCCGGATGAGCTGTCAGCAGGTTCTGGGTTATCATGAGCGTGTTCCCCTGCTTCCCTTGAGCGTCTTCGAAGGTCACGATCTCTATTTCCGGATATTTCTCCTTGATCCTGTCGAGGAATCCTTTCTTTCTCGCTTCGAGTGAACCGACTCCGGACATGAAAGTTATACCTGCAACCTTTCCGGCTGGTTTACCGAATTTTTCCGTCAGAGCCTTGGCGAGCATATCCGCGGCGAGCTGACCTATCTTGTAGTTATCGGATGCTAAGAAGCTCACGTAATTATCGGTGTTCGCCGCACTGTCTATTATTATGACCGGTATCCCGGAGTTCATAGCCTTCTCTATTCCGGGAACGAGAGCATCCGCAACTGTCGGTGCGATGACTATGGCATCCGGCTGTGAGGATATCGCTGTCTCGAGTATCTCAACCTGTTTTCTAACATCCGCTTCCGTCGTCGGTGATTGGGCGATCAACTCTACACCAAAATGCTTTGCAGCCTTTCTCGCTCCATCGAGGACGATTTGCCAGAACTCCGATTCACTCGCCTTGACGATGAAGAATATCTTCATCTTCGTGACCGGGATGGCTTTCTTCCCTGCAAATCCGACGCCGAAACTCAGGATAAGGGACAACACAACGAGGAAAACGAGAAACTTCTTCATGAGTGATCACCTCCGAAATTCTTTTGATGGGACTTGATTTAAAAACTGTGCAATCGTTTGCGTTAAAATTTTACTACAATCTCGTTTTAATTTCAAGTATCC
>Ga0164318_10007871_pt1 | contig 10340 bp, 10 predicted proteins | sample GuaBasSedimGuay9_FD_113734 | JGI IMG/M metagenome (GOLD analysis project Ga0164318, IMG submission 113734) | Subseafloor sediment microbial communities from Guaymas Basin, Gulf of California, Mexico - Guay9, Core 4571-4, 0-3 cm | ecosystem: Environmental > Aquatic > Marine > Hydrothermal vents...
AAAAGAGTTGATTTTCCAATTCCCGGTTCTCCCCCAATCAGAATTGCTGCCCCGGGTAGTAATTGACCCCCAAGAACACGATCGAACTCGCTTATACCACTGCAATACCCTTGTGCTGATTCTAAACTTATGTCTGGCAAAGCATACTTCTCTACGGACAAGTTCATTCCAATTGCAGATTTGTGTAACGGTCCTTTTTTCTCCTCCACGAGAGTGTTCCATTGTTTACATTCGCGACACTGACCCTGCCAGCGAGGATGTTCAGCACCACACTGGGAGCAAAAATATGCTGTCCTGTTTTTTTTCTGAAGCATCAACGAACCTTGATCGGACCGGTGGCATTGCCGGAGATAAACTGCTGGACTACGGGATCTTTAGATTGTCGAAGTTCGTCTGGACCACCGTCGAACCGGACACATCCTTCATAGAGCATCACTATACGATTAGCTATCTTAAAAGCGGATTTCATATCGTGGGTTACTGAGATCGATGTTACTTCAAGAATCCTAGTGAGGTCAACAATCATATCGTTGATCATATCGGAAGTTATCGGGTCTAACCCGGTGGTCGGTTCATCATACAAGAGTACTTCCGGATTGCCGGCAATCGCTCGCGCCAGACCAACTCTTTTCCGCATTCCGCCAGAAAGTTCAGCTGGACTTTTATCCGCGGCATCAGCCAATCCTACCATTTCAAGCTTTTCAGTGACAATTTTGTCGATTTCTTTGCTGGTGTATTGCTGGGATTCCTTTAGACCAAGACCGACATTTTCAGCAACTGTCATAGAATCAAAAAGAGCCGCAGACTGGAACAACATCCCTATCCGTTTTCGAACTTCAGTCAGTTTGCGTGAATCAAGTTCGCCAAGGTCTTTCCCATCAAACAGCACATGTCCTTGATCTGGTTCCAGAAGACGAATCACGTGCTTAAGCAGAACCGATTTGCCGCAGCCAGACTGGCCAATAACAGTAACTGATTCACCATGAGCGACATCAAGGTTAATTCCGTCTAACACCGGTTTACCGTTGAAGGCTTTGTGCACATTCTGAATCTGTATTAGCGGAGTTGTCATGGATTAAATCCTGAAAAGAATGACAGCAAATATAAAATTAAACACCAGTATTCCAACTGACGAAATTACAACCGAAGTTGTGGTAGCCTTCCCCACCCCTTGAGCGCCACCATGAGTATGAAATCCTTCATAGCAACCCACTAATCCAATTAACATCCCAAATAGTCCGGCCTTGATTAAACCATTGATGAGATCACCCATCTTAAACGAATTACGAAAACCCGCCAAGAAAGTCTCGGAGGATACATCAACACCAATAACACTAACTACCAACCCTCCTATAATGGCAACAAAGTTGGCAAATATTACCAGAAATGGAACCATCACCAGACAGGCCAGAATACGAGGCATGACAAGATACCGGATAGGGCTGATTCCCATAGATTCAAGGGCGTCGATTTGCTCGGTAACTCGCATCGTACCAAGTTCTGCTGTAATACCGGCTCCCACGCGCCCAGCAAACACGATAGCCGAAAGAACAGGTGCCAGTTCTATAACAACCGCCTTGCCAACCGCGTTTCCGATGTAATGCAAAGGCGCCCCAATAAATTTGAATTGATAAGCTGCCTGCCAGGCTGAAACTGCTCCGACAAAAATAGAAACAATGACAATTAGCGGTAGCGACTGCACACCAAGGACATATATCTGATCCACGATAAGGCCGAACGATCGAAAGATACTCTTTAGGGAAACTACAAAGCGGCCAAGCATAATGGCCATACCGCCCAGCTTGACAACAAAACTAACACCTCGACTACCCAATCCTTCAAGTGCTGATGGCATTGTTTTTCCCTTAGAATGGAGTTTGCATATCATCGCCTCCGACCGGTTCCACATCGGCGGGAACTTCCCGGTAACCTGGCGCTAAGTTCTCGAAACGTGCGAACTCTTTAACAAATGCCAGATGGACAACTCCAGTGGGACCGTTGCGCTGCTTTGAGATAATAATCTCCGCCTTTCCTTCTACCTCATGAAATTTAGGATCGGTTTTCTCAATGTGCGCCATATAGTGCTCCGGGCGATAGATGAACATTACGACATCGGCGTCCTGTTCAATTGCTCCTGACTCGCGCAAATCTGACAACTGTGGCCGTTTCTCTCCCCCTCGCTGCTCTACCTGTCTTGACAATTGTGAGCATGCCAGAACTGGAATTTCCAACTCCTTAGCTAGGGCTTTCAGGTTGCGCGATATACTGGCCATCTCCTGCTGACGGTTCTCAAATCTTCCCGCTCCGTGCATCATCTGAAGATAGTCCACAATGATAAGACCTAAATTAGCCTCAGCCTGAGCTTTAAGACGACGCGACTTAGCTCGAATTTCCAGACTTGACACTGCTGGAGAATCGTCAATAAAAATCGGCGCTTCCGAAAGTGGTCCGCCGGCAATAGTGAGCTTACTCCACTCTTCGTCACGCAATCGACCAGCCCGTAGTTTTTGCTGTGATATTCGTGCACGTCCACATAATGTTCGCAACGCTAATTGCTCTCTCGACATCTCGAGTGAAAAAATGCCCACGCCTTTACCCAACTCTATAGCCACATGCTCGGCGATATTCATAGCCAACGCCGATTTCCCCATTGAAGGTCGCCCGGCAACTATAATAAGCTCACTTTTGTGAAGGCCATTGGTCAGAACGTCAAGTTCATTGTAGCCAGTACGAATGCCTATCAAGCCACTATCGGGAGATTGAAGGTTCTCTATTTCGGCGAATGTTGATGGAATAAGCTCTTTGATTGATACAAAGCCTTTACGAAGTCGATTCTCAGAAATAGCGAAGATGTTCTTCTCAGCCAGATCGAGAAGATTAGCTACACTATCATCGAGAGCATAGCAACTTTGGCTGATCTCGTTGGAGGTGTGAATGAGTCGCCGAAGTAAGTACTTGTCTAAAATGATTTCAGCGTGCTTATCAACATTTGAAGAAGAAGCAACATATTCCGCCAGGTCGACCAAATAAACCCGCCCGCCAATTTTATCGAGGTTGCCATCAACAAGAAGTTCGTTGGCAACTGTTGTGATATCACTTGGTTCGTGCTTTTTGAACAGCCTTAGCATGGCGCGAAAAATTATCCGGTGCTTATCGATATAAAACACATGGTCATCTTCAAACACTTCAATAACATTATAAATCACCTGCTCGTCCCTGAGAATCGAACCCAGCACAGACTTCTCTGCATCCAGATTATGAGGAGGTAAGATATCCTGTTGCTTTTTATCGTTCCGGGTTCTATAGACCATAGTTCTAAAGTATTCTCCTATTGGTCTTTCTGTAAACGCGCCATTATCATCTGCATGTCTTCCCAGGTGTCCCGCTTGTATTTAGGAAACCGAAGCAGTGCCGCCGGATGATAGGTAACTACCAAAGGTACTCCCTCAACTTCGTGCCATTTTCCACGCAGCCGTCCCAAAGGCGTTTTTGTATTCAGCATCGCTTGAGCGGCAATGCGACCCAAAGCACATAGTACTTTTGGTCTAATAAGTCGAATCTGTTCTTTAAGATAAGGGAAACACTTCTCCATTTCATCCGGTTGTGGATCGCGGTTACCCGGAGGTCGGCACTTGAGAATGTTGGCAATGTATACTTGTTCCCGTGACATTTTCATAGCTACTAAAATTTTATCCAAAAGCTGCCCTGCCCGACCTACAAACGGTTCTCCACGAAGATCTTCATCACGACCAGGAGCTTCTCCTACAAACATCAGGTCGGCTTCCGGATTTCCGGCACCATACACGAAATTCGTACGAGATTGCGCCAGAGGACACAGTTGGCAATCGCTAATATCCTTGTAGTGCATCTCGAGAGATTCGTATTGTGGTGGACCAAGGGTCGGTCCTGTTCCGATGAACATATCTACTACCTCTGAATCTGAATCAAGATTAGTCACTGTTGGCGCCTCTTTACCTGTTTCTTCTGCTGCAAGAGCCTCCGGGTTAATGATCATTTCCCCCAATCCAAGTTCTGCTTGAGCCTTCAGAGCTCTCCGCAGCATTTCGTTCAGATTACCAGACTCATACTTCATTTACATTTAAGTTAAAGCATTTTGCCTATGAGTTCAAGCAACCTGTGAGCAATTTCTTCCTTTGAAGCGAGTGGCCACTTAACCGGTTTGCTCCGAGGGGCGATAACAGTAACTCGATTGGTGTCAGTACCGAACCCAGAATCAGAACCTGGCTGGTTAAGAACAATCAGGTCAAGATTCTTTTCCTTTAATTTTCGTCGAGCGTTGGCAATGGCATCGTTTGTCTCAAGAGCAAACCCAACCACAATTTGCCCCTTCCGTCGGGACAAAGTTACTTCTTTGAGAATATCCTCGGTTGGTTCCAATTCTAGAGTCAATTCACCTGCTGTTCTCTTGATCTTTGAGGACATTACTTCGTGAGGCCGGTAGTCTGACGGAGCAGCTGCCATAATAAGGCAGTCAGCTTCTGCAAAATGAACTTTTACAGCCTCCCTCATGTCATTAGTAGTTTCAACCGCTATCAGATTAATTCCGTTTGGTATAGTCAACACTGTCGGTCCAGATATAAGAATAACCTTAGCTCCCAAAGCACGTGCTTGTTCAGCCAGTGCATACCCCATCTTTCCAGAGGAGTGATTCGAAATATATCTGACTGGATCAATGGCTTCCTGCGTAGGGCCGGCAGTGACTACAATCGATTTACCTTCTAACGCTTTTTTTTTTGCTTAGAATTAAAGAACAACTCGATTGCCTTGAAGATAGTCTCCGGTTCAGCCATCCGTCCCACCCCGCGTTGGTCGCACGCCATCTCGCCTTCCTCCGGACCAACCACCTGATAGCCAATATCCTGAAGAGTCTTATAATTACGTTGAGTTATCGGGTTGGACCACATATATGGATTCATAGCCGGCGCTATCAGGATTTGCTGTTGCGTGGCGCACATGATTGTAGACAGAAGATCATCACAAATACCGGATGAAACTTTTCCCAGAAAATTAGCAGTTGCTGGAGCCACCACAATCAGATCAGGCCACTTGGCCAAATCTATATGACGTGTGCCAACAAACGATTTCTGGTCGAACATCTCCACCGCTACCGGATGTTCTGAAACTGTTTCCAATGTTAAGGGGGTAATAAATTCGGTAGCAGCGCGGGTCATCACTATACGAACTTCTACATTTTGCTTCTTAAGCGCACGAATCAGATAAGGAACTTTATAGCAAGAAATTCCGCCTGTAAGTCCAATTAGGATTTTTTTCTCTTTGAGAGACATCAACCTTCAGTTAACCCGCATTGATTGTGCACCAGAGTGGTCAACCAGTTCCAGAAGATCAAGATCAGCAATATCTTCAAAAATCACAGACGAAGCAATCAATTTAACTTGTTCAAGATCGACCGCTCGTGGTCCAAACACGGTCACTCTTTCCAGTACTAATTCCAGTTGTTCGGCATCAATAAGAGACAGATGCACAAGCTTGAGAAGAAAACCGTAAGCTTCTGAAGACAATTGGATTCGTTCAGCCTGAGTAAGAATACGTACCGAAGAGCCACTGGTTGGAAATTGGGAGAAAAACTGCTCTGGAGCGTTGTCAGACCTTTGCATTAGCCATGAGTAGGCAGACGCTATCTCTTCCTCGGAATACCCTTCAGCCTCCAGGGTCATAGAGACTTCCTCCGAACTCATAAGCGATGCCCCATTACCCTGCATAAAATCTATTAAAACAACAACTATTTCCAATACTCGATTACGCATGTTGTAATCCCTTTAGGTTGCGTATTCAATGATGAAGATAATACAACCGAACATTTTATGCAAGCTCCTATTTGTGGTAATCATCATAAGAAACGCTCATCAGCGCGATGACCTTTGGCTTTCTGAGCTTTACCTTCCAGCCACCCAATCCGGATATCGGTAATATCTTCAAATGGTGGTACATATGGTTTAATATCTAACAAGGGTGTACCTTCTACCATATCTACATTACTAATCCAAAGCACATTCTCTTCGATTCTATCCAGACGTACAATTGACAGGCCAATCGAGCATGGCCGATGTGGCGCCCTGGTAGCGAACAGCCCACGCGGCTTATCGTCAAGAAATGGTGTCACGGTTAGCTTGAAACCTTTTGTTAAGTGCATGAAATACAGCAGGATAATGTGTGAAAAGCCATCAAGGTCAGTCAGTCCTGCTATGTATTCCGGAAACAATTCAATTGTACCCCGAGTTCCGCTAGAACTTTTTGGCTGTATCGGAACACCTTTCGGTTCCTTGAATGGTGTATGAATTACACCAATTGGGTTTAGCTCGATCTTCTTCATAACACAAAAATTACGATATTGTTAGATCAATGCCAAGTCAAACCTTAGAGTAATTTAAACCATAATACAAGATATTGTCAAATTACAAGCAACAGATGCAGGAGTAGTTACGGACAGTTCGCAGGAGGAGAACCACCGCTAAAAAGATAAGCCACAAGATATGTCAAATCGTCAATTGTAATTGTTTCGGAAGCATCCCCTTTGACATTACCCTCTGCTGGACATGATATAGGATCACCACCAATAAAAAGATACGCTACTAAACGGGTCAGGTCACCAACGTTGATCTGATCGTCAGCATCACCATCTACATTTCCGCGTGATCCCCGGCAACAGCAAGCATCACCAATACCATCGCCATCAGTATCATACTGGTCTGGATTGGCAGTATCGGGGCAGTTGTCCACCAAGCACACATTCATCGGATAGCCGAGGTTGCCAAAGCCGTCACCATCAGTGTCGGTGCACTCATCACAAGCATCTCCTATCCCATCAGCGTCTGTATCTGTCTGGAGAGGGTTAGCAATGGTCGGGCAATTGTCATTCGGGCAAAGGTTACTGGGAAATCCGGGATCACCAGCCCCATCACTATCGGAGTCAGTACATGTATCACACTCATCGCCTGCACCGTCTTCGTCAAAATCTGCTTGATCCGGATTGTAATTATCCGGGCAGTTGTCATCCCAGTTCGGCAAACCATCGCTGTCGGGATCGTTAAGGAGAACCGTCACCTCAAAATTGCAGGTGTCAGCATTGTCGGCCAGATCGAATGCTATTATCTCAACTGGTGTTGTACCTATATCGAAAAAGCTACCAGACAAAGGGTTTGACATAATCTGGACTATAGAGCAGTTCTCGTCCGCAAGTAGCGGAAAACTTACGAAAGATCCATAGTATCCGGAATCGTTGAATATCTCAATGTTCTCAGGGCACTGAAGTAAAGGAGGTTCTATATCATTAACGATGATTTCAAACCAGCCAGTATCTGCATTTCCTGAAGCATCAACCGCAATTACTTCAATTGTTGATTCACCGACAGAGAAAGCGCTACCTGATAGTGGTTCCGTCATTACTGTGATACCTGAACAATTGTCAGTAGCATTTACATCAAATTCGACTTGAGCATAGCAATGGCCGCTGTCATTGCCAACAACTATGCTATCCGGTAGATTCAGAACAGGGGGTTCTGTATCGTTGACAGTCACATTGAAAGAACATGAGTCAACGTTGCCGGAAGAGTCGATAGCTACACAAATTACCTCGGTTATCCCGATTTCAAAGAAACTCCCCGAAGGAGGGCTGGTTATTTTCGTAACACCGGCACAGTTGTCTCCGGCATCAATAACGAAAGAGACATGTGAGCCACATTGGTTCGGTTCGGTATTTAGCACGGTATCAGTCGGACACTCTACAACAGGGGCGGTAGTATCGTTGACAGTCACAGTGAAGTCACAAGTGTCAGTGTGTCCTGCTCTGTCAACTGCAATACATATCACCGGGTTGGAGCCAATATCAAAGGTAGAGCCCGAAGGGGGATTACAGGAAATAGTTGCACCAGGGAAATCATCCTCAACTGACGCTGTAAACTCCACAATAGCGCTACACTGGTCAGGAGTGTTTTCAGTAATTATGTCGCTTGGGCAAATCGCTACTGGAGGAATAGTATCGAGTTCAATTAACAGTATTCCTCCATTGTAGTAGTCTGTGGCACGAATTGTCCCCTCTCCTTCTAAGCACAAGTTTGGAGAACCACAATAGGTAGGGAAAGAAGAATCAGCTGTGATAATTGTCTCTGTCCCGCCGTTCCAGTCATAGACATCATCAGAAAAGTATAGGGTGTATCCATCTCGCGACGATATCGTGTTGTCACCGCAATCATACCACACAAACCGTACTGGCAAAAACTGACCAATCAAGGCGGAATAATTCGCGACCTGGAAATGCAATTCTGCCAACACTCCGTTACTCTCAGCCCAACAAATCGGGTGGTAAGGACCATTGTTGATATCAGCCATCGCCACCAGACGGATGCAATAATCATCGGATGACCGCCAGGTGAAATATTCCCAACCACAATCTGATATAAGCTGCCCTATAGTAGCCGATTGAAAAACGAGAGATGTGTCCAAACTGAAAAGCAGATCAAAACCACCCAGTTCTATTGAGGATGGATTCTCGAGACTTATCTGAAAAGACACTGTCTGACCGGGAACACCGCAGGGAATCCGTTCTACTTTTACTCCAGTATCAGCGTGGATAAAATCCGTCCCCATAAGAGAGAGAGTAATGATAAGATAAATCAGCAGTTTCTTCATATTCGGCATCCACAGAGGTTTGGTATCAGTATCGGAAATAGCCAAATTTTCTAAAACGTAAAAAAGCCAATATACCGATTTGCACTTTCTTATATATAATTTAGCGGTTGCTAACTCCGATTTCAAATAGTTTTGATGCTTATGACTTTTGGATGTGAAAAAACCTCACGATTTCACATCACCCATTCGCAAAGTTGCGCCGCAAGGATAGCTGCCGGGTTGCCGATTGCATAGCCAAGCAACGCCATCAGGATTGAAACCGGCACCAGCACCGGATTATGATAGGCCGCCACGATTGGCGCTGAAGCCGCCCCACCGATATTGGCTGCTGAAGCAATTGCAGCCGTGTGGACATCGACCCTGAATATCCGTGCTGCCGCTACCAAGAAACCGCCATGAATGAATATCCAGATATAGGCACCCAGCAGGAACCAGAACACCGATGAATCGAGATTTGACAAATCCGCCTTGGCTCCCATTCGAGCTACAAACAAATATACAAGCGCCATTGCCAGCGCATGGGAACTGGGAATCTTGCTAGCGCGAGTGAATGACAACGCCACACCAAAGAAAGTTACTAATAAAATCTTGTAAGTATTAGTTGAGAAGACAGGAGGTAAGGGTTTGATATAACCTGCGATCCACGTCGCCAATGCCGTGACAGCAAATCCGATAAAGATTAAATAAAGGAAGTGCCGCATAGCTACCGCACCCTTATCAGTCGTCAGCTCGGAGGCCGCTTTCTTAAGCGTCTCAACTCGCTCTTTGGGCATTTTCGTGAATTTGTTAAACCAACCAGCAAGATTCTTCGATCCCAACATAATCGGCAGCCAGATAAGGTAAACAGCATTATCTGCGATTACTGCATAACCGAAATCAAGTGAACTTTCATCGAGGTTGATAGCGTTACCAACCGCCAGCATATTTCCCGTCCCGCCAATCCAGCTTCCAGCCAACGCTCCAAACCCTTTCCATGCCTCCGGTCCCAGTCCGTGTTTCACTAACATTAACCCAATTGGGGCACCTATCACCACTCCTAACGTTCCCAACAACATGACAAATATCCCTTTCCCCATCACGCGGATCGTAGCCATGATATCTACTTCCAACAGCATGATGGTCAGGAACATGGGCAATACGTTGGCGCCCATGAAATCATAGACCGGCGATTTATTTGGGATGATACCGTTGTTGGATAGCACAACAGGGAGGAGATAGATGAAAATCAGGGGTGGGAAGTAATTAAAAAACTTCCACTCGGTTTTCTTTTCCAAGAAGAAAAAGAACGATGTTACAGCCGCCAAGGCAGCTATGATTCCGGCGGGGGACGAGATTAACGTATCGGGCATAAGTTCACTTTCATTCGTATAGTATTCGTGCCTTCTTCGCGTGGCGGCGAGCCTTGTGTCCGCTGTCCTTTGACTCCTCTCATAGGCATTGCCTGGTTGAATGACGAGTGCCGGGAAACAAGCCACATTCTACGCAAGAAACAACTAGCACAGAATGTATGCTGTCACTGCCGGCAAAACAAGAAACATTGTCAGATCACAAAAGTCCCTTGCGCCTTTCCCCATGCATCAGTAACTTGTGGCTGATAGTAAAACAGGCTATGCCTGTGCCGGAGTGGTGGAATTGGTAGACACCAGGGACTTAAAATCCCTTGGTCTGTAAAG
>Ga0164318_10007872_pt1 | contig 10339 bp, 7 predicted proteins | sample GuaBasSedimGuay9_FD_113734 | JGI IMG/M metagenome (GOLD analysis project Ga0164318, IMG submission 113734) | Subseafloor sediment microbial communities from Guaymas Basin, Gulf of California, Mexico - Guay9, Core 4571-4, 0-3 cm | ecosystem: Environmental > Aquatic > Marine > Hydrothermal vents >...
AACCTCTCCCTGAAAGTCAGAACCCACGAGATACTGGGTATCGCCGGAGTTTCGGGGAACGGTCAGCAGGAGCTGGTGGAAACCATCACCGGCCTCAGGCAGCCTCTTTCCGGCTCCATATTCATGAAGGGAAAGCCCCTGGACCATGCGGATGCCCGTAAGGCCCACACCCTGGGTATCACCCACGTTCCCGAAGAAAGAATTAAATACGGGATTGTGCCCAATCTGCTCCTCTATGAAAACTCAGTGCTCAAACAGCATCGGGATGCTCCATTCAGCAATTGGGTTCAGATGGATTACGCTGTAATCAAGGAACATGCCAAGAAGTTGGTAGAAGGCTTCCACGTTGATACTCCGTCTATCAACACCCGTATAAAAAACCTCTCAGGGGGTAATATTCAGAAGCTCATTCTGGGCCGGGAGATTTCCGGCAGCCCGGATCTTCTTATCGCCGCCCATCCCACCTACGGACTGGATGTGGGTGCCACAGAGTATGTCCGCAAGCAGATTATCGAACTCCGGGACCATGGCGGAGCGGTGCTTTTAGTATCCGAAGACCTGGACGAACTGTTCATGGTCTGCGACCGCATCGCTGTGATGTTCGAGGGTCACTTCATGGGTGAAGTAACTCCGGATTCCTGCACCGTTGAAGAGATTGGGCTGATGATGGCCGGATCCACCCTACAGGAGGCATAAGATTATGCAGATAGACCTTCTCCCCCGGGAAAAAAGTACTGCGGGGCTCAACCTCCTCATTCTTCTCGGTTCTCTGTTAACCGGGCTTCTGGCGGTAAGCGTGATATTCGCCATAAACGGTGTGAATCCGGCCGCAGCTATTTTTGCCATATTCAAAGGCTCCTTCGGAAGCTGGTACGGCATCAAGGAAACCATTACCAAGGCCATACCCCTCATCCTGATCGGCAGCGGCCTGGCTATGGCCTATAAAGCGAAGTTCTGGAATATCGGTGCCGAGAGTCAGCTCCTGGTAGGAGCCATATTCGCCACATGGATGGGGCTCACCGTCGGACCTCACCTTCCAGCGGTTCTTCTGGTTCCCCTGATGTTTGTTTCGGCCTTTATCGGCGGTGCACTCTGGGGTATAGTTCCTGCGGTATTAAAAGTACGTTTCGGTATCAACGAGGTTATAACAACCCTGATGCTCAACTACATCGCCGCCGAGTTCGTAAAGTACCTGGTAGTCGGTCCCTGGAAAGGGAAAACCAAAGGCGGATATCCCTACACCGACGATTTGCCGGCTCAAGCCATACTGAAGCATATCCATTACACACGTATCTCACCGATACTTCTGGTACTGGCGGTAATTGCCGCTCTCATTCTGGGCTGGATGGTATACCGCAGCCGCTTCGGTTATGAAATCAGGGTTATCGGGGAGAATACCCACGCCGCCCGTTATGCGGGAATCAACTTTTTCCGCACATCAGTGCTGCTGATGGCCGTCTCCGGAGGCATGGCCGGATTGGCCGGTGCCGGAGAGCTGATGTCAATCCATCACTACCTGAGCTACCCGGAAACACTGAGTGCCGGATACGGATTCACCGCCATTATCGTGGCCTGGCTGGCCCGGCTGAATCCGGCTTTCACCATCGTTTCAGGACTCTTTTTCGCCGGCATAATCGTCGGCGGAGATGCCATACAGATTTCCATGGGAATGCCTGCCGCTACGGTAAATGTCTTTAATGGAATGATTCTGATTTTCCTTATCATGGGAGACTTCTTCATCAGTCACCGCGTCAGGATCCGCTTCGGGAGTACCGTCCATGCTTGATATTATTGTTTCCGTTCTCACTCGTACCATTATCGCCGGCACCCCGCTGCTCCTGGCCACCCTGGGAGAGATACTCTCGGAAAGGAGCGGTATTCAGAATCTGGGGGTTGAAGGGGTGATGTCTGTTGGGGCTGTTACTGCTTTTATCGTTACCTTCACCACCGGTAACCCCTGGCTGGGAATGCTGGCCGCCATTCTGATCGGGATGATTCTCTCAGGCATCCACGGTTTTGTCAGTATCAGCCTCCGGGCGAATCAGGTTGTCAGCGGTCTGGCTATTACGATGCTGGGCCTGGGACTGAGCGGTCTGTTCGGTAAGCCCTATATCGGGCGCCCTCTGCCGAACCGCATGCCCCGGCTGAATATTCATGGTCTCTCGGACATACCGATACTGGGCGGTTTATTATTCAACCACGACTGGTATGTGTACCTCTCGGTTGTTATCGGTATTGTTATATGGTTCATGCTCAAGCACACAAGTATGGGAATTACCCTGCGGTCGGTGGGAGAAAATCCCAAAGCCGCCGAGTCCCAGGGCATCAATGTGAACCGGGTTAAGTATTTCGCTGTAATGGCCGGCGGCGGCCTGGCGGGAATGGCCGGAGCCTACCTGTCCACAGCCTACAGCGGCTCCTGGAACGAAGGTATTACCGCTGGCCGGGGCTGGATTGTAATCGCCCTGACAATTTTCGCCCTCTGGCAGCCCGGGGGCGCCTTTCTGGGAGCCTACCTCTTCGGCGGAATCTTCGTTCTCCAGTACATGCTCCAGCCTCTGGGAATCTCCCCCAACCTCCTGTCTATGCTACCCTATGCATCCACCCTTCTGGTGTTGTTTATCTACGGCATGTCCAAATCAGGCCAACGGCGGATGAACGCCCCGGCAACTCTTGGTGAACCTTATGTAAGGGGTGAACGTTAACGGGGACGGGGAGGAAGATGTACAAACTCATTTTTGTCGATGATGAAGATATCGTCCGCGAAGGCATTTCCTCCCGAATCCCATGGGGTGATAACGGTTTCGATCTGGTTGGTACATTTGACAATGGAATAGCGGCCCTTGAATATATTGAAAATCACGAAATTGATGTCGTGCTTTCGGATATCAGTATGCCCCGGATGGACGGTCTGACACTCAGCGGTAAAATTGCCGATACTCACCCCAGGATCCAGGTATTACTGCTTACAGGATTCGAAGAGTTCCAATACGCCAGAGAAGCGGTCCATCATCGGGTGAAGGAGTTTCTGCTCAAACCTATCACTGCCGATGAACTGAGAGCGGTTCTGGAACGCACCCGGAAGGAGTTGGACCGGCTGAGGAGCGCTGAAAAAGAGCAGGAACACCTTCAGGAATTACTGGAACGCAGCCTTCCATTGTTGAGGGAAAGGTTCTTTTACAGTCTGGCCTCAGGACGATTGACGGTTAATGATATCAACCGACGCCGGGAATTTCTCGGGTGGAAGGATAAAGAAGGCTGCTATCAAATTGTTATCGCATCCCTCCCGGATAACTGGGAAGAGATAACCCGGCTTACTCTGACAGAGAAAACCAGAGGGTTTATATCTGAATACGATGTGGTTTTCAGCAATCGAAATGAAGCTCTGGTGATACTCCTTCAGGGGGACAACGGGGAAAATCTCGATAAACGATCCCGGAATATATCAGAGCAGCTCTTCTCCACCGCGCTCAGCTTGAGCGATTCCCCGGTAACAATAGGTATCGGAGAGACCGTCGAGAAGCCGGAAGATGTTAATAGAAGCTACCTTGGAGCGGGAAACGCCATCGATCATGCCAGAGTTCTGGGCTTTACCATGATTCAGTCAATCAACGAAGTAAGGAAAAAAAACCGCGTTTCCCAGGAAGCCTTTATCAGCCGGGCCAGACATCTTGTTAAAGCACTGAGAGAAGGCGTTCGGCATACAGCACAACAGGCTCTGGATGATGTTTTCAGGCTGTTTGAGGAAAGCTATCTTACCTCTACTGATGTTGTTGGCTATCTGGCACGCCTCCAGTACCATCTCTCGGATTTTATTGATGAGATGGGAATCGGGGAAAACAGTGAGTTCGAAAACCTCTCTCTGACAGCAGAGCCCCGCAGATTCACAAGATTGGCCGATGCCAGACGGTATTTTACGGAACAGATAAACAGGATTGAGGAGAATGTACGAAAAAGAAGAGAACATGCTGTTCTATCCCGTATCGACAAGGCCAGAAGTCTCATTAACCAACGTTTCGCGGATAAGTCATTTTCCCTGCAGAACATCTGCACAGAACTGTACCTGAGTACCAGTCAATTCAGTGCCCTTTTCAAAGAAGGAACCGGGCAAACCTTTGTGGAGTATCTCACTGAAATCCGCATCAATGAGGCAAAAAGACTGCTGAAATCCACTGACATGAAGAGCTATGAGATCGCCGACAGTGTGGGGTACCAGGATCCCAGATACTTTTCAAGTCTCTTTAAAAAAATTACCGGTTTCACGACAACTGAATACAGGAAGGAGCTGGAAAACTGATGCACCGACTGTTCGGAAAACTGGGAACTCTGGAATCCCGCTTCTATCTTATCTTCACTTTGTTGTTTTTCGCTACCATTCTGACGATGCAGATTATTTCTACTCGATTCACAATCAATTCTCTCAGAAATTCAACTCTGGAAAATAACCGCCTTCTGGTAAATGAACTGGTGAACCAGATTGACACCTACATTGAGAGTATGGAGAGAATTTCAGATGCTGTTGTTGAGGACAGGGACGCACAGGTGTTTTTGGAATCTTCACTCCCGGAGTCAGAGTCCAGCAAGTTTCTGCAGGATCGATTTGCCTCCTACATCCGGGCCAGAGATGATATCTCTTCCATTGTTCTTTTCAGACAGGATGGCAAAGCCATAAGCGGTGACGGAACTGATTCTTCTGATTTCTCAGAATACCGTGATTCCCCCTGGTATCAGAATGCACTGAAAGCGGAAGGTAAAACTGTCGTTTCCACCGCTTATGTGCAAAACCTGGTCCCCGGAAATTACTCCTGGGTGGTTTCCCTGAGTACACAGATACTGAAGCCACGGGACAAAAGCCCTCAGGGAGTTCTTTTAGTTGACCTCAAATTCAATCGTATAAAGGAATTATGTGAGTCTTTAGTAATAGGTGAAAAGGGGTATGATTTCATTATAGACCCCATGGGGAATTATGTTTATCACCCCTCTCTGCAACTGATATACAGCAATCTCAAGCATGAACCAATCAAAAACCTGCTTCCACTGTTGGAGAATGAACACCCACTTTTCAGAGTAGACGGCCGTAATTACCTTACCGCCCATTCAGAACGAACCGGCTGGTATGTTGTCAGTGTCTCCTTTGATAGCGATCTGGTTACCGGATGGCCTTATGTACAACTGATGAACGCACTGATCGGGCTGGTTCTTTTTCTCATAGTCGGCATGGTAACCAACTTCATCACCAAAGGTATTACCCGTCCACTGAGGCAATTACAGAGCGTTATGAAAAGTGTGGAAACCGGCGAATTCAGAACTGCCGGAAATATTGATGCTACTGATGAGATAAGAGAACTGGCCCGGGAATACGACATTATGGTAGGCCGAATCGAAGAACTGATAGATGAAAATATTCTGGAGCAGGAGCTTAAGAGGAAGAGCGATTTGAAAGCTCTGCAGGCTCAGATTAATCCCCATTTTCTGTACAATACCCTGGATTCAATTATCTGGATGGGGGAAATGAAGAAAAGTGATGAAGTGGTTGAGATGACATCTGCTTTATCGCGGCTTTTCCGTATCGGTATCAGTAAAGGAAGTGAGCTCATCAAATTGAGGGATGAATTGGAACACGTCCGGTCATACCTCACCATTCAGGAAATGCGGTATAAAAATAAATTCCGCTACCTTATCGATATCCCGGAAGAACTGATGGATTGCACTGTATTAAAAATAACCCTCCAACCCCTGGTGGAAAATGCTATCTACCATGGGGTTCGAAATGTTGATTATGAGGGACTCATAGAAATAGGCGGTTACCGCGAAAACGAAGATATTTTCCTGACAGTAAAAGACAATGGGGAAGGAATGGATAAAACAACCATGTCCGCATTAGTTACCGAAGATCCTGAACGACAGCAGGGCACTGGAGTCCGGAATGTCCATGAACGCATCAGATTGTATTTCGGCCATGAATACGGACTGAGTTATGAAAGCACAATTGGAGGGGGAACCCTCATCAGAATACATATCCCGGGTAACAGGAGTATGACAACATGAAATATCTTATTTTCTTCATCGGCAGTCTTGCCGTTGCACTGATGATATTCCTGGCTCTCACGTTTTCCTTTGAACCGGGAAAAACAGATGAACTGGATCTGGAGAAACCCATCGTAGTTGTCGTAAAGGCGACTGTCGCCGGACAGCCGATGAATTTCTGGAGTGTCGTCCAGCAGGGTATCAATGAAGCAGCCAAGGAGTTCGGAGTTGAAGTTAATATAACCGGCCCGGATCATGAGAGACAGATAAACCGGCAGGTAAATATTCTCAACACGGTGATAGAAGAAAATCCACCGCTTATCATACTGGCCGCATCGGATTATTACCTGCTGGCCGAATCAGTCGGTGTTGCCGAAGAAAAAGGTATACCTGTTATTACGATGGATTCAGCGGTTAATTCCCCCTACCCCGTTTCGTTTATAGCCACCAACAATGTGGAAGCCGGAATCAAGGCAGGGAATGAGATGAACCGCCTGCTGTCAGAAGGTGGGGATGGGGCTATAGCCATAGTCAGCCATATCCGTGAAACGGCAACCGCTATTGAACGTGAAGCCGGGGTAAGACAGGCCCTTGAAAAGCAGATTATTACCGGAACCTGGTACTGTGAAAACGATCAAAAAATAGCCTACGGGAATACCATGGAGATAATGAAGGATACTTCTGTAAAAGGTATCGTGGCGCTCAATGAAATTGTTACTCTGGGCGTGGCTGAAGCTATTCGGGATTCTGAGGCCTCCAACCGGGTAAAGGTAGTCGGCTTCGACAGTGCACCCCAGGAACTGGCATTTCTCGAAGAAGGGATTATCAAAGCTACCGTCGTACAGCGTCCTTACAATATGGGCTATATGTCGGTAAAAACTGCCGTAGAATACTTAAAAGGTGATAATATTGCCCCACTGATCGATACAGGTTCCGTCCTTATTACAGCAGAGAATATGTTTCAACGGGAATATCAGGAGCTTCTTTTTCCGGTAAATGACGAATAGTCTGTATTTTTTCAGAGAATTTTCAACAAACTCCGGAAAATAGTTGATTCCATGAAACCCTATGCTTGAATGATAATTCATACCACAAAGGGAAATTTGAAAAATACGGTTTTTTCGAACTTCCTCCTTCTAAGGAGATTACTTTTGAACGAATCAGTCCTTTCAATGAAAGGCATCCATAAACGTTTCATGGGTGTTCATGCCTTAAAAGGTGTTGATTTTAATCTTAAATATGGTGAGATTCATGCCCTGGTAGGAGAAAACGGTGCCGGGAAGTCAACTATGATGAAAGTTCTCACCGGTATTTATGAGAAAGATTCCGGGGAGATTCAATTTCAAGGCAAACTATTTCACCCGCATAATCCTACGCAGGCCTTAACTGCAGGAATAGGAATCATCCATCAGGAACTCAACATGATGGAACATCTCACTGTGGCCCAGAACATTTATATAGGCCGCGAGACGATGAAAAGCGGCGGTCTTTTTCTCGATGATAAAGGACAGAACCAGAGAGCCGAAGCGCTGTTCAATCGACTGAATATGAACATAGACCCCTCGGAAACCCTGAGCCGGCTCACTGTCGGCAAGCAGCAGATGGTTGAAATAGCCAAGGCTGTATCCCACGATCTGAAAGTCCTGATACTGGATGAACCCACCGCTGCACTCACTGAAATCGAGATTGAAGAACTTTTCACCATTATGAGAAACCTCGCATCCAAAGGTGTTGCGATGATTTACATCTCTCACCGAATGGATGAAATAGGCAGGATATCCGACAGGGTTACTGTAATGAGGGACGGCGAATACGTCGGAACAAACGACACAAAGAAGGTTTCCAAGGAAGATATCATCAATATGATGGTAGGCCGGATTATCTATGAAAAACCGAAAGTTAAAAGCAATGTCTCAGCAGATGCCAGGGTGGTATTGGACGTAAACAACCTCAATGCCGGCAGGCTTGTGAAGGATGTCAGCTTCAAGCTCCATGAAGGTGAGATACTGGGATTCGCCGGGCTCATGGGTGCCGGGCGTACCGAAACAGCCCGGGCTCTCTTCGGTGCCGATGAGATTCAGAGCGGCACAATAAAGGTGAATGGGAAACCCGTTAAAATCACCAATCCCATGGTGGCTGTCAGACACGGAATCGGGTACCTGTCGGAAGACCGTAAACGTTACGGACTGGCCACTGGACTGAGTGTCATCGAAAACTCTCTGATGGCCTCTTACGACAAATATGAAACCGGACTGTTTATACATGCGGGAAAAATAAGAGCCATCACCGACGAATATGTGAATAAACTCAGCATCAAAACCCCCACTATCGACCAGTTGCTCAACAACCTGTCCGGTGGAAATCAGCAGAAAGTAGTCATTGCCAAATGGCTAATCAACGATGCGGATATTCTCATATTTGATGAACCGACTCGGGGAATCGACGTTGGTGCTAAAAGCGAGATTTATACATTGATGAACGAACTGGCCGCCCAGGGTAAATCAATAATAATGATCTCATCAGAACTTCCCGAAGTGCTTCGAATGAGCGACCGCATCATTGTGATGTGTGAAGGGCGGGTAACAGGTGAACTGGATATCGAAGGGACCAGTCAGGAAGAGGTTATGAAGTACGCAACAATGAGGGAGAACGTATGAGCGAAATCGGTAGTAATAAAAGTATCAGCGACAGAGTAAAGGAGATTGGAATGCAGAAATTCCTGGCTCCTGCGGCTCTGGTTATTCTGTATATCTTTTTCGGGATTTTCGGGAGGAACTTCTTCTCGTTCACCTCTCTGGTAAATATCCTCGATGCCTCCTACTATATCGGATTTATCGCCATCGGCGTTACCTTTGTTATCATCACCGGAGGTATAGACCTCTCTGTAGGTACCGTGATGATGGCTGCGGCAATAATTGGCGGAACAGCCTACAAAAGCTGGGGGTGGCCCATGTGGCTGTCTCTGATTGTTATTATGGTTGTGGCCACAGCTTTCGGTTACTTCAACGGAATCTTGGTTTCCCGACTTAGACTCCCCCCGTTTATCGCCACCCTGGGAACGATGATGATTTCCATGGGTGTTGGATCAATCGTCTCCAACGTCAGAAGTGCTACCTATCCCACCAGATCGGAAGCCGACGGTTGGTTTAAAAGTATTTTCAAATACCTTGGGGACGACGGATTAACCATTCCTACAGGTTTTATTGTTCTCTTCATCACCGCCATGATTGCTTTTCTGATACTCACAAAAACCAAGATGGGACGATATATATTTGCCGTAGGTTCCAACAAAGAGGCAGCCAGGCTTTCCGGTGTAGATGTTCAAAAATGGGAAATGATGGCTTATGTTATCAGTGGTATAACAGCAGGAATCGGAGCAATCGCTTTTGCTGCTGTCTATACAACTGTTATGCCCGCCCAGGGGCAGGGATTTGAGCTATACGCCATCGCCGGTGCTGTTATCGGGGGAACATCTCTTTCAGGAGGTGTCGGTTCGGTTTTCGGTACTCTCATCGGTGTCTACATCATGAGTACTCTCAGGGTAGGACTGCCGTCGATGGACCTTCAGGCGCACTACCAGACCTTCTTTACCGGTGTTGTGGTTATCGGTGCCGTATTATTAGACCTTTACCGGAACAAAAGAGCCTCTGAAGTACGCATCCTCAACCCTGCAGATATCTACCGGAATACACAGACCACAGTCATTAATCGGATGAAAAAGGAAATATCCGGATTAAGCGGATCTGAAGCTGAAGAAAAGAAAAAGGAACTGTCGTCAATCCGCACTGAAACAAAATCCACTTATATCAGAATGAAAAAAGAAGACAAGGCTGAAAAGAAGCGAATACTTGCTGCAGAAAAAGCGGCAGAGAAGGCCTTTCAGAAAGAGCTGAAAGGTGACTTAAAAACCCTTTAGACAGCATTAATGAAAAAACCCCGGTCGTTGACCGGGCATTAATAAAACAAGGAGGAACGTATGAAGAAAATTACTCTCATACTTCTCGCAGTGATTCTCGTGGCAACCGCATTCGTCGGTTGTAAGAAAGAAGCGGAAGCCGCTAAAGCTGAAGAACCAGCTGGAAAGCCATATATTGCCGTCGTCTCCAAGGGCGAACAGCACGACTTCTGGCAGCAGGTTAAACGCGGCGCCATGGATGCCGCCAAAGACTATAATGTCGACGTAACTTTCGAAGGCCCGCCATCTGAAAGTGATGTTCAGATCCAGGTTGAAATGCTCAACAACGCCATGGCCAAAGCTCCTGTAGCGATTGCTCTGGCTGCTCTGGATACAACTTCTGTTATTGACCAGCTC
>Ga0164318_10007873_pt1 | contig 10339 bp, 12 predicted proteins | sample GuaBasSedimGuay9_FD_113734 | JGI IMG/M metagenome (GOLD analysis project Ga0164318, IMG submission 113734) | Subseafloor sediment microbial communities from Guaymas Basin, Gulf of California, Mexico - Guay9, Core 4571-4, 0-3 cm | ecosystem: Environmental > Aquatic > Marine > Hydrothermal vents...
AAATTGTTAAAATTTTTAGGAAAAGAAATAAAACAACGAACACCTATAATTGAACAAGAACTTGAAAAAGAAAAACAAGAAGCAAAACAAGATATAGGAAAACTAAAAGGGAAAATCAAACAAGGAATCTGGGAGGGTTTAAAAGAATTGATAAAAATAAAATAAGTTTATTATACCAAATTCTTTAATTTTTATTCTTTAGCGTAAAAAAAGCGTGATTTGACTAGGAAAGGGGAAGTGATTTTTTTCCACTTGACAGGTTTTATTGAATGTCGCACAATATAGGTAAAGCGACGTTTTTTGACTACGTCAAAAACCTCGCTTTACCTCCCTGCCAAAATACAAAAAGCGTCGCTTTACCTCTTTCAAATATGAAAAAATCAAATAAACCAATTATAAAATACATTCCTGACTTTTTAGATTATTGCGAAATAGAAAAAGGATTGTCAGATAATACCCAAAAAAATTATCAGCGCTATCTTCAAAAATTTGTCCATTGGCTAAAGAAAAACAAAAAAGAAAATCTTCTCCCTCATGAACTCTTACCTGAAGACATTTGGTCCTATCGATTATACCTGTCCCGGTTTCAAGACAAAAAGGGCCGACGTTTAAAAAAAATTACACAAAATTACTATTTAATCGCTTTAAGAGCTCTACTGGGTTATTTTACAGCCAAAGATATAGTTTCCTTGCCTGCAGATAAAATAAAACTGCCAAAGGATGCTAAAAAAGAAAAAGCCATAAAGTTTCTCAATTTAGAACAAATAGAAAAGCTCTTATCAGCTCCTGATGTTAAAAATGTCATTGGACTAAGAGATAGAGCTATTTTAGAGACCCTTTTTTCAACCGGCTTGCGAATAGCTGAATTAACCGCTCTTAATAAAGAACAGTTTGCTAATATAAAAAACAAAAAGGACTTAGAGATTGGGATTATTGGTAAGGGTAACCGGCCCAGGACAATATATTTTTCTGAAAGAGCTCTTTTTTGGATTAAAAAATACTTAGAAACCCGCAAAGATAAAGAAAAAGCTCTGTTTATTCATTATAAAGCCAGAAAAGATGCAGATACCCGGCTTACAGCACGTTCCATTGAAAGGATTGTTAAAAAATATGCAGTTTTAGCTGGCGTTCCTGTTTTCACCACACCCCATACCCTGCGACACAGCTTTGCTACTGACCTGCTTGAAAAAGGAGTTGATTTGCGCACCATTCAAGAATTTCTAGGCCACAGAAACATTGTCACTACCCAGATATATACTCATGTAACAAACAAACGGCTTCGAGATATTCATCGCAAATTTCACAGCGGTAACAAACTAAAACAATAAAAATAAAAAAACCGCATATATTATTTTGCGGCTTTTATATATTCAATATCACAAATCATATTGTGCAACATTTTCTAAATGTCTAAATGTCGCACAATTAGGCGCCAAATCTTCTTTGTCTTCGAGAATAATCTCTTATGGCCTGTTTAAAGTCATCAGGTGTAAAGTCAGGCCAGAGCTTATCAGAAAAATATAACTGAGCATCAGTTGTATCCCACATCATAAAGCCAGAAGAAATATGTGGCTCCCCTCCTGTTCTAATTAAATAATCAACTGGTGGCAAATCCTTGGTTAAAAGATGCTTTTTAATAAACGCAGGAGTTATTATCTTTTTGTCTAAATTTTGTTTGACAATGTTTTTTATTGCTTTTATCATTTCATCTACCCCACTATAAGCAACCAAAAAATTCAGTTGGAACTTATTATAATTTTTGGTTGCTTCTATTAAGCGCTCCATCGGTTTTTTTACATCATTAGGAAATTGCTTCTGCCAATCGCCTATGATATTAATCCTTACTTTATTTTTATGAATGTGTTTATTATTAAGCAACTGAATAAAACCCTTTTTATATAAATCCAATAAAAACGCTACCTCTAAAGAAGAGCGTTTTTTTAAATTATCCTTAGATGACGCCCAAAAAGAAAAACAAGGAATTTTTAATTCAAAAGCTGCTTTTAATATCTTGCTTAGGGTCTTTTTGCCTTGCTGATGGCCTAACCAGGGCTTTAATCCTTTAGCTTTTGCCCATCTGCGGTTGCCGTCAGGAATAATAGCTATGTGATAAGGCTTATTTTCTTTTATTTTTGACTTATTAAACATAAAATTGTTCAAAAATTTTATGCTATCAGGGTTTAGGATTTTGAATTTCTCAATTTTGACAAGAAGTCAAAATTGAGTATGTAATCTCCCTGTATTTTTATTTCTTTAGGCATAACCCATGGAAAATTAAATCCCAAAAAATATACCATTCTGGTAATTGTTTCAGACAAGATAAACCTAAAACCAAAAAATCTTCTTAATACTCTTTGATAGCTGATGAAATCAGGAAAATGCTGTAAAAGTATTTCACAGCTTTTTAATCCCCAGATTACCCCTCCCCCACTCCAGGGCTTAGTAAGGCCGGCTGCTTCACCGCAAAGAGTAATGTTGGGATGAGAAAACTTTGCTAAACCGCAGGCAATCATTTGGGACTTTATTCCTGTCAGTTGTATTCCTTGAACATCCAAAAACTCCTTTAGAACCTGTTTTGCCCTTAAGGGTTTTCCTATTATACCATATTCTATTTTCTTGCCTCGTGGAATTTTCCAGATAAAACCTCCACCACTCTTATCCCAAAAGCGAAAAGGAGCATCTCTGTTTTTTTGGGGCCATGTCTCCACAAAATCAGAGAAATCTCTTTTTTGCACAAACCCTAAAATACCTAAAGAAAAATCTGGACCAGGAACATCTAAAGCTCTTCTTATAAAAGAATAAGCGCCATCACATCCAATGATTTTATCAAAGCCAGAAGGCAAGGATCTGATTTCATGGTTCAAGATAATTTTTGCACCTGCTTTTTTTGCTAAATCAGCAATTAATCTATCCAGCTTGAAATGGCTTATTACAAAAAACCTCTCAGAAAACCAAACCTTAACAGTTTTTTTGGGAAAATGTATTAAGGTATAAGCAATCTGATTTTGAACTAAATCCCTGGCTTCAGGAACATAGTCAAAAATTTTTTCAGAAAAAAGGCCAGAGCAGGCCTGTTTTCCTATTTCTCGCTTTTTTTCAAATACCGTCACCCTATAACCCCTTTGAGAAAGCTTCCAAGCTAAATAAAGCCCACAGGTTCCAGCCCCCACAATAGCCACATTTAAGCTTTTAGACATTGTTATTTAATTTCTCTTAATATTTTTTCAAAATAATCCAATTGTTCTTTTACATCCCAATTTAAGTTCCTCTCTAATTTGAGGCCCTTAATCTGCGAATCAAAAGAAGAAATAAAATAATCAAACAGCTTCTTTTCAAAATCAGATTTTTCATCAAAAGATGGAACTAATTTTTTTATCCCGTTTTTTATGCTTTCTTTTGATAACGCCAAATAAAAAATAGGGATATTTTCTCTATTTTCTAATGTTAGCTTACCCTTTTGAATTCCTAATCCATATCTTATTGAACATCCTCTTTGATTTCTTTCTAAAATTTTTTTCTTTTTTTCTTCAAATCTCAAACCAGAACTATCTCCCACCTCATCAAAGGCGCAAACAATATTACCAGTTTCTTTATCTAAAATTAAATTATCAACCTTGTTTCTAATATCATCGTAAGCAGCGCTCCGAACAATAATAAATTTTTCTCCTAAAAATTTGTTAAAAATTGAAGTAACCAGCATTTCAAATTGCTCTCCACTTTTCTTTAGTTTTTCCTTTTTAATCTCTTCTTCAGTTAAATTTCCATACCATTTATCTTCAAATTCTTTAACTATCTTCTTATTATTTTCTACACTTTCCGAAGAAAACACGCCTTTAAAAGCATCCATATTAATTCGGCAATCATCATTTACCGGTACGCCTTCATTTCTTAACTTCTCGGCAATCTCTTCCATAAAACCTTCTAATTTCTCCACATCCTCCTCTTCCTTTTCTTCCTCAACACTTGGCCCTCTTTCTATGTTTCTCATAATTAAAATTAAAACATCAATGGATAATGATTTTAAGATATAAACTTATCTAAACCTCTTTCTCGCCTCCCTCCTCTACTTTTCCCTCTTTAAACGCTTTCTCCGCCTCCTCCCGCGCCTTGGCTAATTCTTCTTTTTCATATTCTTTTGATATTCGCTTAAGTGAATTTTCTAAAAAAGCCCTTGCATAAGGTGATAATGTTTTCTTATTATCATTAATATATTTTTCAATAATCACGGGGTCGTCTTGAAGCGTAAGACTAACTATTTTATTCTCATTTGGATCATTGCTCTCGAAAAATTCTTTAAATATCTTCTCAACTTTTTTCGCTTCCTTATTATCTCTATAAGCTTTAAATTCTTCTGCTTCTTTTCCAGATAAAACTATAATTTCTTTACTTAATAAATTTGATGGGACTTCCTCCTTTCTCATTTTTTCTATTTTCATTTGAAGATAAAACTTAGCCGGAGGGGAAAGCTTATCTTTTTTTTCTTTTAAATATTGAACGATTTCTTTGCTTGTTTTTGCTTTTGAGGCAAAAACCATTACACTATGGCAGTCTGGGGCATTTAATAATCGCTCTACGCTTTCTGTAAAAGCCTTATTCATCCTGAACTTTTCTACCTCTGATTTAAAAACTTCTATTCTTAAATTCTTTTTATCTTTAGTTTTTTCCTCATATTCAACATTTGGTCCTTTTTCTATGTTTCTCATAAATTTTATTTCGTTAAATTAGTAATTAGTTATTTTTAATTTTATTTTTGAAAATATTCTTTTTTTAAAAATTTACTAAATTCTTGCATTTCTTTTTGATAGCTTAATCTCTTCTCTTCCTGCTCTTTTGGAGACAAAGTTTCAATAACCTTAGATCCTTGATTAATAATAGCAAATGCTCCATAAATTCCACGGCTGCTTATGTGAAGTCGGACATCAAAGGGAACCTTTCTGTCTTGATAAAACTCATCTAATAGCTCAATCATTCTTGATTGATGTTTCAAATTTTCTTTTTTCCATTCTTTTTGGGCTGATTCGTCTTTTTCTATATTCTCAGGTTCTGGAGATTCAATTCAAGCGAAAGGAGCCATTGATTTATGTTTTATTTCAATCTCTTTTGGATCTTTAGCAGAATGTCCTTCGCAAGATAAACTGGTTGGAAATTCTAAAGCATGCAGGACAACTACAGTTTCCTTAATTCCTGAATCAATTGGTTTTCCTAAAGCGTCTCTTATCTTTTCAACTTCTTTTTCTATTTCCTTCAAGCGCTTTTCTTTCGGAGACAACTCTGACTCTTCCGATTCTTGCCCGGATTCAATTTTTAGATCTTCTGGATTTCTCATAATTAAAATTAAAACCTACTAAATAATGATTTTAAGATATAAACTTATCTAAACCTCTTTCTCGCCTCCTTTCTTTACTTTTACCTCTTTAGACGTCTTTTCCGCTTCTTCCCGCACCCTTGTTAATTCCCCCTTCTCTAAATTTTGCTCTTCCTGAAGAGTATTAAGGGCTTCTTTAAGAATAATACTTTGTTGTAATCTTGCAAATCCTTCTTCGCCTTTCCATTCTTTTTGTAAATTTTCTTCTAATTCCCTCTTTAAAAAATCCTTTAAAGGTTTAAGATCTCCCTTTTCAAAAGATTTTATAACGCCTTCTAATTCTTTTTTTTGCCGTTCTTTTGCTCTAATAGCAACTAGAATATTCTTGGGATCTTGATCAATGTGCTTTTTAAGAAATAATATTCTGCCATCAAAATCCTCGACTTTTTTCTTTAAATCTTGAACGATTCTGTCTATATTTTTTTTACTATCATCAACTCCTTTAAATTCTCGGATGATTTGCTTAACTTGCTCTTTTTGCTTACCTATTTCTAAAGATTTTTCAAATAGTTTTGCCCGAGGATCTTGCAAAGAAATAGGGGTTTTCTTAAGATCTATTCCAAATTTTTCTGCCCGTTTTTTTACCTCTTCCATTTTTTCTTTCAGTTGAGCTTCTTTCTGTAATTGTTCTTTTTCTATTCTCCAATATAATTGAAAAATGTCCTCTTTAGATAATTTTTGAGATAATTTTTGTTTCTCTGCCATATCTTCTGTTTGTTCTTTTTTCAACTCATCACTCTTTTCTCCCTGATATTCAACATTTGGTCCTCTTTCTATGTTTCTCATAAATTTTATGTTTTATTAAGCTAATAATCGCTTATTTTCGACCTTTGAGAAATTTCGGCCTCAACAATTTGCTTTGGCCGACCATATTTCAACTTTGATATTTTTTTAATTGGTTCAATAATATCAGGATTTCCTTTTTTAGGAGGAATTGTCTGTAATTTGAAAGGAGATGATACCTTATTATTAATCATCATTTTAATTATCAAATTAAAATTATCTAAATTCACCAGGTCAAACCGTGAAAATTCCGGCTCAAATTGTTTTTCTAAAAACTCGGCGTCATCCGCGCCTACCCTAAAAGCACCTATTGTACCCACATTACCCAAAACAGCATTTCTGATTTCACTGGTAAGTTGAGGAATATATTGATGGGCCAAAATTAGATTAAGACGATATTTTCTCGCCTCTGAAAGAATAGTAGCAATACTGTCAGTAGTAAAATTTTGAAATTCATCAATATAAAGATAAAAATCTTTTCTTTGTTCTTCGGGAATTCTCGCTCGCTTCATCGCTGCCATCTGCATTTTAGAAACCAAAATTAAACCCAATAACGAGCTGTTTACCTCGCCTGTTAAACCCTTGGAAAGATTTGCCAGAAAAATTTTCTTATCATCCATTATCCTCCCTAAATCAAAACCAGAATGTGATTGGCCAATAATATTTCTCATCATTTCATTTTCAATAAAGCGACCAACTTTTGAAACAACATAGCCCAACATATCAGATTTTGTAGCACCAGTTGTCTGTTTCCATTCTTTTAACCAAAAATTCTTAACAATAGGGTCGGTAACTTTTCTTAGACGGTCTTCCATAAACTCTGAGTCAGTAAACATCCGTGGAATCTCCACCAAGGTGCCCGGATTTTCTTTATCAGCCATTATAGCCAACATAGCATTTCTCATATAATGCTCAAACATTGGACCAATAATTTCCGGCGGAAAAAGCTTATGAAAAATAGCTATCATTTCTTGAACAGCAAAATCTTTTTGCTCAGAGGTTTCATATTCAAGCATATTCAACCCTATGGGTCGCTTTAAATCAAATGGCTCAAATAATACAACATCTTCTATTCTTCTCTTGGGAATATTAGCCAAAGTGGCTTCAATCAGCTCACCATGAGGATCTATTACCCCCACGCCTTCATCGTTTTCAATATCCTGTCTAATCATTTCTCTTAATAAGCTGGTTTTACCTGTTCCTGTTTGCCCAACTAAATAAAAATGGCGGCGCCTGTCATTTCTTGAAGAAAAAGCAACCTTTCTTTCTTCACCGCGAAAAACAACTTTTCCAATTAGATTTAGCCCTTTTTTTGGAAGTTCAGCAGGTGGAGCTGATACTCTGCTTTTTGCCGCTTTGATATAGGGAGTTTCAATATAGTGAGTAGGAAAGTGATAAATACTTGTTAATTCTTCAATGTTTAAAATAATTTTTTGCTTAGGATTAAAATTTCTAAAACTGAAATCATAAACAAGCCCCTCAAGGTTTTTCTTTTTTAGTTCTATACTCTCAAAACCATTCAAAGCATAAAGCGAAAATTGTCCAAAAGCGCCTTCAAGATGTCTTAGTATTTCTTCAGCCCTTGCTTGGGTTTGGGCTGAAGTTATTAATCTGATATTTACCTCAAATGCTTGCTTTTGAATTTTTGTCTGAATCGCTTGAATAGCTTCTTGGTCAATCTTTAATTCTTCTTGACTAAATTGTTTAATCTTTTCCTCTTTATCTGCAGCTTTCTTGGTAGTAAAAATATTTATTGCTCCTATTAATAAATCCATTATTAACGGCCTGGTGGCCTCAGCGATTGCTGTTTTGACCAGTTTACCCTCTTTAATTTTCATTAAAACCTTATCTCCTAATTTTTTTAAATTTTGCTGTGGAAGAGGTCTGATAACAATTTGAATTGCCGCTCCTTCATCCGGAGTAATTTTACTTAATGTATTGGTGATGCTTGCTAAAGGGTCTTTTTCCAAATTTTTATAAGTATTGATTGGAAAAAAAGCCGGCTCCCTTAATTTTAAATAAGAACCGACAGTAACACCACCCGGTTCAAATATAGTGTAATCCTGAGGAATTTTTTCTACTAAAGCCCGAGGATAAACTCCTTGGACATATTTTTCAAAGGCGGTTTCTAAAAATTTAGGCACAGCTGTATAAAATGAAATGTCTGAACCGCCGATTTGAGAAGCAATTTCAAAAACTATTCTCGGAGAACCGCAAATAATCCTTTTTAAAAAACCAGGCCTTTTCAAATAAAGAAAATTAGCGTAAATCTGTTCCATCTGGCTAATTAATATTTTTTCTTCGTTTTGCATCAATTCCTGTTTTTTTAATTCATATTTCGGCATCGTCACTAAAAAAAGTGTCATATCTAAACTTTCTAAAAGTCGTGCCTTGCTCCTTTTTCTGAAATAAACAAAAGTCAAGCCCGCGAACACTGATACTACTAAAATAAAAATTATTTGCTCTAAAATTTCCATAATTTATTATTTCTCAAACCTTTTGTATAATTTATCTCTTGCCAAAATATCGTGAAAAATATCTAAGGTATAGGGGTCCTTCATATTTCTTACAATCCCTATTGCAAAAGCTAGCCCCTTTTCTTCAGCAATATCTAAAAGACGCTTCAACTTCTCTTTTTCATGAAGTCCTTTAATCTTCTCCGCTTTTTTCTTTGCTTCTTTCTCTAACTCTGGACTCAGTTTTATTTTGGCAACCTCTCTTTCTAATTCTTCTCTGATTATTTTCTCTTCCTTAGCCAAAAATTCCTTTTTTTTTAATTCCTCTTTTTTCTCAAGATATAATTCTTCTACTATCTTTTCTCCTATTTTCTCTTTGGACGGCTCTTTTATTTCTTTTGCCTCTTTTTCAAAATTTTTTGCCATATTTTTATAAATTTGATTAAGTTTTTTTCTTTATTATTAAAACTTCTTCCAGCCAAACATCTTTATTTTTGCCAGCCACTTTAATATCAATAGGATTTAGCTCCCATTCAACTTTTTCTTTAACAGAAAGTTCTTTCAAAATTTCCATCCATTTTTTTCTCATAAATTCAACGCCTTTTAATTTATTTTCAGGAGGAGCTTTTCGAATTGGATAAATCCGTATCTCACCCTGCTCTTTTAGTACTTTTAGGGCCTCATGTAACGTTTTTTCAGGATCTCGGCTGTCTATCTCATTGGAGGGAGCTTCTACTGCTCCCATTGAAATAATATAATCAAAATTTTCTATTGGAAACTTGCTTTCAAAATTTCCTTCAAAAAAATGGTCCTTATATTTTCCCTCAAAAAGTTCAGGCACTATTTTCGCGTCTAATCCATAAGCTTCTTGAGTTATGTGTTTATCCAAGCATTCTTTGATAAAATCTCCTTGCTCACCGCATCCTAAATCTAATATTCTTTTATTTTTTAAATCTTCTTCGCTGAGCCCCAAGCCCTTTAAATATCTTTTGAATATTAGCTCTTGTTGCTCCTTAGGAGAATATTCTGAAATCTCTTCTTTCTCTTTTTTATATTTCTCTTCTACATAATCTCTGAATTTTTCACTCCATTCATTCCGAGGTAAAGATATTTGCTGGGCAAGAAATTCTTTAAATTGAGAATCTTTCTCATTTTCCCCTTCCTCTTTCTGAAATTTGGTCTCAATTTCTGGTGTAAATTTTTCTATATTTCCACGCATATTCTTCTTATATTATAACATATTCTGAGCTATAAAAGTAGCTCCCTCCCTGCTCAATTTTTAAAGGTATTTTTTCTTGGTATTTTGCTGTGATATAACCTACAGCAAAACTAAGCAAGCAAACCAGAACTACACCAATAACCAAGATAATATCTTGTTGATTCTTTTTAATCCAATAAAAGAACCTAAACAAAGACCTTTTTAAACAAGATCTTATATTCCCAGAAAAAATCAAAGCTTCTCTTCTGGCTTTGACAAATTGTTTAATATTTGCTAACATTTAATAAACTTGTTGATTAGTGAATAACAACGAATATGGCAAAGACAAAAGCTACAGGAGCAACAAAGCTGGGAAGAGATTCCCGGCCAAAATACTTAGGAGTAAAGCTTTACGGAGGTCAAAAAGCCAAACCCGGTAGTATTATAATCCGCCAAAGGGGAACCAAATTTCTACCTGGAAAAAATGTCAGACGAGGAAAGGACGATACTCTTTACGCTATAAAAGAAGGAATTGTT